>WLWD01001334.1_pt1 | contig 61954 bp, 38 predicted proteins | sample 6712731 | NCBI WGS metagenome assembly WLWD01 (sample SAMN12718690, study PRJNA576275) | sponge metagenome | isolation source: marine sponge | host: Mycale hentscheli | place: New Zealand: South Island, Marlborough, Capsize Point | collected 2014-11-01 | reverse complement strand
CCCTGGACTACAGCTCCATCCCTGTAAGACATATATGCATGTATATGTTGGTAGCAGAGCCAATCACAGGGCAAATATCACAGCACATCACACAATTAAATAAGGCAATTAATAGGGTATGTGCAGTCCTAATTAATGCCCATCTATATGTGGTACATAGTGGGTTGAGTGTAGCTAGCTATGTATATGCTAAGAAAGGTCACTTTCAATGTAATGGCCAACATCAAATCATTGCATTTCTGCTAGCCCTGTATGTGATGGTTACTTATATTGCCCGATATAATGTGGAAAAGACATCAGAGTTGGGGTCAAAATACTTTAGAAAAGTATTGCAAATATAGCTCCTTAGCAAATACAGATACTTCATAGTAAGTTATACTTGTACAACTGAAGAAGACACTATGTATGTACGTGTAGTGTGAAATCAAGTTCATGTTAACACAATGATAGAAGAGACTATTAGTTCATCCCAGGTGAGACTTGTAAATTATATTACCTATGTGTGTGCACAGTAATAGTACTACGTGCATGCAAAGTGTTAGCACTATATGCGTGCACAGTGCTAGCACTATGTGCGTGCACAGTGTTAGTACTATGTGCGTGCACAGTAATAGTACTACGTGCATGCAAAGTGTTAGCACTATATGCGTGCATAGTGCTAGCACTATGTTTGTGCACAGTGTTAGCACTATGTGTGTGCACAGTGATAGTACTACGTGCATGCAAAGTGTTAGCACTATGTGCGTGCATAGTGCTAGCACTATGTTTGTGCACAGTGTTAGCACTATGTGTGTGCACAGTGTTAGCACTATGTGTGTGCACAGTAATAGTACTACGTGCATGCAAAGTGCTAGCACTATGTGCGTGCACAGTGCTAGCACTATGTGCATGCACAGTGTTAGCACTATGTGCGTGCATAGTGCTAGCACTATGTTTGTGCACAGTGTTAGCACTATGTGTGTGCACAGTGATAGTACTACGTGCATGCAAAGTGTTAGCACTATGTGCGTGCATAGTGCTAGCACTATGTTTGTGCACAGTGTTAGCACTATGTGTGTGCACAGTGTTAGCACTATGTGTGTGCACAGTAATAGTACTACGTGCATGCAAAGTGTTAGCACTATGTGCGTGCACAGTAATAGTACTACGTGCATGCACAGTGTTAGCACTATGTGCGTGCACAGTAATAGTACTACGTGCATGCACAGTGTTAGCACTATGTGCGTGCACAGTAATAGTACTACGTGCATGCACAGTGTTAGCACTATGTGCGTGCACAGTGATAGTACTACGTGCATGCAAAGTGCTAGCACTATGTGTGTGCACAGTAATAGTACTACGTGCATGCACAGCGCTAGCACTATGTGCGTGCACAGTAATAGTACTACGTGCATGCACAGTGCTAGCACTATGCGTGTGCACAGTGCTAGCACTATGTGCGTGCACAGTAATAGTACTACGTGCGTGGAGTGTTAGCACTATGTGCGTGCACAGTGATAGTACTACGTGCATGCAAAGTGTTAGCACTATGTGCGTACACAGTGTTAGCACTATGTGCGTGCACAGTAATAGTACTACGTGCATGCAAAGTGTTAGCACTATGTGCGTGCACAGTGTTAGCACTATGTGCGTGCACAGTGATAGTACTACGTGCATGCAAAGTGCTAGCACTATGTGCGTGCACAGCAATAGTACTACGTGCATGCACAGTGCTAGCACTATGTGCGTGCAAAGTGCTAGCACTATGTGCGTGCACAGTAATAGTACTACGTGCATATGCACAGTGCTAGCACTATGTGCGTGCACAGTAATAGTACTACGTGCATGCAAAGTGTTAGCACTATGTGCGTGCACAGTGTTAGCACTATGTGCGTGCACAGTGATAGTACTACGTGCATGCAAAGTGCTAGCACTATGTGCGTGCACAGCAATAGTACTACGTGCATGCACAGTGCTAGCACTATGTGCGTGCAAAGTGCTAGCACTATGTGCGTGCACAGTAATAGTACTACGTGCATATGCACAGTGCTAGCACTATGTGCGTGCAAAGTGCTAGCACTATGTGCGTGCACAGTAATAGTACTACGTGCGTGGAGTGTTAGCACTATGTGCGTGCACAGTGTTAGTACTACGTGCATGCAAAGTGCTAGCACTATGTGCGTGCACAGTGTTAGCACTATGTGCATGCAAAGTGCTAGCACTATGTGCGTGCACAGTGTTAGTACTATGTGCGTGCACAGTGCTAGCACTATGTGCGTGCACAGTGTTAGCACTATATGCATGCACAGTAATAGTACTACGTGCATGCATAGTGCTAGCACTATATGCGTGCACAGTGATAGTACTACGTGCATGCAAAGTGCTAGCACTATGTGCGTGCACAGTAATAGTACTACGTGCGTGCATAGTGCTAGCACTATATGCGTGCACAGTAATAGTACTACGTGCGTGCAGTGTTAGCACTATGTGTGTGCACAGTAACAGTACTACGTGCATGCACAGTGCTAGCACTATATTAGCACTATATGCGTGCACAGTGCTAGCACTATGTGCGTGCACAGTAATAAATAGTACTACGTGCGTGCACAGTGTTAGTACTATGTGCGTGCACAGTGCTAGCACTATGTGCGTGCACAGTGTTAGCACTATATGCGTGCACAGTGTTAGCACTATGTGCGTGCACAGTAATAGTACTACGTGCATGCACAGTGCTAGCACTATGTGTGTGCACAGTAACAGTACTACGTGCATGCACAGTGCTAGCACTATGTGCGTGCACAGTAATAGTACTACGTGCATGCAGTGTTAGCACTATATGCGTGCACAGTAATAGTACTACGTGCGTGCACAGTGTTAGTACTATGTGCATGTACAGTGCTAGCACTATGCGTGTGCACAGTGCTAGCACTATGTTAGCACTATATGCGTGCACAGTGCTAGCACTATGTGCGTGCACAGTAATAGTACTACGTGCGTGCCCAGTGTTAGTACTATGTGCATGCACAGTGCTAGCACTATGCATGTGCACAGTGTTAGTACTACGTGCGTGCATGCACAGTGTTAGCACTATGTGTGTGCACAGTAATAGTACTACGTGCATGCACAGTGCTAGCACTATATGCGTGCACAGTGTTAGCACTATGTGCGTGCACAGTAATAGTACTACGTGCATGCACAGTGCTAGCACTATGTGCGTGCACAGTGTTAGCACTATATGCGTGCACAGTAATAGTACTACGTGCGTGCACAGTGTTAGTACTATGTGCATGCACAGTGCTAGCACTATGCGTGTGCACAGTGCTAGCACTATGTTAGCACTATATGCGTGCACAGTGCTAGCACTATGTGCGTGCACAGTGTTAGCACTATATGCATGCACAGTAATAGTACTACGTGCGTGCACAGTGTTAGTACTATGTGCATGCACAGTGCTAGCACTATGCGTGTGCACAGTGCTAGCACTATGTTAGCACTATATGCGTGCACAGTGCTAGCACTATGTGCGTGCACAGTGTTAGCACTATATGCATGCACAGTAATAGTACTACGTGCGTGCACAGTGTTAGTACTATGTGCATGCACAGTGCTAGCACTATGCGTGTGCACAGTGCTAGTTACTACGTGCGTGATGGAACAGTGTAGCACTAGGTGTGTGCACAGTTAAATTAGTACTACGGCATGCCATCAGTGCTAGCCACTATATGCGTGCACAGTGTAGCACTGTGCGTGACAGTGCTAGTACTCACGTGCATTGCACAGTGCTAGCACTATGTGGCGTGCAAAGTGTTAGCAACTATGCGGGTGAACAGTGTTAGCAATTATGAGGTGCACAGTAATAGTACTAACGTGCCTGGCATGCTAGCACATTAATGCGTGCACAGTCATAGTACTACGTGCATACACAGTGCTAGCACATGTGCGGCAAAGTGCTAGCCACTATGGCGTGCCACCGGTAATAGTACTTACGTGCGGTGAGTGTAGTACTATGTGCGGCACAGTGCTCGCACTATGTGCGTGCACAGTTTTAGCACTAGAGGTGCACGTGCTAAGCATATGTGGTGCCAGTAAATAGTACTACGGCGGCACCAGTGTTAGTACTATGATGCGTGCACAGTGCTAGCACTATGTGCGTGCACAGTGTTAGCACTATATGCGTGCACAGTGTTAGCACTATGTGCGTGCACAGTAATAGTACTATGTGCATGCACAGTGCTAGCACTATGTGCGTGCACAGTAATAGTACTACGTGCGTGCACAGTGTTAGTACTATGTGCATGCACAGTGCTAGCACTATGCGTGTGCACAGTGTTAGTACTACGTGCGTGCATGCACAGTGTTAGCACTATGTGTGTGCACAGTAATAGTACTATGTGTGTGCACAGTGCTAGCACTATGTGCGTGCACAGTGTTAGCACTATGCGTGTGCACAGTGTTAGCACTATGTGCGTGCACAGTAATAGTACTACGTGCATGCACAGTGCTAGCACTATGTGTGTGCACAGTGTTAGTACTATGTGCGTGCATAGTACTACGTGCATGCACAATGTTAGCACTTCGTGTGCAGTACTACTTCGTGAATGCAGTGTTAGTATTAGTACGTGTATGTACAATGATAACAGTAGTGCATGCCTACAGACTTACCATTATTCTCTTCTTCAATCAAGAACACCAGAACCTCAGTACAATAGCAGCAGCCCAAGCACCATGAAATCTAGGAAATGAAAAAAAAAAAAAAGGTTATGACAATATTAATTCTAATGGAAAAGAAAATTAGTTATCAAGTCAAGCTAATGAAGCACCAAAGGTGTGAACCCTCAGCGCCAATATCATTGCATACTACAGAATCACTAGCCTCAGCAACTATGATACTTGATACTTTATAATATCTCTGTTCTATATGCAACAGCACAGGCCAACCAACACTTTCCTACTTGTTTCAACTCTAGTGTTATTAGGGCCCAAAGAGTGGGAGCTGGAGGACAACCTGAGGATGCTAGGGAAGGTCTAGTACAAAAGAATAGCCAAGTGAAGGGTGCATGGTAAGGTCATAAGGTAAGGGATAGCATCAGCAGATAAGCAGTGCAATGAGACTGTCAATAATAAAGCATGTATAGACTTGCCAGCAAAGTGTGAGCATCAACCAAGAATGGGTCAAAGCCATAGGCTAAAGAGACAGCCAGGGAACACACAACTACAAGTTTACCCTAATAATGCCCACCCTGTAACAAGTAATAGGAGAATATCAGTAAGTCTTCAACTTTTTGGTTTGCATAAATCCAGTGTGGTAGACTCAATGCAGGTGAACCTAAGTCGTGCCCCAAAACAAAAACAAACAAACAAAAAAAAAACCCTGGAAAGATTAGTACCTAGACAATAAAAGAGGCAGGGCCACCAACATTATCACTATTAGGGATGAGGCCTGGTTATGTTCACACCCGTTATCAACTTACTTCATGACACTTGTTTCGCCAACATCTTGTATTGACTGGCATTGATACATCAGCAGCATGTTGCTACCTGCAAAATAAGCCAATGGGAAATGCCATCACTACTGGACAAGATAATACAGTTGTGGTCCTGCTGTATAAAAATTACATGGATATAATAGCTATATGATTCCATTTAATTTTTATAGTTGTACTGTCATTCCATTTAGCTAGTCTAGCTATTAGGTGAGCGAATTTTTAATTTCGCTGATATTATTACGAGTAAGTGACAAGTAGTACTCTATAGACACTTGCTAACTAATGATAGGATTAGATGGAGGGGGGACAAACATACAAGCCTAATGCAGCTGTCTTGTGAAACCACTGAAGATGACTCATGTCAAGTTTACATAGCAAACAACCAGTTTTCATTTTTGTCAGACTTACATACTAGCAAACTCAAACAGGCACCTTGTACACACTATTTGTCTCAAACTACTTACGAAACTAATGTACAGAATTATTAGACAGTCCTCCTCTCCCACATCACGAGAGTATTACTAGTTGGCATTACTTTTTTTAAGGGGTGCAAAGCTTTTAACTTACTCTTGAAAGCTGAGAGAGATACTTTCATTTAACCGAACCGCCATAATGAAAAGTTAGTCTCATGTACCTAATCCCTTTACCAACCGCTAATCGAGTGTAGAGGTTCTAGGTTGGTAAAGGGTCTCGCCGTCTCCTCGCTTTATTATGTAGCTTTTTTTTGCGTTGAGCTACGGGGCTACTACATAGCTAAATCACCATCCCTTCCAAACGTGCCTGCAAGGAATACCACCACTCCTTAATGATTATCTCCTCTCTTTGCACTCACATCCTATCACAGGACGATGAATATGGACTTGATATTATCGCTCAGCAACTCAAATCCAAGAATAGGGTGAGGACACATATCGTGGAAGAAAACTCAAAGGATGCCGAAGACCTCATGAAATTGCTATCTGCCAGCCAGAAGAGAGCAGTGAACCTAGCAAAGGAAAAAGGATCATAAACCTGGCTGACAGTGCTCCCACTAATGGAACACGGCTCCGCTCTACACAGGGGTGCATTTCACGACGCCCTCGCACTGCGCTATGGCTGGACACCCCTGGGAGACTACCAGCTAAATGTGCATGTGGGGCCGTCTTCTCAGTTGAGCATGCCCTTTCATGCCCCAAAGGGGGGTTTCCATCCATAAGACACAACGAAATACGGAATTTGACAGCAACACTCTTAACTGAGGTGTGCAAGGATGTATGTATTAAGCCTGGCCTTCAGCCCGTGTTTGAAGAACTGAATGGTGCGACTGCTAACTCACAGCCAGGAGCAAGACTCGACATTGCAGCAAACGGTGTTTGGGGCAGCAATCACGAAAGAACATATTTTGATGTAAGGGTATTCAACCCCTATGCCCCTTCCAACAAACATTCAGACATGCAAATGGTGTATAGGAAGCACGAACAAGCCAAGAAACGGGCATATGAGGAGAGAATTAGAGAAGTGGAACACGCCACATTCACACCAGTTGTACTCTCTACTACGGGTGGCATAGCAAAGGAAGCCAATATATTCTATAAAAAATTTAGCGTCTATGCTCGCCAATAAGTGGGAACACAGTTATAGCAGTACTCTTCAATGGTTACGATGCCGCCTATCCTTTTCTCTTCTACGGTCCTCTATCCAAGCCATTTGAGCCAGATCATCCATTGGACATGCTGTAAGAATACCAGCAGTAGACTGGTGACCTCAGAAGTACATCTAAACTGATTTAATTTCATTTGCTTTTTGACTGTAACTCAGTTTATATTATTTTGTATTGTATTGTATATATTTAATTAAAAAAAGAAAAAAAAAGCTAGATTACTGAACTCAGTTTTGGTAGCAACACCAGTGACAGAACAGTGAGTAAAGCCTACACAAACCAAAAGCGGTTGATTTAAATTCTAAGCTTACAGCTTGTTACCCAATGCACGGATGATCCTAGTGTCTTACAACTAATATATAGTTTGTTTCGAGTTCATATTCAAGGGTTGTACGCAACTGTGCTAATCAATTAATTGGGTAAAGGGGTTTACAACTGTTTCATCTTAAACGGCTTCTCAAAGTGGTTCGGTAAAGCGTCACCTTTTCAATTGCTATGGTAAGTTGATTTGTGCAAAGACAAATGCTGTTTTTACTTTCTTGAATTGCGTTGACACTTTTACCATATTATTATTAAGATGTAAGCTGCATAGCAGAAATGCAATCTCAGGTTTTATTTAATTGTCTCCTTTTTTTTTTTTTTTAAAGCCTAGACTATCCCTGGCAGATGAAACCAATGAGACTCATTACTTAAAGGTTAATGTCATCATAATAATATAATTTTAATAACTATTAGAAATAACCACATATACATATTTAGCTGTGTTGTTCTCAAACTTAGCTACCAAGCATGCCTTGAAATTCTTCATTAGAACTTTAAGCTCTTCAGCTTCCTCGTTGTTAGTGCTGTGAATAATAACATTAAATTGAAATTAGTAAAGCTAGCCACTATGAATATAGCTTGCACAATGATGCATAAAGTGTGCTTTATAGAATCTTGCCCACTAAATTGTGAACCACATAAGACCAGCATAATGATATGCACATTAATTGTAAACATTCAATAATTATTTCCATCAACAAACTGGCCAAAGTAGTGTAGTCAGCCCACTAGCTAGTTCCTACTACTGTGTCAGTAGTTGAACACCTCTTAAAGTAGCAAGTCTGCATGGGCGTACTGATACACTCCACAGAAGTGTAGTAAAGTCACTATAGCTTATAAGGGTGTCATGCTACACTCCACAGTGTTACCAAACACTTCAGAGTGTAGCACAACACCCCACAATACAGAAGTGTTCCACTACACCCCATTAAAGGTGTAGTGGAACACCCCATTTTTTACAGTGCATCCACTGAGTAGAATTGCAACTCCATCTACACCGATACTATTACCACTGATACCTAGACTCTGTAGATACTTGCAGTTCTCCATTATGTCAAGTATAGCACATATACCATCAGATGTCATATTAATATTGCCCATGCCCAACTGTTGTAGGTTTGTACAGTGATGGAGTACTTCAGTTAAGCATTCTAATCCTTCATTTCCAAAACGGTTTCCACCAATTTCAAGGTGTACTAGCTCTGTGCACCTCACCAGCATTACATTCAAGCAAGCAATGCTGACTTCATTCAGGTTTGTATAACTAAGATCAAGTGTTTGTAATGAATCTACACACATGACATCTGCTAAAGCAGCAATGCCTTCTGAACCTAGCCTAGAAGACGTCAGGTTAAGTTGATGAAGATGGTTACAACTAACAACCTGACTCAGTGCAGCCATGCTAGCTGAAGTGATGTGATTCCTACCTAGCATGAGATCCTGTATACTTGTGTGATCCTTAAGCCCATCAGCTATAGCTATGAGTCCATAGTCGTCAATGCTATTCATGAGAAGATCCAAGGAACGCAGTCTTTTACATTCTACCAAAAACTTGCCCAGAATGTGTGCACCATCAGAACTGATGCTGCTAGCTCTAAAACTGATACTCTGTAAGTTATCTATACAGCTCAGATTGCGAAATAATCGACCGATTCCAACAGCAGTAATATCAGAATTGCTCATTCTGAGAGTGTGTAGATTGGCTGAAAACTCAGGATTACTAAATAATAGACTCACATCATCCGAATCCTTCACAACTTGAATCAGCTCTAAAGAGTGCAACTTAGTGAAACCTTTAATTGCATCTAATAAAACCGAGTGTATTGGATCAAACTTAACCATTAACTTCAAATGACTTAAAGACTCGCATGTTTTTAGAGTGTCACAAAATAGCTTAGCACTGGTAGAACTAATCATATCTACAATACAGTACAAGTATCGAATGTTTGGCAAACATTTCAAGATATTGCATAAGGAGTGTGTTGCAGTATCATTAAGAAAATCTAATTCTATTCCTCTGACATCCTTTAAGTGCTCTTGTTCTCCCACTAGTTTTTCTATGATAGAAATGTTAGTACGAGATAATTTGATTGCTGGAAGCTTTCCGCAGCAAAAGGCACTTCTCAAAGTACTTATGTCTGCTTCACTAATGCTGTTGTACGAAGAAGTAAATTCCATACTTCTAATGTTAGTTCTGATTCTGTGCTCTAAAACTTTCTCAATACCTTCTTCTGTAATATTAATATTATGAAGATAAAGATCTAGTCTAGATTGGCTATCTGTAACCTTAGCTATGGCTACTACTCCTTTATCTCTTAGACTATTCCCCTGCAAGTCTAGTCTTCTCAGATTGCTACAATGGACTAGTGCATCTGCTAATGCTGTGGCTCCTGAGTCACCAATAGAGTTACACTGAATAGACACCTCCTGTACTACACTACATTTTGATAGGCAGTCAGCTAGTGCTATAGCTCCTGAGTCACTTATTCTGTTAAAATCGAGAACCAGATTCCTCAAGACTGAAGTGTTCAATGTGTTGGCCAGTATCTCTGCTCTTTCATCACCAATACCACAATTAACCACAACTACTTCAGTACAGTGAGATAACCTCTCATGAGGGAAAGGATACAGAGTGTCAGAATTGTACATGTACATCCATGATAAGCTACTGGTTTGAATTTCTCGGTAGTTACAAGCATACTGTAACATTTTTCTCCATGTCATATGATTGGTGGGGAGAAATCTGTCAGGAAAGTAAAATATTTGTTTAATATTCCGACTAGCAAATGTTAGCTGCTTCACACTTTCTTCAGGATTAGATGAGGATAGTAATGGTGTTGACAATTGGATCCTCAAAATCTTCAGATGGGGGAGAGCTACATCCCTAGCAAGAATCTCTGCATTTGTTCCACTAAGAGTCACTCCTTGTATATCTAATTCTTCTAAATGAGGTAAATGACTCAACAAGCTATTCAAAGCTTCAACAACTTCCTCCATGGAAATTGACACTTTCAGGTATTTAATACAGCTCAGTTTGACCTTGCTAGCCATCGAGGCAAATATCTTGATCCTTTCAATATCAAATATGCCATTAATTATGGTTATCCTATCAATTTGTTTGCTTGTTTTGGACAGCACATAACCTAGAGCTAAGAAATCAGTTACAGAGGTGATACCAAAAATATTGTATTGGATACTGATTGAAAAGCCTTTTCTAAGCACAAAGTCACACAACTCTTCCAGCTGGGACTCAAAAGCAAACTGAGCAGAAAGCAAAAAAGAAAAATTACTGCAGATATTTTTTGCAAATTCAACATTTGTTGCATTTGCAAATCCACAGCAGTACTTCCAAACATTAGTCAAACCATCGTTGTTAAATAACTGTGCACCTTCTAGCTGCAATTCATGGATGTAGAAAGCTGCTAGAAACTCTTGGAAGGTTAAATGATGAAAAGTATAGAAATCTTCAATCCCGTAATGTACAGATTTACGTTCCACTGTTAGCAAGCCAAGAAGTGAGTCGTTAGAAAGAAATATAGTAGCTTCACTTTTACTGACTACTTGTTGAGAGGTAAAGCACATATCAAATGCCAGCTTGCATATTGAACTAAACAACTCTTTCTCTTCGCCACTTAAGTCTTTCAAAGATTTTAAGTGTACGTGTTCCACAGAGGATGTCCTGTGACGCAGCAAAGTGGCTATAGTAAACTGCTCATAGATTTTTGTCTCAGTGTGGGGGATGTTACCTTCCATTTGGCTGAACAAGAAGCATATCATAGAGGCATGGACTGGAAGGTAACACATGTGAAGTACATTGGGATACCGATCTAAGAATTCAATCATTTTACTTGCCATGATATCATCACTGAAAGGATAAGATCTCACATAGCTATAAATTTGATCTGTAGAAAACCCAATAACTTCTATTCGTGTATTACACGTGGTTTTTAGCTTTTTAGTAGCCACAGGGCGTGATGCTATCATCACCATGCAGTGAGGAAGAAGCTTTTTGACATGGAGCAATTCATCAATTATCAAAAGTTTCTTGGACTCTACAGGATATTCATCGAGTCCATCTAAAATGAAACATGCACCTTTCCCTTTGCATTTCTTAAGGTCGCGGTCAATACTCTTGCTAAGATCTTCATCATAAAATATCTGAAGTAAGTCTAGTAAACTCTTATCTCTTCCTGAAACATTCAGTAATCTAAGAGTTACTAGAAACACCATCTTAGCTCCTTGCAAAACTTTCTTTCCTGTGGCCCAATCTCCAGTTAACTTGTTAACTAGAGTTGTTTTCCCACTACCTGGACGACCTTCAATAAGAACTAAAGCTCCTTCTCTATACTCTTTAAACACTTCCTCATACTCTGTTACTTCTTTACTCTCTAGAATGTCATCAATATCTCCACGAACAGTGTGAAAATCACGCGCTCGTATTGACTTTTGTTCAATAAGAACTAAATTGACAAACGTGGAATTGCTTATGGGAGGCCAGGAGTCTGGAGGTACTTCTTTCTCTGTAAGAGAGTAATACTCGAACAACTTTTCTTTCTCCAGAGGATAAACGATACTCAGACTTACCCCATCAGTAAACACTTCTTCATTCCCTCTGCTAATACAGCAAGTATAAACTCCTTGCTTGCACTGGCTAGCTTTGTTTATGTACAGTATACTGCTATGAACCCCAGAAAAATCAACTCCATCTAATAAAGGCTCACCATCTTTACTCCACTGATAAGAATCACAACTAGAGCTACGAATTTGTACCTCCAGAAGTGTGGAATTGTCCTCTCCTACTTCAGTATCATAGGACTGATATTCTATAGAAGGCATACTATCTAAACGAGCTGGTTCAGAAAGGGGTGTGGCTGGGGAAGGCAAGCTTTCTATTGGACTAAAAAATGTCTCCAGATTTTGTGCCACATCAGGTAATTGTACTAGACCACTAGACAACACTGTACTCAAATTATTTCGCGTGGTGCTTTTTGCATCTTTATATTTGCCTGTAATCCATGCATTGAGAAGTTTAGATAACTTGAGAGGATTACTCCCAGCACTTCTACACTCTTCCCTCACATATTCAGGCACACCTAGTGCTACACCAATCTCCTCCCACTTGTGACTAGCAGCCACAATTAGCTCTGCCACAAATGGGACATCTTTGACTGTAATAAACCTATCTCCACTGGACCCACTGTTGTCTGAATTTTCTACAACCAAATCTTTCTTCATAGCTTGACATACCATTTCTACTTCCCCTCCATGTTTACTTAAGACTCTAACAAGCCTACCATAAGCATTGTTATCTTCTCTAACTCTCTCATAAACATGTTGAAGTAAATACCTGACCTTAACCTCATGCTCCAGGTGGTCGGGATTGGGATCCAGGCAAGTAAATTTGTCACCAGTATCTTTAGACAGCACTCTGTTTTTCAGGAGATCCCTAGCGAGCTTGAGAAGGTCCACACTATACAGTGAGGATTCTAAGTCAGTCCCGCGTCTCAGGAGCACTTGAATATAAGCTGAAGACATAATAGTTGCAGCGAGTGCTAATTAGACAAAACCGCAACGCTTGTCGACACCCGCGGAGCGAGTTGACGCTTCTTTACCTCTTATGGGTGGAGCTCAGTTTGTTAGTCTGGCGTCGCCGACCCTTTTTCTTCCCTATACTGCTGGTGGGCGGGGAGGAATTTTGATCCCGATGTCTGTCATTACTTCATCAACCCCCCCCAACTGCGACACCAAGGAAGAGGAAACGCTGTGGGCTTTTTATACGGATAACAATTTAGGACCAGGACTTTCAGTTTACAAATCTGAGCTTTGCTTGGAGGTGACAAAAAATACATTTTCTAATGAAGGGGGCAAGTGAAGTTCACAAAATAGAGGCAATTTGTTCATTAGAGAGTTCACTATCAGAGTTCCACTGTATTTCATCTTCCTATATCATCTTCCATGTATCAAAATATTTTTCCAAATGCAAAAAAAAAAAAAAAAGGTGGGGAAAATGTGTATATAAAAATCATAGAAAAAAATTTGATATACATATGCATACAATTACCATGGCAACCACTGGATGTGTGTAGTAGTACATGTGGGTAAGGAATGCAACATGTATGAGATGTGATATACAATCACAAACAAGAGACATGTCCTTACTTACAAAAAAACAACAAACAACAACATAATATAAATAAGTTTCTTAGTATAGACAGTCCCAATAGTCAGGCAACAAGAATCAAGAGGCAGAAGAAGAAGAGCTGAAGATGTCAGGACAATCAGACCAGCTGCCAGAGAGTTTGCACTTCCAATATTTGCCATTGAACTGGTGGTAGCTGAGCGTCCGGGTCATATTGCATGTCACACCATCTACAGGACATAAACACATCACTCAGTAAGATCTACCATGACCATGTGTTAGTACTGGGCGTACATCCCATCAGGACCCATAACAATTACCAACTTTACCATGCATTTTAAATGTGTTGAAGTGCCATTGTGAGGTTCAGCACAAACAACAATCATGGTAATGAACATGTAGCAAAGGTCATAAGTAAGTAACTCAAGAAAATATCAGTTGGCTTAAAGAATGCTACTATGGTACTCTTCTTTTTAATGTGAGTATACCTGAACTACACATGGTGTCACTTTCAAACTTAGCAATCACTCGACATACGCACACAACTGAATTTTCACTATTGACGACCCTATACCAAACAGTTAGACAGGTGAGAAAGGTTTAGGAGAGGGGTTAGTGTAGTTCGTTGTTGCCGTTTTTGTTGTTGTTATTGTTGTTGTTTTGTTTGTTTAATGTTAACGACAATTCGACTGCCACCAAGTGTGTAAGTGGCCATTGGGAGTGGAAATAGGATGCTGCTATACTAAAGCGCAAAAGAGGTATGAAACCTCAGTGCTACTATACACTAGTTAGCTAGCTATTAATATTCAAAATCATTTCAGACCAAAAGAATAATTTATTGGCTATTCTAGGAATCCATATTGCTAGAGCAATGAAGCACCAAGGGTGTGAACCACCCTCCGCATTACTATACACTAGCTAGCTATTACAAAGACTAAAAGAAGAATTATTTGGAGTAGTATCAATTATGATGCCAATATGTATGTTCACACACGTCGATATATGAAGCTATGCAACTCGTGTAATGAAACTGTAGACGTTAATGCTGTCTTCATAAGAGCTTAACATACAAGTGACGCTCACCTAGCAATCTGGTAAACTGCTGAGAAAAGTACTAGCAAGGCCAGCAAATAATTATTTGCTCAAGTGAGCAGCGTGACTATAGGGGTCATTACAACAATCGCTTATGATTGTACAGCCTAACAATAATGTTGAAACGAAAAATTCTGGCACATTAAAGGGACTTAAGATGTCCAGTGCAACATTTTAATGCTTGTTTCAATCTTCAAGAGACTGCCATCTTCGAGATCCGTGTGACAGAATGACTGACTGACTGACTAACAGACAAACTGAGTACTGTAACCCTCTCACGCATGCACGCTGAGGGTTAATAAACTTGTGCACATAAACAACTCTGCTAGTCTGTTCAGGGAGATGTGTGAATCCATGGGTTTGCATAACACAGGTGATTGCTTTATTCGTAATAATAAAAGTGATGTGAGTGCACACACACATACACACTACGGGTTATGCATTTATAACAACAGCAAACAAACAAACAAAAACATACATATTATAAGCATAACTTCAGAACAGTCCATGAAAAGATTGTCACACCACACACACACACACACACACACCTACCAACTGAGATACATCTCGGACTTTCCCAACCACAGCCAGTAGTCCACAGTATCTGGGTCCAGCTGCACTGATGAAACCCACTGGGGGAGTGGCCGATCCCTCTGCCATCACCGACCTGTTGTTGGCAACAAGTTGTCGACCGAGTATCTCCACAGCAACGACCTTTTCTTCCAACTGCTGCATCAGCGCTAGCATACGACGAAGTGCTCCAACCTGAACACACGCACACACAACACGCAAGGTTGAGGGGAGATATTTATAGGAATGACTTGATATATTGTAGTGCAAATTAAATAAAGTTCATCACACCAAATATATTATCCAAGCTCCACCCTCCCACCATCCCCTCCCCCCAAAAAATTTAGTTGACATACTTCAGTCTCACTGGTATGTATTATAATAATCAGGGAGGTGCACACAAACACACAACACATCTTCTAGAATGGAAAATGGAATTGGTCCTTTCAAAACAGTACAAATGACTTGGACCCAAGAACATCAGATTATCATGGACCTCATCTGATACACACTAGGCACTGCATGGACAACAGAACACCTACTGGGCATGCTCACTCACACACAACATACACATCTGTGCATATGTGTGTTAGTTTGACAGATCGGTACATATATGTGTTAGTTTGAATCTGTGCATATGTGTGTTAATTTGACAGATCTGTGCATGTGTGTTAATTTGACAGATCTGTACATATGTGTGTTAGTTTGAATCTGTGCATATGTGTGTTAATTTGACAGATCTGTGCAAGTGTGTTAATTTGACAGATCTGCACATATATGTGTTAGTTTGAATCTGTGCATATGTGTGTTAATTTGACAGATCTGTGCAAGTGTGTTAATTTGACAGATCTGTACATATGTGTGTTAGTTTGAATCTGTGCATATGTGTTAATTTGACAGATCTGTACATATGTGTGTTAGTTTGAATCTGTGCATATGTGTTAATTTAACAGATCTGTACATACGTGTGTTAGTTAGTTAGCTGTCACACTTACTGGCTGCTACCCAGTCTCCTGTACAACCATGCCTTACTAAAAACACTTCTTTTTTTGAACTTTCTGGTCCTTTCAATCCTAAAATATCCAAGTCTGTTGTTATTACAACAAATTAGTACTGACACCAAACACATGATTGTTCCTCTGTCAACACTTTACCAAACAGACAAACCTTACATCTGAAAATTCTCAAAGTTGACAAACAAACTAAATAAATAAATACCTGTAATTAATAATTTACCAAAACTAAATACCTGTAATTAATAATTTACCAAAACTGAAGAACGTAAACAGAGTTTCCCCAAAGACTACAGAACAGACACATTATAGAAATGTGCTAATATGTCAACATAAGACACTTAGATGTAGCCACACCTACTGAACTTTAATTAGACTAGAAGTGCTGTCGATATAACAATAAAGACTAACATGGAATTAAGGAAGGACCAAACAATGAATAGCATGCTCATGATACTGACTGACCTTTATTTGGTCCATCTTTCACCTCACTCATGCACACACACGCACACACACACACACACACAACATGAGGGTGGAACTTTGCGGCTCCTCATCTTCTCCACATTTCACTAATGAAACCAAAGGAATGAATTGACGACTAGTTACCATACTAGTACCATGCAACCACCACGCCCATGTATAGTAACTTTGAAATGAACATTTCCTTCACTGGAGAGAGAGAGAGAGAGGGAGAGAGAGAGAGATGAGACTGGCCAACATACATATTTGTGAGATTCATATGCTTCCGAGGAGTTGTGGATTATATACTTGAGGCTGAGGAGCTCGTAACTTGAACTAAACAGGCTCCCAAGGCCCGTTCTTTTTATTTACAGTGCTTCCAGCTTAAAGAGTGGATTTTTTAGATTTTTGGTTAAGGTTGCTAATTCTGCTATAATTTCTCAAGTATGTGTAATAGAAAGCTAAAAATTTGTATTATTATACATCAATATTATATTAACATACAGACGAAACAATTTTGTGGGTTTGTGGTTATTGTTGTGGTTATAGGTGATGGAACTGGGAGCTTCAAGACAGTGAATTTGGAAGTGTTTAAGCTGAAAAAAGAGAAATTATTTTTCCTTATCTCTATAACTTGGTATACTGATACTTTAATACCTGAAGTTTCATATGAGCCAGATTTTGTGGGCACACGAAATTTGAATCTCGAAATATTATAAATTTTAAGAAAAAAGTGTTTAAGCCAGGATTTATGAATTTATTGAGTTATATCTCTAAAAATTTGACAAATGATGTAAAATTGCCTTAAAATTATTATGTATAACTTTTGGTAGCTATACCTTGAAAATTGAGTGAGTTGTGGCTGTTTTTCACCAAAAAAAATTTATGCACGGTAAGGGTCATCAAATGATGACGTTTAGAGCGGGTTGTGGGCCTTTAGTACACGTAAACGCGACGTCACAAAACAGCACATGCGTATTTGTGTCATAAAGTTACGAGGGCGCCAGTTTACCGCTAATTGTTACACGGGTATGGCTGATTTAGCTACGGTTGTATCTCAGGCCCTAAGTATCAAGTTTTACGACGTTACTGCCTATCACGGCCAGCGTTTTAGCTTCCGTCTGGATCTGCACAACCCGTAGAACTCCAACTGCATCGCCCTGATGTTGTCAGAATACCGAATGCTGGGAGCCTTGGGAGTATTAAACTCCTTCAGCTTTTCTTCAGCTCTTGAAAAAGATGACCACTTGGATAGGCTTGGCTCCAAGTTAGTAATATACCAGCCAAAATTCTGACTGATTTCGACTTCGTTTACTGCTGCTAGTAGAACGATGAGAATCCATACAGCCGATTGCAGTTAGGGAAAGACCCGTATTACTGCTCAGGGAAATAACCATTCGACCTTAGCTCGTTAACTAGTTACGTTTAATGACGAACTACCGCAAAATCTTGACGTCAAAAAAATGGCGTAAAATGTATTAGAGTGAATGAGAAAAGTGCTGTTCTCCGTTTTCCATTCTCTAAACAGGCAGTTTTACTATTGTAAACATTATTGGGATGATGAAGAAAAGGTATGTGTATGTTAAATGACTGTAGTGAGGGTCTATACAGTAGTTTCAAAAAATCCACTCTTTAAGTTGGAAGCACTGTAGTTAGTCATTAGCAGTACTCATTAGGATACACCCTTAGTTGGAGCTCTACAAACACCAAGAAAAAAGTTAGTAATCCCTAGCAACCAAAATCCAATTATTGTGAATAGTTGCGTGGGCGTTGTCCCAGCACCCTTAAGCCTCCTGAAATCACACACAATACGTATGCCGCCATCCTTTTTCTTATTGGTGGACTTGACCACAAAGAATGAGGTACTTCAATAATACCAAGCTCAAATAACGTGTCAATCTCTTGTCTGAAAGCCTCCCTGTGTGCTAGTGATCCGGTATATGAAGGTGTCCATAGAGGTGTGGTACATGACAACTTAATTGAATGAGTAATTGCTTTCGTGATACCTGGTTTGTCTGTGAACACTGATGGAAATTTACTCAATGTGCTATCTAGCTGCAATTGCTGCTGAGGTGACAATGAAATTGGTTGTGGTTTGCTATTTGCTGGTTCACAAATGTCTGCTTTTGTTTCATCCACAATGACAACTCTGAATATTTCCATATTGGGTGCTTTCTTTAATTGAGATGGATTATCACTTTTGGTTTTGCTTTGCCTTGCCCTGCTGGGATAATTTACAATTTACTGGTGGTAACAGAGTTCCCAAGATGATTCAAGGCATTTATTAAGTCCCGGTGCTCGCTTTAACACAGTATCACCCTTCTTGAAATTAGAAATGGCATTTGATTCAAGTGCTAGCCTGTGCTTGCTGAGTTTTGATTTGAGTGCCTCCTTCACAATTGATGATTGTGCAGCTGTGTGTTTGTTAACATCTGCAATGAATTGTGGAACATTGACTGTTGAGCACGTGTCACCCGTCCATAATTGCTTCAACGTGTGCAAAATAAAAGTGGTAGGCTTTGCATATGTTAATTCAAAGGGTGTATGACCAGTTCTAGAATGTGGAGTGTTTCTAGCAAAATATAACACCAAATCTAGTACAGTGCGTCCAGCTTAAAGAGTGAACTTTTTGAATTTATCATAATATAGAAACAAAATACAGCTTTTTGATATGCATATACCTTATTGTTACTCCTCCAAATGTTGTTTCCAACTGCTACAAAATCACTTTAACTCATAGAAGGTAGAGAACCACGCATCGCCCATAGACTGCAATACATTATTCGCCATTTTATTTGACGTCACATTTTCGTCTACGCGTCGTCATTAATCGTAATTAATCGTAATTGGATTGTGCCGCGCAACGCTTTACCCACCAGTAATACGGGTATTCCCCTTTATAGTCTCAAACCGGGCCAAACACGTGCGCAGTACCTCAGAGACAATTGTAAACAAAAAGCAGTCGTAGTTTGGTGACTTCGTTTCTACCCCTTCTGCTTGACATTCTGGTTTATTTTAGGCTCAGGACTTTGTTGCTATTCAAGGCTACTTAACAAGAGCAAGCTACAATGTGAGGTAGGTTTGTATCATGGGTTGCTTGTCCACTCAGATTTTCTTACCTGTTTAAATAGGGCCTATTTATTTAGAAACTCAGCCAATTTACTGTTTGCTGACCAAGATAATAAGATATACAATTCATCATAGACTCTATATGCCACTATTTATGCTTTAGCTGTCCATTACTCCTCATGTCTATATAGGTACAGTTCTCTCTGGTTATGGTGATGCTATTTACCACCCTCCAAATTCAACTGCTGCTTGTATCTACCACAATTTCATGTCATCATAAAATTATGTAATAATATATATTGTATAATGTCATTATAAAATTATATTAATTGTCAATTTTTTTTTGTATAATTTAAAAAAAGTTGAAATTTAACAAGTAGATAGAAAATATAGTAAAATCATGAATAAAATGATATGAATGATTCAGTGTGAAGGACAAAGTAATACTGGAATGTGTGTGGCCATAGCTAAAGTGTAGGTGATGTACTGGATTCTTCACATTACTGTTGAGTACTTCAGAAATTCGTCACACCAAGAAAGTAAGAATAGAGTTTAAATACACGCTTAAGCACACAACAATCAGACTTACTTGAGGAGGCGTTCAGCCGCGGTCCTGTGCTTCTTTCCTCTAAGCTTTGTAGCTCCAGATAACCCTCCGCAACCTTCAACCAGTTTTAGCGCACAACTAGAAGCTGGTACGAACTATAAACTACGAGTGATTAGTTATAACTGGGCAGCCAATGTCACTGAAAAGTGCGGTAAAATGGCGCCACCAGCTGGACCTATCGCAGCAATACGCATGCGCACATTTTAGACGTCACGCTTACGTAGATCAGCCCACGTATTATTACCTCAAACGTCATCATTTGGAGACCCTTACCATAAAAATGTAAATTTAATGAAAAATTGGCCATAATTCAGTGATTATTAAAAATGAAGCTATCAAATTAATACACATAAATTGTATCATAATTTTATACCATAGAACAAATTTATAGAGATATAACCCAATAAATTCAAAAGTTTTTTCTTAAACACTTTTTTTCATAAAACGTTAAATATTGGACGTAAAAATTTCACCAACTTACAAAATTTGGTTCAAATGAAAGATTAGGAGCTTAACTATCAGTGAACCAAGTTAGAAAGATAAGGACCAATAATTTCTCTTTTTTTTTCTTAAAAACTACCAAATTCACTGCCCAAAAGCTCTCAGTTGTATCACCTGTTACCACAAAACTAACCACAAAACCACAAAAATAATTTGAGTGCAGCTTTGTATGCCAATAATGTGTAACTTTTCCAAAATTTAGATATTGATCATGCATACTTCATATATTACAGTGGTTTTTGTGATAGCATCATAAATTTCAGAAAGTTCACTCTTTAAGCTGGACGCACTGTACTGTGGACCAGTCTTGCTGCTGATTGTCCAATGATTTCCTTAACATAGCCTTTAATGTGTTGCATGAAACCGTTCTAAAGTTCCGTTGGACTGTGGCCTGTATGGACTTGTGGTGATTCTGGCAATATTCAGCTTTTGATATAGCAATGATAGTGGTTGTTGAGAGGAAATTTGCACCCTGATCAGACAGTATTGCAAGTGGTGATCCGAAACAAGAAATTATTGATAGCAATGCTTGTGCTGTTTCTGCAGCCGTGTACGTGCGCATGGGAATTGCTATAGGGAATGATGTTGCCAAATCAATACATGTTAGTATGTACCGGTAATGTCTCTTGGTGGTGGGCAGTGGTCCTACCACGTCAATGGCAAGCTTCTCTAAACGTTCGGTAATAAACTGTGGCTCACACAATGGTAATTTTGTGCCTCCACCTCTGGCTTGCAAGTGTTGCATGCATCAATGTAGTCAGTAATGTCTTTCTTCATGCTGGGCCACGTAAAGTGTTTGTTAATTAGTGCTCTGGTGGCGCCAATGCCACCATGTCGGCAATGAAACATACAACTGTGAGGATGATGTGTCAATGTACATGTGATGCTGGTGATGTGGTATGTGTTACAACCGAATCAGTGTCTGAGTGAACAACTTTATTCTGTGTGACTGAGTGCTCCACCTCTTCCTGTACGTCAGGAAGTGACTCTAATGGCAATGGGTTGGCACCTTCCGAAGCGTGCAGTGCTTGAGTAATTCTATCTGCAGCTGCATCCTGTGCTGCCATAGACCGGGTAATTGAAAATACAGTGGTTGGTTTGGTTTTGATGCCATTAAGCAACTCAAGCAATTTGTCTGTGCCCAAGTCCGTACCGAGCAACACAGTCTTTGGTGGAAGTGACGTTTCTACGGCCACTCTGCAAGTGCCATTGAGACCTTTCATTGCAACTGAAACATCATGAACTTGTACCATGCTGGGTGTTTGTGAAATTCCACAAATAGTTTCTATGCCAACTGGGTGAGAGTCGTGTGCAATAAAGTCTTGTGAAACCACAGACCGTTTGGCTCCGGAATCTAATATTATAGCAGTGGCAATGTTGTTCACCATGCCTTGTGTTACGAAAGCTTCTGACTCATTGAACTTGTTGAGAATGTGATCACTTTTCGTGAGAGTGGGTGTGTCTGGATGTGTGACAGTGGGTGTGTCCCCTACAATGTCAACCATTACGTATTGGCCTGCTATAGCTGCCATTATTGGCACTTTGCTGCCTATGAACATTTGTGATGTTTTGAGTAGGCTGCTGTGGCTGTGGCTGATTGGTTGCATTGTGCTGTACAGGTGGATTCTGACAAGTGTTGGCGTAATGGCCTTGTTGTTTGCACCTGTGACATGTAACATGTGAGGGATCAGGATACTGCCTTCCGGGTGGCTGTGACGTTGGTTGATTGAGCAACGGAGCTCTGTACTGTTGAGTGTGGCTAGGTGTTCCCTGCCTTGCTTGACTGTGATTATAATTGTATCTGCCCCTGTATGACTGATTGTGAAAGTTGCTACCCTGGTGTGAATGGTTGCCATGATAATTGTTACCGTGATGTGATTGATTGCCATGATAATTGTTACGTGATGTGATTGATTGCCATGATAATTGTTACGTGATGTGATTGATTGACATGATAATTGTTACCGTGATGTGATTGATTGCCGCCACGGTAATTGTTACCGTGATGTGATTGATTGCCATGATAATTGTTACGTGATGTGATTGATTGCCATGATAATTGTTACGTGATGTGATTGATTGCCACGGTAATTGTTGCCGTGATGTGATTGATTGCCATGATAATTGTTACGTGATGTGATTGATTGCCATGATAATTGTTGCCGTGATGTGATTGATTGCCATGATAATTGTTACGTGATGTGATTGATTGCCATGATAATTGTTACGTGATGTGATTGATTGCCACGATAATTGTTACGTGATGTGATTGATTGCCACGGTAATTGTTACCGTGATGTGATTGATTGCCATGATAATTGTTACCGTGATGTGATTGATTGCCATGATAATTGTTACGTGATGTGATTGATTGCCATGATAATTGTTACGTGATGTGATTGATTGACATGATAATTGTTACCGTGATGTGATTGATTGCCGCCACGGTAATTGTTACCGTGATGTGATTGATTGCCATGATAATTGTTACGTGATGTGATTGATTGCCATGATAATTGTTACGTGATGTGATTGATTGCCACGGTAATTGTTGCCGTGATGTGATTGATTGCCATGATAATTGTTACGTGATGTGATTGATTGCCATGATAATTGTTGCCGTGATGTGATTGATTGCCATGATAATTGTTACGTGATGTGATTGATTGCCATGATAATTGTTACGTGATGTGATTGATTGCCACGATAATTGTTACGTGATGTGATTGATTGCCACGGTAATTGTTACCGTGATGTGATTGATTGCCATGATAATTGTTACCGTGATGTGATTGATTGCCATAATAATTGTTACCATGATGTGGTGGCTGTGGCCTAGTGTGTTGATACGAGTGATTCCATGACTGAGTGTTTGGCTTTGGACACAATGCTGTGCAATCTTGCAGGAATGTAGTGATAGTTGGGTGTACGTTTTAAAAACGGTGTCCCTAATGTCGTTGGGCAATCCAGCTGCAACACTGGTTGTTGCAAATATTTTGGCAATATTGTCAATGGCTGCTTCAGAGAGATTGTCCAAGAATGGCATACCGTTCAACATGACTGAGAATTTGTACGTCCACATGTTAAACCATTGTGTCACAGATTTGCTGCCTCCTGGTCTATATTTCAATGGGAATGAATTGAGACAATCAATATTGTTGTAGTAAGCATCTTTAAATTGCCCTGTCAACACGGCTGGCAATGCTCTCAAGTGTTCATTCTGTGGGATGTTGTTCACCTTCAGGCTGTACTGAAACCTGTTAAGTACTGCAAATATGTCTTCCCCCTCTTGCATGATACCAGCCTGTTTAGCATTGATGTCTTATCTTTGATGACTAGGTTGTGGATATGCTGCGGGTGTGACTACAGGAGTGACAGTTGGGGTGTGTGATTTGGCCATGAATTCCGCCAACAAAAGTAGTTGCGGGTCTAGATTACATGCCTTGGCTTTTTCAGTAATTGCTTTGATATTTTCAAGTTGTGCAATATCTGATTGGTTGGATGAGGCACCTGTGTCATCGGGTTTGTGTGTGACTTCTTCCTGTAGTGATTCATAAGTTTGGTCATTTTGCAGGTCAAGATTCTCAAGTTCCATGAGTGTGGTGTCTGATGGCCTTGACAATGATGATTTATATGTGAGTGTGGTTGATGATTCTGAATTGCTGTCCGATGATGGTGACACACTGAAATTTGCAGAAGGGTTATCAGAAAATTCCATTCTCAATGGACGGTTTCGAGTGTGTCTGAGATGTTAGTAGGGTGGCTTAGAGGAAAAAAGTGGGTTACATCTTTGACAAAAGTCCCAAATTTTTTTTGGTGGTCCATATGATCATACTAACTAGAAAAATCCATGGCTGCAAGCACAAATTTGAAAGGAGCCACGGAAATTAGCCAATTTAACCAATTTAGTGACGTTCAATGATCAAAATTAGTTTATGTAAGATAAACTTTGAATGAAAGTCTAAATACAATTCTTAGTATTTTGTATATCCATAGACTACCCAAATCTAAGACTGCAGGCTCAATTTTGAAATGAGCCAAAGTTTTATTTAAAATATATATATATTTGTGTCCAATATTTGAATTTGAGTGGTCTATATTGATCCTACCAAAATTTATATTTACCATCATAACTTTGAAAGTGAGCAAACTTGTATTCGTAAAATTGCATTATTGACTTTCAAAAATAATATGTAATGAATAATTAAATTTCACAACTACATGTGCATAGTTCAGTACACTGAAGTTCAGCCTTGACGCATTTACAAATAGTACAACCCCGGCTTGACTTACAGCCACACTTAATCAGTTCACTACAAGCCCTTGCAGCTTCAGGAATGGTCATCCATACTGGCTTCCGGATACCATCTTGTTCAGTCCACCCCCAGCCTTCAGGTGAAGGGTTGGCCTGTAATGACTGATGACTTGTAATCCAATGCTGGCACAGATGTCTTACTTTCATTCAAAGCTACAGCTGGAACTATGGCATAGGAAGCTGGAAGAGAAAGCTCATCAGTAGCGTCTGCCACAGGTATGATACCAAAAAAAAACAGGCACCTAAAGTTCATTTAAAGTAGAGCTAACCAAATCTTCAACAATAGTATCAGTATCTTCAGAGTGGTACTCAACGATACTAATACCTGTGCCATGAAATGAAGAGTCAGCAGTAGTAGATGACGGGTTGTGGTCTATGTTGTCCATTGCACCAGCTATAAAATGCCCCTTTTGCAAATGCGATGGACAAACAACATCATTTAAGCGGTATTGCCTGCACATTGAAAGAGCCATGTTCTCTTCTAGTTGGAGAACCCGGTCATAAGTGATACTGATACCCAGACTACTAAACTGTTCAATAAGTTTTTTGCTGCGCAAACGAGAATGAATGTTCAGGCCAATATATATAGGAAGGGGGGGCTCTCGATCAAGTGTGTGACGATGGGTACTAGTCACAGATTCTGCCATTTGTTGTTTTTTCTTGTAGTTAAACAAAATCAACTGAGATATAGTAAGGCAAGTTTGGGTATCAACGCAATCAACACAAGGACCATACAAGATCATTGAAATTAAGAGTTTCAAGTTATATGGTACCGAATCCTTTTGACAGTCATTGGCAAAATTGCCATCAAACCTGAAATTATTTATATCAGATATTTCACTACGAACCAGCTTTGCAACACTAGCCAATCGTGTGGCTTCTGATTTAGAGTGAGATGGAAAACAAGCATTTTGCATTATTGTTTTCATCCCATCAGGAAAAATCAGGACAGCATGTCTTCCATCAGAATGTTCTTGCATTCCATGCTGCTTATAGTGATCGAGAAGCTCACCTTTAAACTGGGTTTTGTTTACTGTTGCATCAGGGATGAAGTACTTAATCCGTTGTTCATAAACTCTGCATAGTTCACCCAACTTAAAGGAGTAAATACCCTGACTTAAGCATCACCTATCTGCACAACAACCTCAGAAAATGCACGTCCTCTAACTTGCTTTGAGGCTTGCCTAGAGGAGTTTTGTGTTGAAAAGGTACGATATCGATTTCAATAAATTGTCAAGCAGTTAAGGTGCTTCTAAAGCAATTAAATCTCCACTACTAACTTTTGCAAGTAACTCACGATCACTCATCTCGGTAGCCATACCCTTAATGGATTTATCAACGTTCAAAGTCGTGACTTCATGTAGCTGTTCTGTTGTGATTTTATCACAAAATATGCAAAGGTCCCTTAGCATGCTACTCTGACGTTTCGGACGATGATGTTCATCTTCAATTTCAGTTGATTCCCTCTTCCTCTTCAATCTAGCACGTTCCAACATTGAATTATTGAATTTTTGATGGCACTGCTTGTGCCATGAGGCTTTGTTGCTCAAGAAATTGGTAGCTGTTCCTTCATCTCCAAAGTCAATTTTGACTGGCAAAGAATTGATTTTCTGGAGTTCTTCAACATTCTTCAAGAAGTTCTTGTACACATCCAAAGCATTTCTAGAAGGACAACTCAAATCTTGTTGACTTAGCCTGACAGACTATGCACAGTGTCCAGTCAATCTTGTGGGCCATGCTTTCCAGCTGAACTGTACTCCAGATGATGCCCTGTCATGTATGTAGCCTAATCAGCATTCATGTAGCAGCTATAACTAGACTTATTATAAGTCTACTCCAGTTGTTATTTGTGATTGCAGCCATACATTTCTGATAGTCCATATAGTCTCCTATCTACTGACAAAATTTGGTGCTTTTGTCAATTTTGTAACCATAAAATCCCTAAGCTACCCTACTATGTGGCCTTCCCTCATATGCCATGATTAATTAAATAAATGAATTTCATTGGATGTAGGTGTTAATTGCCAATTAGCTTGTAATTGAGTGTAAGTGAGAACTACTAATTGGATTGTGATTGAATACAGGATATGGCTGCCAATTGAGTTGTGACAGAATGTAGGTTGTGATTACCAATAGTGACTAATATGTATGACTGTCCCAATGATTACACACGAGTGAGTGGTGTGTGCACAAACTATCAAACAATCACATACAAACTCAACTGATGCTGGTTGTGTCAATTGTGTAGCCACCTGAAATGGGAGGGGATGTAGCTGCTATAAGAGAAGCTGCTATAGGAACTGCTCCAGGAAATGAAACTGGATGTAGAATTGGTTGGGTAAGTAGTAGCTGTGGTAGGGTAAGTAGTATTCGTCTCCTCAGATCCACTTGTAGTGCACACACCTTAACTGAGCATGCTCAGACTGAACACATGCATCATTATCACCATCCTCATGATTTTGATGTTTTTGCTGAAGCTAAAGAATTAGAACTCTTTACTTCAGAAGGAATTCTGTTGTGTGATTTGCTAATAGCTAGTCCACAAGACAGAATTGGAAACTCTGTCTGAGTCAGCATGATTTAGCATACATACTGGTAAAGTATGAAGCAGAAATAAACATAGTTGGCGAGCGAGCGAAGCGAGCGAGCAACTCTAAGATGTAGTCTATGGAAATCCTGAATACGTATCGTCGTCGTTTAAACGCGCGCGCATTCCAGAAGGAGTACCATTCTTTACCCTTTACCAATTGTTACTTTATCATGAGGAGTACCATTCTTTATTCTTTACCAATCATCATTTACCCCTTTACATGTCATTACATATTCTACTACTAATAATGAGATGTGAATTCAGATTTGGCAACCTGCAGGAAGAAAACCAATGCAAATTCAAATCAAACGACCCCAATGCAATTGAAAGTGTCAACATTTCCCCAGAACCTCGCTCGCCCAACCAATGCTACACGAGCATTTTCTAGTTATATATAATGGGTAAGGTAAGGTTCAGTCTTCCTCTTGCATTGTGTGGTGGGTGTGTCCATAATAGTGGGCAGGGTCACCACACTTCAACTCTTAGACTATGCTAGTCATGACAACACTAACATTCAGAAAACACAAAATCAGTGAAGAGAAAGAACTCAAATATCACAACAACATCTGTGACAGACAGTTCTAATATCACACCTCATACCTTACACCCTACCTCAGTCTTACACCCTACCCAGCAAGTACTTCTGACTGACAGAGAAACCTTCTACTTCCTAAGACTCATCACTTCTATATGTCTAATTACACATCTACATGTGTATAGCTGACTATTCTACCCTTTACCACTGCAGAGATCCTACACAAAATTACATAATATTATTCATTGATGTCTATGAATATAATTAGTACATCACACCATGCTTAGCCACACTATACATTCCATAAGGAAGGTCGTCAACAAACAGGTAAGAGATTGAACTAGACTCCTCAGCATTGATGGAATGGCCACCTTATCCAGTACCACAAGATAAAAATAAAACAAAATACTGTAAGGTTTTCACTAAACTTACACATAGTTTGTAAGGTTAATTATTAGCTGATGTAATGGCTACTACAGCTTTGAACTCCCATGACTGTTTATCACAACACTATAGCCTGCACCCCCACACAAACACACACACACAATATCTCAAAATTATTGTAACGCAGCAGTGAAGGTGTCAAGTTCTCACCTGATTAATAAATCACTCGATCAAATCCGAGTAGCTGTACAATTTACAACCTTACTTTTTAACATTACAACTTGAGAGTTCATAAAATGTAATGTGCACACACATGTGTAAACAAGAGCAGCCACTCCCACCTCTCCTTCTCAGTCCTGCCCACTGCTCACCCCAACATTGGCGAGCGTGTCATCCACTTTGGTTGCCAGAGTCTGCAACTGATGAACACAAGATCTCGTGCTACAAGAACCTCGCAGCATCTCCACCACCTTCTTCACCTCTTCTCTCTTCTCCTCCACCTGCGAGACCACACCTGAAGCCTAAACTACGAGACACAACAAAAATCACATCACATTTCATATGTCCAGTCTACAGTTGCCGAGGAAGTACAATTCATTGTGTGATACAGACCCATAGCAAGCCTTTTTAAGGAGGTACAGTCAGAAATGGGTGTGGCAAATATAATATGAGTGTGGCCAATTGCTTTGTGGGTGTGGCCTGTCTATATTTAGAGTACATATGTTGCTTGTTTGTGTATAATTGTAGGCAGAGGTGCCTTCACCAGTAAATTTAGCAAGAAACTTTAATGTTTGCCAAAAAAAAAAAGATTATTAACATTAAAAAAATTAAAATCATGTTTCAAGCTTTAATAATTTATTTATTAAATACAAAATTAAATACTATAATGATACTCTATATATAGAATCGTAAATATGATTTCGTTCTTAGCACAATAATACAATGATCTTTAAAAAAGTTCTTTCCAAAATTACAAACATTTGGTTGATGAGGTATCTCTGGAACATCCATGGCTGGATTGCTCAGCTTGGAAGCTATAAACAAGGCTAAGCGTGGCCACTGTTGGCCGACCCTTAACTCACCACACCCCTTATCAGCAATGGCTCCTGTGCATGTGCCTAGTAATAAATTGGCGTGGCATAAAAAGTGGTGTGGCCCAAGTTGCACCAGTCACACCCTTTGCTACAACCCTGTCAAACATACTCTTTTAAAATCAATCTTTCTTAATTGAATCTGGTAAAGATTCTTAACAATTGGTTCTTAGTAATACTTAATTACTATATGTGCTTTTAAGCTTAGTTTAAAGACGATTGCTTTGCGGACTCATACACAATGAGTTCTGCAAGTAGAAAATTATTTTAAAAATGAAGACCTGTGCAGATAGTCTAGAATGACTCACAACTGAGCAAGAAGCTGTACATCTACAGATAAACACTATCTATCCATACCAACCACACTGGATACAATACTCTGTTATGATTTTACATAAACCAAGGCCATTATGATCCATATATTGGTTTAGGTTTGACCAAACATCCTTGACAGACAGACCATTTAACCCTCATTACCCATGAACACTACCACATACAACTAAAACTCACATCCTCCAGAAGCAGCAAGCACTCTAGACCTCCAGAAGTGGCAAGTGCTCCATACCCTGCGTCTTCCACCCACAAAGCTACTATGAGGCTAATTAGGGAAGGTGGTGGCGAGTCTTCACAAGTTCAGACTCTAAAGGAGGGGGGGGGGGGGGGGGGGGGGGGGGGGGGGGGGGAGGGGGGGGGGGGGTGGGGGGGGGGGGGGGGGGGGGGGGGGGGGGGGGAGACAGAGAGAGAGAGGAAGTGGCTGACTCTATATCTCGAACTGAGGCAGAAACTGCGCAAGAGAAACAAAGATGAGGTGAGTTGTAACGCTGGAGGACTTCTTTGGGCTGAGTCCGGAGATGTCGTAACACTGGTCGCTGCATTGGCTCTCTTTGGTCTAGGAGATGCATTCCATGCAGGTGCGGGTGGCTGGATGGGAGGGGGAGGAGGAGGGGGTGGTGCTCCATTAAACAATATTGGAGGATGGGCTATATTGAAGGGCACTGGAAGAGGAGGTTTGTTAAATAGTAGTGGAGATGGAATAGAAGTGGAACATGTTCTGCTGATCTCTCGTGCTCATTAACAAGAGGTGGGTTGAGAAGAAGTGAGAAGAAGAAGAGGAGGAGCAGTTACATTCTAATTAAAAATATAACTTAAGAACTGGGCCATACTTCCTTGACACAGAGTCCAATATATTGACCACAAACTCACCACACATTCCTAGAATAAGTGATAGCCAGTGACAGACTGTGAGACTCTTGTTAGATTCCATTGCACCGATCACCAGAAAATGTGGGAGGACTGACGCTGAACACCCGGGACAATAGTGCAGAGTGAATTTTGAGAGGGTATAGAAGTGAGTATAGTTCAGCTTAAAATGGGTGTGCCTCAGATCAGAAGTGGGTGTAGCTCAGATGAGTAGTGGGTGTGGTTTAGATAAGTGGATGTAGCTCAGTTGAGAAGTGGGTGTGACTCAGTTGAGAAGTGGGTGTGACTCAGTTGAGAAGTGGGTGTGACTCAGATGAGAAGTGGGTGTGGCTCAGAGGAAAAGTGAGTGTGCCTCATATGAGAAGTTGATGTAGCTTAGATTAAATGCTGGTGTAGATCAGATGAGAAGTGGGCGTGGAGTAGCTCAGATGAGACGTGGGTGTGGCTCAGATAAAAAGTGGGTGAGGTTCAGATAAGAATTGTGTGTGGCTCATATAATAAGTGGGTGTGGCTCAGATGAGAAGTGGGTGTGGCTCAGATGAAAAGTGGATGTAGTTCAGATGAGAAGTGGGTATAGCCCAGATATAAAACACAATACTCTGTTCTGAAGAAGATAGTCTCTATGAGCACAATGTATAAGTTTTCTTTATGTTTAAAGTAGAGACGATGTTCTTTGTGGACACTCTGGATACAGCTCAGATGAAAGTGGGTGTGGTTAAGATGTGATTTGTGGAAGAGCCTACTGTAACTAATTTCTGTGTGTACATCTGTCCTGTCCAATAGCAGCTGCTGCATGTGAAGAGTGTAAATGTAAACTAGCAGTCAATGTAGTAGTAGTAGTCATCCAGTACTGAGAATGAGGCTAGGGAGGCGGGATATTGATAAAACCAGAAACATGCCACGCCTACATTTTAATCAGTACTTATTTATGTCAATAATTTGGAGATACAAGTTTTGGCATGAATGAAATAGTGACATAGTCACTGTTGGAATAAAGTTCTAGTAGATGATCACAACTACTACAACATGGAGATCCATTCAATAGAGCTGAGTCATGAGGATCATCAAAACATTCAAGTAGACCCAGTATCAACATACTCTTATATTGCCATCCACTGACTAGAACTGCTGCACCATCTACACCAATGATATTACCTCTGATATCAAGATGCCTTAAATATTTACAATACTTCATTATAGCAGATATATGAGCTACTCCATCAGATGTGATATTATTATAACTAAGATCCAACTCGTGTAAGTTAGTACAATGTTGAAGTCCCTCCTCTAGGAATACTAGACCACGTGTGTCAATGTTATTACTACTGATGTCAAGTTTTACTAATTGTTGGCACTTCTCAAGTCCTACACTCAGACTTGCTATATCATCTATACTTAACTCATTATAAGTAAGACATAGTGTATGTAGAGAATCTCCACACATTACATCTACCAGAAATATAGGAAGTGACACCAAATTAATGAACTCAATATGTTGTAGATGGTTACACTTTATCACCTGACTCAGTACAGTCACACCTTCTGAAATGATGCCAATACTACTCATATCAAGTTTTAGTAAGTTAGTGTGATCCTTCAGTGCCTCAGCTATAGCTATTGCTCCTCTATCACCAATGGCATTCCACGATAGCTCCAAACTACGTAGTTTCTTACAATGTTCTAGCATTCTACTAAGAACTTGTGCACCATCTGAACCAATGGAACAATCACTTAACTTCAGAGTGTGAAGATTAATCCAAGACTCAGGAGTACCAAATAATAAACTGACATTATCAAAGCTAATCTCAACACAAGACAATTGAAGAGATCTAAGTTGAGTGCAACTCTTCACAGCATCTAATAATCCAGAATGTAATCTAGTGACGCCACTATAAGATAATGTCAGACTATGTAATAACTTGCAGGAATTTATACAATCACTAAGAAGATGGGCACTATGGGAACTAATTTCATTATTAAAAGAACAATCGAAGTGATGAAGAATTGGCAAATGCTGTATGATTCTACACAAAGTTGGTACAGTGTCATCACTAATAGAAGCACAGTCTACTCCCCTAACAATCCCAACACATTGTTGATCTACTACTAGTTTCTCAATGTTGTAAATATTAGTACTGGATACATTTAGTGCTGGTAAATTCCCACAGTACAAAGCATTCTTCAGAGTGTCTACATCTGTCTCACTAATACTATTCCACGATGAAGTCAACCTCATACTTCTTATTCTGGTTCTTGTTCTTAGCTCTAAGACTGTATCAATACCTTCCTCTGTAATATTCACATTATGAAGATACAGATCTAGGTTAGGTAGACTCTTTGCAGCTTTAGCTATGGCTACTGCTCCTTTATCTCCTAGACTATTCCCCTGCAAGTCTAGTCTTCTCAGACTGGTACAATGGACTAGTGCATCTGCTAATGCTGTGGCTCCTGAGTCACCAATAGAGTTACACTCAATAGACACCTCCTGTACTACACTACATTTTGATAGGCAGCCAGCCAGTGCTATAGCTCCTGAGTCACTTATTCTGTTAAAATCGAGCCCCAGATTCTCCAAGAATGAAGTGTTCAATGTGTTGGCCAGAATCTCTGCTCCTTCATCACCAATACAACAATTAACAAGAACTACTTCAGTACAGTGAGATAACCTTTCATGAGGGAGAGAAGGAGAGTTTTGTAAGTTATACAAGTCTAGCCATGACTTATGATTGTCCTCAATTCTCTGAAAGTTAAATGCACAGAGAAGTATTGTCTTCAACACGCCATGACTTGTGACAGTTTTATTATCAGGACAAAAAAATACTTTATTGATTTGTTTACTACCAAATGCTAATTGTTTTAAAACTTCTGGATGACAAAAATAAATACATCTGTGAGTAATTTTTACAATTTTGAGATGGGGAAGTGTAACTCCAGTAGTAAGACATTCTATTCTGGACTTGTTTAGTGATAATCGTATTATATCCAAGTCCTCCAAGTTAGGTAAGTGAGACAACAAATTATTCAATGGCTCTACTACATCATCCAGCCACCACTTACTAACCTTCAGACACTTGATGGACTGAAGTTTGCTGCTAGTAACCATGGATACAAACAAGTTGAATTCATCACCCCTCATACCACTATAGTGTACCTCTTTCACTGGTTCAGTTGTTGTATTAATGACATAGCTTTGGGCAATAATAATGGCTAAAGTGCTACCTAGACTGACTACTTCATCTTTTATAACCAGGTCACATATCTCAACTAGTTGAGACTCATATGCACACTGAAATCTATTAATGAAACTATTACTCACGATCGCGATCTGTTTCAGCCAGTCTATAGTTGTTGAATCCGCCAAACCAAAATAGAACCTCCAAACATTGTTAAAGCTATGTTCATACCACAACATCTTATCTCTTAACTGAGTTTCGTGCATGTGAAATGCTGCTAGAAACTCTTGTAGACTCAAATGACTGAATGTGTAAAAATCTTCACTATAATAAAGTTTTGATTTGCGTTCTACTGTTAGCAGCCCTAGAGCTGAGTCAGTAAAAATAGAAACTGGAGCATCGCTCTGGCTGACAACTTGCTGGGAGTTAATAAGCATATCAAATGCTATCTTACATATGGAGCTAAACAATTCTTTAATTTCGCCACTTAAGTTCTTCAGTGACCTTACATGGAGCTCTTCTCCTTTACGTGCTTGCTGTTTTGCTATAGTGGTGATTATAAATTGTTCAAGGATTTGTGTTTCTCTGTGAGGGATATCTCCTTCAAGTTCGCTAAACAAGAAACATATCATAGCTGCATGGATTGGTAGGTAACACGTGTGAAGAACATTGGGATGCTGGTCTAGAAATTGAGCCATTTTGCAAGCCATGCCAGGAGAACAATCATTGAATGGGTAAGTTCTTACATAGCTGTAGATCTGATCCTTTGAAAACCCTACAACTTCAATTTTTGTTTTACACATTTTTAATTTCTCAGTAGCCACAGGGCGTGATGCTACTATAACCATGGAGTGAGGAAGAAAGGTCTTTGAAAACAACAATTGATCAATTACTAAATTCTTCTTAGACTCAATAGGATACTCATCTAGTCCGTCTAGAATGAAGCACGCTCCTTTACCTCTACACTTCCTGAGGCTATGCTCTATAATCTTACTAAGATCCTCATCATAAAATATCTGAAGTAAGTCTAGTAAACTCTTCTCTCTCCCTGAAACATTCAGTAATCTAAGAGTTACTAGAAACACTAATTTAGTTCCTTGCAAGACTTTCTTTCCTGTGGCCCAGTCTCTAGTTAACTTGTTGACTAAAGTTGTCTTCCCGCTACCTGGACGACCTTCAACAAGAACTAAAGCTCCTTCCCTGTATTCTCTAAACACCTTCTCGTACTCTGCTACTTCCTTGCTCTCTAGAATGTCGTCCATGTCTCCGCGAATTGTACAATAGTTGCATGTACTCATGGGTTTCTGTTGGATAAGAACTAGATTGATAATAGTGGGATTACCTACAGGAGGCCAGGAGTCTTGAGGTACGTCTCTGTCTGTGAGAGAGTAGAATTCTAATAATTCTTTCTTCCCTGGAGGATATATGACACTCAGACTTATCTCATCACTACATTCAGTCTGTCTGCCTCGACTAGCTCTACAAGAATACTTCCCTTCTGTACACTGGCTAGCTCTGTTGATGTATAGTATGTTACTACACACACCACAAAAATCAGCTCCATCAAGTAAAGGTTCGCTATCTTTACTCCACTGGTAAGATTCACACCCACTACAACTAACTTGTACCCCTAGAAGTGTGGACTTGCCCTCATCTACTTCAGTATCATAGGACTGATATTCTATAAGAGGCACACCTCTCAAACATAGCCGCTTAGAAGGAGGTGATCTATCTATGACACTCAGACTTATCTCATCACTACATTCAGTCTCACTGCCTCGTCTAACTCTACAAGAATACTTCCCTTCTGTACACTGGCTAGCTCTGTTGATGTATAGTATGTTACTACACACACCACAAAAATCAGCTCCATCAAGTAAAGGTTCGCCATCTTTACTCCACTGGTAAGATTCACACCCACTACAACTAACTTGTACCTCTAGAAGTGTGGACTTGCCCTCATCTACTTCAGTATCATAGGACTGATATTCTATAAGAGGCACACCTCTCAAACATTGCCGCTTAGAAGGAGGTGATCTATCTAATGGACTAGAAAATGCATCTAAACATTGTGCCACATCAGGTAATTGTACTAGACCACTAGACAACACTGTCTTCAGACTAGTTACTGTGGTACTCTTAGCATCTTTATATTTGCCTGTAATCCATGCATTGAGAAGTTTAGATAACTTGAGAGGATTACTCCCAGCACTTCTATACTCTTCCCTCACATATTCAGGCACACCTAGTGCTACACCAATCTCCTCCCACTTGTGACTAGCAGCCACAATTAGCTCAGCCAGATCTGAGACATCTTCAACTGTAAACAACACATCACCACACCCACTGCTATCAGTACCTCCTGCTACTTCCTGGTCCATCTTCTCCTTCCTCATAGATTGACACAAGCCTTTCATTTCCCCTCCAAGATCACTCAACACTCTAACTAGCCTCCCATATGCACTGCCATCTTCTCTAATTCTCTCACAGACATGTTGCAATAGGTACCTGACCTTTATCTTAGGTTCCAGGTGGTCCTGGTCGGGGTCCAGGATAGCGAACTTGTTAGTGACTTCTTTAGACAACACTTTGTTGCTTTGTAAACTTTTGGATAACTTGAAGAGGTCAGTATCTAGCAGAGCCGATCCTAGATCAGAGCGGTATTTTCTAAAAGCATCCATCGAATCTCCGGCCACACACGTACAGATAGAGCGACGTACAATTTTTATTTCACGCCCACCCACTTATATAGTTCCACCCCATCCGGTTCAGGTATGTACTTTTCCCCTTATTCAGTAAGGAAAATTAGTGGCACTCGCTGCTTAGTTTGAAGGGGCCAAATTGGCACCCGTACAAACGCGCATGCACAGAGAAACCAAGACTTTGAGCTGGAAACCATAGCAACTGTTAACTAAAAACTATTGCCATTTCTACATAATGCCCCACCATAGCGGCTCATTTTCAATACCTGCCTAATAGTCGTTGCTAGTCATTGGTTTGCGCTTCTAGGGTCCAGCCAGAAGGGTACAGGAGTCTTCCGATAGGCACTAGAGATGATTGAAACAAGTCTATTGGAGGAGTCCACCACCTGGAAGCTTCAGTCATTGACCAATGTTGGGCCAGTTGTGGATAGGAAATGGTATGTATGTTATAGTCAATACAATATTATTCCATGTACAGCACCAAAAATAAATTCAAATCAGGAAATGAAACTATTTTCTGACCTTCAACAGTTCTTTAAAATAATTGGGTGGAACTAACAAAATCAGACTGGTGTACAATTAGCTAAACCCAGAGGTGTAGGAAGTAGTGGTGGGCGATACCGAGTAGTTGGTATCGATACTTCGATACTTCCAGAGGAAAGTGTCCGGTATCGATACCAGAGAACAGACTTCGATACCAAATATTACTATTAGCCCTGCCCAGACAGAATATCGACCTTTACCGACATCTCATTGTGGCCAACATTAACACTTGGTAAAGGTGGTTAATTTAATGTGGTTAATTTAATGTGGTTAATCTCTAGCGGTTCCTTCCAGAGCTGAATAGAAATTAATAATCAAAATAGCGAACTTTTTCATCCGTAGTAGTTGCTTTGCTTACATGTAATACTCTTCCAAATCATTTTTTTGACAATTCATCTAAATTCAAAAGAATAATTTAATTAATTAGTGCGCATGCGTGGTATCGATATAGGTATCGATACCGCCGATACCAGGTTCGAAAGTACTTGGTATCGACATCGAAAACATAAATCCGGTATCGCCCACCACTAGTAGGAAGCCAAATCAGATTGATGCAGCCACTTAACCACACCCACTTAACCACACCCTCTTGTCAGTGACTGAGACAGTTTTGAAGTTTAATGAACCAAGTCAAATTAATAACTTTTTAATGTAATTATATAGTCTATATTGTATAGCTAACATAGCCACTTGGACATAAAAGCAAACAACCATTTAAAATTAGAACTTACAAATGCCTGGTCTGACTTTAGCAGTCTTTGCTTTTGTTTTCTATAAAAAAAATTAAGCGTATTTAGCAACAAAAAAAACTACGTCTGCAGACTTCTTATAGTGCTAAATGGCCACTTCTCAAAATCAAACCAACGACCTCTGAACTACGTTTGTTTTTCCAAAAGATAGCTCGAAAAAATAAAGGAGGACAAGGCAGGAGCGGAGTTTCGGGAATATCTTCCAAAATGGTCGGTATTGGCTGTTTACTCCCCGCAGAAGACATTGCCACAACGACCACTAGAGTCATTATGAGCCTTGCCCCTTTTTATCAAAATAGTGGTGTGGCCATGACTGCGTGGCCGCACCCATTCTGACGTCCCTGAAACCCAAAGTTGGGACAAAAGTGGGTACAACTCCATACCTGCAAGATTGCTGAATATCCCATTTGCTGTTGTTTAGCTAACGTGTAGAAAAATTTACGGTTAACTGTTTATGTCTGGAAGTGGTAAGTCATACTGCTGTTCACCATGGCCGAACAGTCTGATAAGGTCAAGGGTCAACATGCTCATTCTATTTAACTGAGCACCACAAAAAGATATATAAATATTATATGGAACATTATATAAATAGAACAAGGAAGAAAATTCCATCACTGAAATATGGTTCTATCATGAGAGCGATGCTGTAATTGGAATGGGTACAGTAATCATACCTACTTTTGAAATTCTCACTGTCGAGCTCTCTATCAATAAATAAAAAGATACCTGGTGGCACATGCTCACCGTTTAATATATCCCAATATAAGAAAGCTTTACATATCCGAATAAAACCAGAAAACCTCGGGTTTAGTGAAGACATCAGTTTAGAGCTTCAGTTTGCTGGCTGTCTGTCCAAGTTGTCATGCAGGATTTACACAATAAGCATGCGCCACTAATTATCTTGCTGTTTATGTATGTGTGTATGTATACAATAAAATCAAGACGAAGATTTTGACTTTAGTAGTCTTTGTAGTCAGAATGTTGGGTTAAGTTATTGAATATACTAATGATGTGCTCAGCACAAATGGCAAGCGAGCTGGTCCAGCTGAAATGAATGCTAGATTCTCATATTCATTTGTTAGTTAACTGTTGTTGTTGTTTTTGTTTAGATTATTAATTTGTGCTATTCTTTAGCAACATGCCACACTTTTATACACACATACATATTTGTTCACTGGGTATACCAGCACAAGACTTACATTGTATTCTCTTCGCGACTTGACAAACGATTTTCAAGGGGTAAGCAATCAAGATTCCTAGGATGATATGGGTAAGAATTGCTAAACCAAAGGATTTTATTTAAGCTAACCACCTTTCCAGCTCCATTCAAAATGCTCTATTGTACCAGAGCTCTAGTAGTTATAGCATTACATTGTATTCTCTGAGTGACTGGACTACTTGGCAGTGAATTTTCAAGAACAAATCTGTTACATAAGACACATAGCTGTGGCAAATGGTGCATGAACAAAGATATTTTACCACCACCACTAAAAAATTAACTCTGCTAAGTTTGTAAATCTAACTGCGAACATCTCTGGTAGGTAGCTGTAAAACCCAAAAAGTGTTGAACTTGACCGGTTGCTATAACTTCAAGGGTAATGTGCTCGGCAATACAGGTGAAATAAACCTAAAAATATCATTGTGAAGATATGTAGGGTGGAACAAACACACACACACAAACACACACACACACACACACACACACTAGAAGTTTCATTGATTGTATTCCAAATCACCTGGAATTTACCATGATTTTTCAATTAGCACAAGAAAAACTAAAACAGCATCGTGAAACATTTAGAGGGACGGCTTTGGTGAGACAGTTTGTTAGTGATTAGAAGTAATAAAGAAAAAGAGTACAGTGTAGAAAACCCAGAGTAAGGGTTGGGACCTTTTATGAATAGTGTGCTACTGGATGAGCTTCAGGATCTCGCGACATTTTTGGAATAGTATATTGTATGTAGAAACAATATTTGGAACCTAGTATTTGGACACAAAATACTAGGTTCCAAATATTGCACACCATTAGCATAGCTTTAGTTGAACTAGGGTTTCATGTAAGATTTTATTATTTGGTCAGGCTTGAAGAATAATTCACAAGATTATGCTTTAATGTTACTGCAATTGTCATTATGCTATCATCCCTCAGCGTGCATGACCGTGAGGGTTATATAGTAGTCGTCCTGTCTGTCTGTCACACTCTGATTTTGGAAATTACTGACAATTAATCATTGATTTAGGTGTGAACTTACTCAGAACAACTATTTAAACCTCTCATTGTGACACTTTTTTTATTTCAAGCTGATTTTTGAGAAAATGTGAAGCTTTCAGCTCCATGTAGCTACATAGGTACTAACTTTTGTGGGTAATGCTCCCTATCATTGTGTCACGTGAGCAATTAATTTATTATGGCCAGCAGTAGCTACTTTATTCTGCTTGGAAGCTCGCGAAGTTGTCTCTTATGAAGATTGCATTTACATGTACCGTTTTCATTGCTCGAGCTATATTGATGCTTGATTAATAGTCAATAAAATTATTCTTTTGGTCTGAGATTATTTTTTGTAACACCTATCTATTTTAAGTAGCGCTGAGAGTTCGCACCTTTGGTGCTTTATTTTAAATGGCTATTCTTTGGGAAGGAAACTTTGCATGGGGTAAGATTGAGTGAACTTTGTAAAAAGATGTTTGATACCCCGTAAGTGTATTTCCAGCATGTTAATGGCTTTTACATATTTGACTTCTTTTTTTTTCTTTGTTTATTGTGTTTGTGTTTGTTTGTTTGATTCTGTTTTGGCATGCAATGATGGCTATCAATTCAAATTACTGTTTACTGATGGTGAATGTTTATCACTTATCATGAATTTTTTTACAGGTTCATGGTTGTTTAAAAAAATCTGTTTATTTACTCAACCAATTTTTTTTAACTTTTTTTCCTGAAATTGTGGTAACTGTACAACCATAATGTTATTGTTGTAGCCATTTATAATTCAATGCAATTCTACATGAACTCTGTAGCCTTGTTTACCACTTTCTGAACTCCTTCTGAAGGTCCAAGTATTAAGGGAGAGTCCCCGGCATGCCCTTTGACCTCTAGCTCCTTGTTTTCAAATTCAAAAAAGTAGCTGTGCGAAGAGAATAGCTCACTATTCTTTATTTTTATGAGTAGTATACATAGTAGAATCAGTCTACTCCTATTACTGCAGTGTGTGTGTGTGTGTGTGTGTACCACCACAGTATGTGTTGATTGAAGATGACCCCTCAGTAGTATCTAGCAGTACTCCAACACAGTACGCTGTGATATCATGCAGTTGAATTCAGCAAACAAAACTCTCCTTTTTCCTCTCTTTATATCCCTTTTTTTTTTTTGTTATGATTTTTTCCCCCTTTTGTTATGGTGCTCATAACTTTTTATTACTTACGTGACATTGTGCCTTATTCTTCTTTTTTTTGTTTTTTTGTTTGTTTGTTTGTTTTTACACAAACTCTACGTTTAAATGAATGACTTTGGATTTTTCAGGAGTGTGAAATACAGTTTTTATCATTTTTAATTTAGTTTTTGTGGTTTTTTTTTTTGGTTTTTTTTGTATGTTTCTTTTATATTTTTTTTTGGTGCATCCGGTTCCAGTACTTTACTAAACTGCTAACTTTATGCCAAGAGATTTCTTTTAGTTGAAATACTTAGAGCGACTGCATCAGAAGCCATAACAACTGTTAAATAGTATCTTTCTAAATATACGCCACCTAATGGCTCATTATGCATAATTCTAATTAGTACCAGCTTATCTCATTGTTCGGTTTTACTTCCAGCATTAATACTGACAAATGAACTGAATGAGAGAACTGAAATATTGAACTGCTAAAATTAACTTATAGGAAAAAATTAACTTGTAAAAATCAATGGGTAAACAAAAAGCTGACAACCAAATGAACGAGTAAGTATGAAGTAAAAATGCGCCATGTCAATGACTTTTACAGAGTTGAACAACTGCATTTGTTAAAGTTGAAAGCTTTTCTGAACTTTGAAAGCTCCACCCACTCTGTCGTTGTGAAGTAGTAGAAATAAATAATGACATCAATAATAATAATAAAATTGTCAAACAAAACAAATAAATTAATAATAGATAAACTAGAGCACTGAAGTGCAAACCCTCAGCGCTAGTTAGCTAGTATGATAAAGAAAATAATAGCAAAGAAAAAGTGTAGAAACAAAAAAAAGAAAGAGAAGTGGCATGAAGAGAGGCAGGAAAGAGAAAAAGACAATGAAGAGGGACAAAAGAAAGAGGAATGAATGAAAAAAGGTAGGAAGAAAAGAAAAAGGAAGAAGAAAGAACACAGTACACGAAAGAAAAGAAAGGAAAAGGTAGGAAAGAAATAAAAACAGTAGGAAGAAAGAGGAAAATAAAGAAAAATAAGGCAAGAAGACAAAAGGAAAAAAAGAAAAAAAAAGATGAAAAAAAAAGATGAAAAAAATAATTTCGTCAACCAGGATTCGAACCAGAGACTATCAGATTAGTTACAGTGCACCACAGCATAAAGCTGGTTTTTTAGTACATGAAATGAATTCCTTATAACTTTTGCCAAAAACCCACAATGCCTATCAAATTAAAAACCCATAACAAGTTACTTTGGAAGAACATATACTGAGGAGACCCGCCTACCTTAGTTATCCATTATAATCATGTTTAGCATTCAACTGATACATAGTAACAGCTATCTCTATAAAATTTTGACTATCCATAGCCACTGTGGTACTCTATACTTCTATAGAGAGAATTTTGATACATAAGCTGTTACATATGTATATAATAAAGTTTCTTACTAATCCAACATGATCCAGCAAATAGGATTCATCTCATATAACTTAAAACATTTTGTGACAAAAATGGTTGAAATGAAAGATAAGTAGATGTTCAATAAACCTATAGAAAAAAATTAACAATGTGTACACTACAATGTCAGTTATTTACACCAACACGTCGGTGGGATTTATACTATTATAAGGTGAAGATAGTGCAGAAGTAATAGGTCGATCCTCAGCCAAAGGAAGCGTTTGAGAGCTAGCTACAGGCTCACTAGCCTCACTGAGCCTTTTCTGAAACTTGCTAAGTCTAGCCTTACACAAATGAACATTCCTCTTCCTTATCTTGGGCATTTCTCACCAGGCACACTACTTGCAGCACTATTGTTATGGTGGGCACTAATTAGAAAGCGCATTACATAATGAGATTTTGACCAATCGGTGTAGCTTTTCTGCATAGCAACAGTGCACATGACTATAAAGCTAAATAAATGGGCTCTATTTATAGGTAGAAGAAAAATTTTGATATTTTGTCTTTTGTTGCTATGGCTTATTTCAAGCGGTTCTCGAGTTATGATGAGTTGAATAAAACCAGCTTTATGCTGTGGTGCACTGTACTTGCTCACTCAACGACTACGCAACGCAGCACCTCACGCTGAATGCATGTAATTGTTAGCTATTTAAAAGTTGATTTGCAACGCAAGCTGGCTCACGTGACAAGTAAGTTTTTTAAGGGGCGGTTCCCGCTGTAAGCCTACTATCGCACGGCTATGGAAAGACTCGCTTTTTTCTGGAAAATGAAGTCCAAAATCAAAATTCTGGCATATTAACTGAGCTTACTTCGTGAAATACTGCTGTTTGATGCCGCTTTCAAAGCCTGGCTGGTTCCTACCTTCCAGAAGTGCCTGTTGACAGACAGAGTGACAGAATGAACTAGAGCACTGAAGTGCAAACCCTCAGCGCTAGTTAGAAAAAAAGAAAGGAAAAGGTAGGAAAGAAATAATAACAGTAGGAAGAAAGAGGAAAATTAGGCAAGAAGACAAAAGAAAAAAGAAAAAAAAACAGGATGAAAAAAAAAAAATATTGTCAACGCGGATTCGAACCAGGAACTATTAGGTTATGTACTTGCTCACTCAACGACTACTCAACGCAACACCTCACGCTGAATGTATGTAATTGTTAGCTATTTAAAAGTGATTTGCAACCTGCAAGCTGGCTCACGTGACAAGCACGTTTTTTAAGGGGCGGTTCCCGCTGTAAGCCTACGATCGCACGGCTCTGGATAGACTCGCTTTTTTCTGGAAAATGAAGTCCAAAATCAAAATTCTGGCATATTAAAAGAACTTACTTCGTGAAATACTGCTGTTTGATGCCGCTTTCAGAGCCTGGCTGGTTCCTACCTTCCAGAAGTGCCTGTTGACAGACAGAGTGACAGAACGAACGAACGAATGAATGAATGAATGAATGACACTAGGACTACTGTAACCCTCTGGGCGCATGCGCGCTGAGGGTTAATGAATGAATGAATGACACTAGGACTACTGTAACCCTCTGGGCGCATGCGCGCTGAGGGTTAATAAATAAATACTAAGGATTAGCTCCCAGGACAGGGCCACAGTTTACTCGCTGCACAGCCACTGAGAGATGCTGGAAAATATGGTCTCTAGCCCGTAGGTCTCACTCACTACGAAAGAAAAGAAAACAAAAAACAAAACTAACTTATTCCAGTGTAATCTATTTACAATATTTATTGTGTTAATGATTTACCAGTTTTTTTTGTTTTTGGTTTTATGTTTGCATTTGCAGCTAGATTTTTATTTTCATATTTTATTTTTGTAAAAAAATTTATCCCCAGAAACTTGAGAGACCAGCACATTATGTGGAAGTATACAGAAGTAAACAGGACTTGGATAAAGAGTGTAGATGTGACGGGAGCCAGAGGTCCGATGGCGACGGAGAACACATCAAGCATTGTCTTAACCCAAACTTCAATAGATCATCAGAACTTATTTATTGTATTTTTTATGCCAAGTAAACAACTTCAAATTACATTCATTGTTTCGGGGTTGGTTCAGTTGCGACTTGTCAAGTCTTGTTAGCTACCACAGACCCAACAGAACTCTCTACACTTTTCTTTTTCAATAATAATACTTTGAATGCACACCACAGTTATATAGCTACAGGAATGAGGGTGATAGTGGAATACAACAATGTTCAAGATGAGTGGGGACTGTCAAACATACACTCAACACACACAACACAGCAGAGGGAGAGCTCAACTCTTGTGAGGGTGAAGCTGAACATTCATGAAACCCCAGGTTATACACAAGAATTATACATTTGTAGTGTAAAAGTCACTTGGATATACACTGTTGTACATTAGATAGAGTTCCTGAGTATACCATTGTCTATATCTTTAGTTATTCCTACTTAGATAGAGTTCCTGAGTATACCATTGTCTATATCTTTAGTTATTCCTACTATGTATGTATGGTTTCATTCATGATCCAGACGACTCCATGGAGCTCTCCAGAATGAGAGGGAGCTTAGGCCTATTATTCCTATAGTTTCTATTGCCACAGGCTAGAAAACTTTAGGAGCTATGAGCATGTTTCTCACAATCACTTCTCTGCAATGTACAGTCAGTAAACTCGCAGTAGTAGCTTGACTCCAGTTGTATCTTGAAAGTGACATAGGAATCTGAACAAAGGGTTGGAATAACCGAACTGCTGAGGTGCTTGTGTTCATACAGTTGTTTACCTCAGAAGGCAAGGTGGTATTTTATTAGCTAGTACATAGTTATGAATGTATTAGTCAAATTAAAAAATTATCATCATCATCATAATAATGATATAATAACACAATGTGAATAAAATAATTAATAAAACTTTCAGTTGACAAAACATGATGTATTACTGATGAGGTAAGTCCTGCATGTAAACTAGTATTCACTGGGTCCCAGTCCCTGTGCATAAAAAATGTGAATAGTGATGATATCATAATGGTGAGGCTAAGTGTGTTAGTAGCTGATTGGACTGGAAAAATCTTAACTTAGTGTTGAACACATTACACACATTGGTTTTAAAAATAGCTATTGATTGCCACACACAAAATGTTCAGATGGACTAACGTGCATGAGCTTTTACAGCTGAATTGGTGTACAATGCTAATCACTTCCTCTTAGTTTTAGATCTATGCTAATCTGGGAGGTTATATTTTGAGTTGTGTATAATAATAGTGGATCTGTAATGCCACAAGGAAGTGATGAAAAGGGAGTGTCAGTATGTGGAATCTATTCATTGCAGCTCATGAGAATGCCTATGGTGGAACTCTGTATTTAAAATGCCTATATTGGTTCCGAACATTTATCATTCAAAGCAATGTTTGTCTTTTTTGTGGTCAGTTTAGATGTTTTGTTTTTGCTTGATGCATGGAAAGCATTTTATTTACATTTGTCATTACACTAAATATATCGCACTAGTGTAATGCACACAATGTAGCTACTCCTATATAATGGTCCATAGCTACAGCTCCACATGGCGCATGTACATTGGTATATTCTAGATAAAGTTCCAGAAGTATAGCTACCATCTGCATATCATTAGTTGGTGCACAGCTACATATTATGTCTCACACATCCACATGTGGTGCCACACAGCCAGCTCCTGTTGGAAGTTGTATTGGTGTCCAGGCAGATTGTATCCAAGACATGTATAAACAACCAGACCACCAAGGCACAGGAGTCATTCCATGACTGAAGGCTAGGTAGCTAGCTACAACCATAGGCTAAGTGATGATGCGTAATAGCACATGTCATGTATCTCAGAGTAAAGACTGAGTAGGAACATTGAAATTGTTCATTCATAATTGTCACAAAAACTTGAATAAAATATAAATCAGTTTTGACAAGTTTAGTAAATGACAATGCTTGACGTGCTGTCTTTCACCCAATCTCTGGATTCTGTTGGACGTACACTCTTCATCAAAGTCCTTTACTTCTCTTATTCTGCTACATAATGTGCCGGCCTCTCAAATTTCTGTTAGATGAAAGAAAAAAATATAATAAATAAAACTATCATTCTAATTCTGTGAAAACAAGAGTTTGATAGCAAACAAAGAAACTTAAGTATCACAATTGTGGGGATGGATGCTGAAGGGGTTAAGCTATCCACACCCAAGTTAGTAGTACTGCCACCAGGATCCTTAGTTACCTACACTGTACCATACACTGCTCTCAAGCTATAACTAGACCCTCAGACAGAGTAAGTCACACTGCCGGTTTGCTTAATGTACATCAGGTTTAATTGGATCTGAATGAAACCATGGGTGGCTCATTTTTATACATTCGCCTCCCACGGGTGAAACACAATTAGAAAATATGCAATGAGTGTGTGTGACACGCCCGGTCATACTCAGATTAAAAGTGCACAAAAGTGGAACACTGACATAGATACACACATACAAACGAACATCAGGAGAATATGTCTGTTTATTGTTATTTTAGGTGTGCTAGGAGATGGTCCCACAACAATCATTACACCAACAACTTTAATTCTGATAAATCCTATCAGCCAAATCACATAAAAGATAGTATAAAATGAAGGGAAAAAAAAGGAAATCAACAAAGAAATATTGCAGCCATTCTGCATTGTGCTAACCCACGTCTTGACAGTTATTAGCTGTAAAATAAATGATGTCATTATTCAGCGAACGAGCGAAGCGAGCGAAGCTGACTATCAGTCGTGTTCAATTGAGATTTCAGATATAATTGGCGAGCGAGCGGAGCGAGCGAGACAGTATTAGGGGTGGATAATGCAAAATCGGGTATATGTTATTGGCGAGCGAGCGTAGCGAGCGAGACACTTACAGGGGTAACACAATTGAAAATCGGGGATGTTTATTTGTTTATGTTTGGACGTACGTAAGGCATTTTTGTAGTTTGACCCTCGCGTTTTTGTGTAAGTTTGGTGGTCGACCCTGTCCCAAACTTCACTAAACAGAATCCTCCGTTTATCGATCAGTACCCGTATCACCCTAGAAATTGAATTGTTCACTGTTTTGAATTCTTTTAAGGGTGCAGTTAAAACGTGAAAACTTACGGGACTTCCATTTCTATTCGAGTTAGTGGCAGTGGTAAGTCAATGCGCTCTTTGGCATGGTTATAAGCCGTACGCAACAGTATTTACTTGAAAATGCATTGTCCACTAGACTAACCCCGAAGGTAAGTCTTGTATAGGTGTGTCCAGTTGTGTCAAAGCATTGTGCTTTACAGCCACTATTTAGCTAAAGAATATCACAAAGAAAACGTTTAAATAGCGTGTATTGTTTTGTTGTTGTTGTTTTCCTTCAATTCAAACAGTTGCAGCGAGTTGTTACTATGGTACTGAAATCCCTTTACAGTGTATGCCTAATTAAAAAACTGGACCTTATTTTCAGTAGCTTCAGTGTTGGAAGTCAAAATTATAAAAATAGTATAGTCTTTAGGCTCGCTCGCCATTTGTGCCCTAGCACATCACTAGTATGTATGTATGTATGGATTGTACGTATGCTCTTTAAACGCGCGCGCGGGGAACTTTTTTCTCCTAAAAACACGGCTATTTAGGATTGACTCCAGTTTATTCTGAAACTACAGCATTAAGTAAGCCTTACTTTATACTTAAGCTCCAAAGTGTGAGAAAATTACTGCGAAAATGCTTGCTTTTCAAGAAACAAAAAGTTGATTCGACCGGTTACTATGGCATTGAAGACCCTTTACCAGATTTATATTCAAAACTTCGCCTTTTTTACGGCTAAGTGCGGCTTGTTAGTTGCCAAGAGCCACCTGTAGTCAGTACTAAGAGAGCTATCACTACTTCTGAAAAGCGTATGTAAGCACATAAAGTATTAATGCTAAGGAAGCTACTACTACTCCAGGGATGCTGAGGTAAGTACGTAATTCCATATTATTGTTAGCTAAATATGCAAAAATAACTCTGGCCTTTCTTTTATAGCTAAGAGCTAGTCAACAGTGACTGGTAAATTCAAATAGTCAGAATGACTCAAATTTGGTACTACAAAAGTTACCACTGCTCAAGAAAATGAGGTAAGAAAGTAATTTTGTATTAGTGTGCTAAAATTGATTGTCTTTTGTTTTAGTAGGTGAGAGCTTGTTGTCAAGAATTCAAGGTAATTCAGATGGTCAAAGTAACTTCAATTTGATACTACAGAAGTTATCAATATTCAAGAATGAGGTAAGTAGTAATTCCATATATGTTGGCTAAAATTACAAATAATAACACTGGTTTATTTTTTATCGTAGCTGAGAGCTTGTTCAAGAGTTACTGGTGATTGAGATTATCAGAATGGTTGATGTTTGATACTAAAAAAGTTACCATTAATAAGGTAAGAGAGTGATTTTGTATTTGTTTGCTGAAATTAAATGTCATAACTGCTATTATAGTGTTTGCATGAAGTAAGCTAAAACAGTAACATTTTATGTTACCTAACTATCAGGCTCGCTCGCCATTTGTGCTCAAGCACACCACTAGTATATATATATATATATGTAGGTATGTATGCGTACGTCAAAAAATTACGCCCGCGCTTCTAATTACGTAAGTTAGGTAAAGCGTTCACAGTTCCAGTATTTTTCAATTAACGAGCACGGAGAATCCTGCTGCACTGCCTTACGCAACTTTGTTTCAACCAAAAAGTTTATAGCTACTCTCTTCTTGGCGAAAGACTGAATGGCAAATTGTCAAGCTGCGCTTCTTTGCCACTGCTTTCGAAGTTTATTCAGGTAATTCTGTTATTGTTAACTCTTCATGCCTAATCATTGCTATTATTTAGCGATTTCCTTCACAAATCACCTTTACCTATACTCATATATTTACTCGCTCGCCATGCATTAGCGCTATTCGAGCCACCACTAGTTACTATTATTATTATTGGTGAGCGAGCATAGCGAGTGAGACATTCACAGGGGTATCACAATTGAAAATATGGGATGTTTGTTGGCGAGCGAGCGAGACACTTACAGGGGTAAAAATGAAAAAAATCGGGGATGTTTGTTTATTGGCGAGCGAGCGAAGCGAGCGAGACAGTATTAGGGGTGGATAATGCAAAATCGGTTATATGTATGTATGTATGGATGGTACGTATGCTCTTTAAACGCTCGTGCGGGGAACTTTTTTCTCCTAAAAACACAGCTATTTAGGCTTGACTCCAGTTTATTCTAAAACTACAGTATTAAGCAAACCTTACTTTATACTTATGCTCCAAAGTATGAGAAAATTCCTGCTAAAACGCTTGTTTTCAAGACACAAAAAGTTGATTCGACAGGTTACTATGGCATTGAAGACCCTTTTCCAGACTTAATTTCAAAACTTCGCCTTTATGGGGGGATACGGAGTGCCGGTTGTTGGTTGTCAAGAGCCGTTGGTAGTCAGAATGCCGTAGTATTAATGCTATGGAAGCTACTACTTCTCGAGGGAAGCTGAGAGATTAGTACGCAATTCCATATTTGTTAGCTAAATAGAGCTAGTCAACAGTGACTGGTAAATTCTAATAGCCAGATTGGCTCAAATTTGGTACTACAAAGTTACCACTGCTCAAGAAAATGAGGTAAGAAAGTAATTTTGTATTTGTGTGCTAAAATTGATTGTCTTTTGTTTTTGTAGGTGAGAGCTTGTTTTCAAGGTAATTCAGATGGTCAAAGTAACTTCAATTTGATACTACAGAAGTTATCAATACTCAAGAATGATGTAAGTAGTAATTCCATATTTGTTGGCTAAAATTACAAATAATTACACTGGTTTATTTTTTATCGTAGCTGAGAGCTTGTTCAAGAGTTACTGGTGATTGAGATTATCAGAATGGTTGATGTTTGATACTACAAAAGTTACCATTAGTTAGGTAAGAGAGTGATTTTGTATTTGTTTGCTGAAATCAAATGTCATAACTGCTATTATAGTGTTTGCATGAAGTAAGCTAAAACATAGTAACATTTTATGTTACCTAACTATCAGGCTCGCTCGCCATTTGTGCTCAAGCACACCACTAGTTTATTTATATATATGGACGTACGTATGTCATTTTGTACTTTGACCCTCCATATTTTTGTGTTCGCTCGGCGTTCGACCCCGTCCCAAACTTCACTAAACAGAATCCTCTGGTTTAGCGACCATTACCCGTATCACCTTAGAAATTGAATTGTGTACCGCTTTGAATTGTTTGTGGGTGCAGTTAAAACGCAAAAACTTATGGGAGCTCCATTTCTATTGAGTTAGTGGCGGTGGTAAGTTAATACGCTATTTGTCACAGTTATAACCTCTACTCAACAGCATTTACTTGAAAATTCATTGTCCACTAGACGAACCACGAAGGTAAGTCTTGCGTAGGTATGTTCAGTTGTGTGAAAGTATTGTGCGTTACAACTATTATTAAGAATATCACAAAGAAAATTTTAAATAACGTGACTTGATTTTGTTGCTTCTTTTTCAATTCAAACAGTTGCGGGAGCGGTTACTATGGCATTGAATCCCCTTTACCGCATATACTTAATTTAAAAACTCGACTTTATTTTAGTAGCTTGAGTGTTAGTTCTTAAAATCAATCATTTAACAATATTGTAGTTTAAGGCTCGCTCGCCATTTGTGCTCAAGCACACCACTAGTTTATTGGCGAGCGAGCGAAGCGAGCGAGACAGTATTAGGGGTGGATAATGCAAAATCGGGTATATGTTATATATATATATGTATGTATGCATGGATGGTACGTATGCTCTTTAAACGCGCGCGCGGGGAACTTTTTTCTCCTAAAAACACGGCTATTTAGGATTGACTCCAGTTTATTCTGAAACTACAGCATTAAGCAAACCTTACTTTATACTTAAGCTCCAAAGAATGAGAAAATTCCTGCTAAAACACTTGTTTTCAAGACTCAAAAAGTTGATTCGACAGGTTACTATGGCATTGAAGACCCTTTTCCAGACTTAATTTCAAAACTTCGCGGTTTTATGGGGGGATACGGAGTGCCGCTTGTTGGTTGTCAAGAGCCGTTGGTAGTCAGAATGCCATAGTATTAATGCTATGGAAGCTACTACTTCTCGAGGGAAGCTGAGATAAGTACGCAATTCCATATTTGTTAGCTAAATATGCAAAATTAACTCTGGCCTTTCTTTTTTGTAGCTAAGAGCTTGTCAAGAGTGACTGGTAAATTCAAATAGTCAGATTGGCTCAAATTTGGTACTACAAAAGTTACCACTGCTCAAGAAAATCAGGTAAGAAAGTAATTTTGTATTGTGTGCTAAAATTGATTGTCTTTTGTTTTTGTAGGTGAGAGCTTGTTGTCAAGAATTCAAGGTAATTCAGATGGTCAAAGTTACTTCAATTTGATACTACAGAAGTTATCAATACTCAAGAATGATGTAAGTAGTAATTCCATATTTGTTGGCTAAAATTACAAATAATAACACTGGTTTATTTTTTATCGTAGCTGAGAGCTTGTTCAAAAGTACTGGTGATTGAGATTATCAGAATGGTTGATGTTTGATACTACAAAAGTTACCATTAATAAGGTAAGAGAGTGATTTTGTATTTGTTTGCTGAAATCAAATGTCATAACTGCTATTATAGTGTTTGCATGAAGTAATCTAAAACATAGCGTAAGACCTCATATATCGGCCGAACTTTGCCCCTATTTATATTAGGTAGCCTCCCGAATTTACAATGCAGTCTTGCAACTTCTATGCATGCTAAAAGAGTATTTATTTGGCTACCCATTCAACTGCTTACCACTTTCCTATTCCTTCTTGTAGATGAGATGCTACCGCTCAAAGACTTGGAGGTCCGTCCTCAATTATCACTCACCGACGTCTATTATCGTCTACCCGTGCAATTCTCAACAAACGATTATCGCCCAGTGAGAGCTTTCTGGCTCCTAATTTGTCCGCAATGCAAAACTGTATTCTGTTGATATTAGCAATTTGATTCTATTACTTTGATGACCTTTTACCATAAAAATTGAAAAAATCTTGTGTACAAAAAATGAACTATGCGAGCATCAAAATTGCACAGAAAAAGGTCTGTAACAAGTTTGTTAATGTAGAGTATGAAAAGAGATGAATTTTATCAAAATGAAAAAAGAAATAAGTATGGGTATATTATTGTACAGTTAGATTAACATAATGGGACATAATTTATCATTGCTTGAAGAGGCCGGTAGGACGCAATCTGAGTGGATCCATCTGCCGCACTGGCATTTCAACCATGTCCTGCCAGTCCTGTCATCTTCATCATAGGATCCCATACACACACAGCACACACTCTCATTAATAAATTCCGGTGGAATGAGAATGTGTTTTGCTCTCTTACGCAAAGGTCGTCGTGTAGTTTCCTCAACCTCTGATGTATTTCCTGTGTCACCATCAGCTGGACGTTTCTTGCTCTGTGTCTCCTTGTCTTTCTTTTCTTGCCTTTCAGTAGCTCTGTGAACCCTCCTCTCCTTACACTTTGCTTCCCTTTCTTTTGCCTTGCGAATTTTTTCTTGATCTTTGCGAATTTTTTCTTGGTCTTTGCGAATTTTTTCTTGATCTTTGCGCCGTTTCTCTTCCTCCTTCTTTTTCTTCTTCTCTTCTCTTTCTTGTTTTCTTCTTTCTTTTTCCTCAGCTTCCTGTCTCATTTTTTCCTCTTTCTCCCTCAAGATTGCCCAACTCTCGGAGCTAGTCAAGACACGGGCACGTCCAGTCTTGTTCTCAGCAGTGACTGTATCAAATCGAACGCCTGCAGTAGAATCCCCTACTCGCAGACGGAGGGATGAATTGCGTCTTATAAACTTTTCCCACCATCCATTACTGAGTTGTCGATCACTATGCTTTTTATCCTTTATTTGCAAATGCGACTCCATCAAGCAGCAAACATCACGGCTCGTCTTGCCATAGCCAATTTCTGCACACTTTAATAGGTAGTCCACCAACATGCCTTCTTCATCAGCAGTCAAATATTTCACAGGCCCTGGCATAGTTCCATGGCTAACCCTTCCACTTAAACGGTCTTTTAATGTTGAACGAGGAACACCACTAGCATCTGCAGCTTTATTACCGGACATTCCTTTCTTCACATCATTAATTGCAGCCAGCATTTGCTCGTTTGTCCATTGTTTCCTCTTACTGCTTTGATTTGGTTGTTTCAAAGGACTGGCCCCATCTTTTCTCCTTCTTCTGAAACCTTTGTTTTTTTTGTTAGCCATTGTAGCCTACATAAAAAAGCAACATATTTTTTCTAGGTTGCTACTATATATATCAGCTACACCTTTTAGTTACAGTATCACAAAGTTGTTAAGTTAACTAGCTATCAGTATTGTTTTACTAACAGCTAAAACTGAGCGTAAACTCCCATTCCCATCCACAGATATTTCCACCATCCACTAGTTCTAAAGAATAACAATAACACTTACCACCTTCCTCTCTTTGTCTCCGTCTCTCTCGAGCAGCAAAACTTAAACTGTTACACACACGACACCCCAATTCTAGTAGCTAAGTTTACTGAAATCCGCGCACTACCGTCGTATATTACTAAAATCCGCGCACTACCGCCGTATATTAATAGGGCGATAATAGAGTAGTCCGGGGCCGATAATAGACGTCGGCCGATATATGAGGAATTACGCTAGTAACATTTTATGTTACCTAACTATCAGGCTCGCTCGCCATTTGTGCTCAAGCACACCACTAGTATATAATTATATATGTTTGGGCGTACGTATGTCATTTTTGTACTTTGACCCTGGCATTTTTGTGTTAGTTTGGTGGTCGACCCCGCCCCAAACTGCACTAAATGGAATTCTCTGGTTTATCGATCATTACCCGTATCATCCTAGAAATTCAATGTTCTGCGGGTGCAGTTAAAACTTAAATGCGCTATTTGTTGTAATAAGCTCTACGTAACAGTATGAAAATTATTTTGCCTTAGACTAACCACAAAGGTAGCTAAGTCTTGTGTAGGTATGTCCAGTGGTGTGAAAGTGTTGTGCATTAGAGCTACTACCTAACTAAAGAACTTAACAAAGAACACATTAGAATAACGTGATTTGTTTCATTTTTTTAATTCAAACAGTTGTGGTGAGTGGTTGCTATGGCATTGAAACCCCCTTCACTGCATACATGTCTCAACTATTTTTTTTAGTAGCTTGAGTGTTAGAAGTTAAAATCAATCATTTAACAATAGTGTAGTTTTAGGCTTGCTTGCCATTTGTGCTCAGGCACATCACTAGTTATTATTATTATTGGCAAGTGAGCAAAGCAAGTGAAACATTTTTATAGGCAATGGAATGGAGATTTTACGATATTTATTTACATGTTTGCTTATTTATTATAGTATGTGCAACTCCAATTTTCACCTGTACCTCTACTTGCGTAAGTTAGGTAAAGCTCTGCATGGTGGATATCTAGGATATACATGTACTACACTGTAAAAAATGGGGTGTTCCACTACACCTTTAATGGGGTGTAGTGGAACACTTCGGTATTGTGGGGTGTTGTGCTACACTCTGAAGTGTTTGGTAACACTGTGGAGTGTAGCATGACACCCTTATAAGCATAGTGACTTTACTACACTTCTGTGGAGTGTATCAGTACGCCCATGCAGACTTGCTACTTTAAGAGGTGTTCAACTACTGACACAGTGGTAGGAACTAGCTAGTGGGCTGACTACAACTTTGGCCAGTTTGTTGATGGAAATAATTATTGAATATTTACAGTTAATGTGCATATCATTGTGCTGGTCTTATGTGGTTCACAATTTAGTGGGCAAGATTCTATCAAACACACTTTATGTGTCATTGTGCAAGCTATATAAATAGTAGCTAGCTTTACTAATTTCAATTTAATGTTTTTATTCACAGCACTAACAACGAGGAAGCTGAAGAGCTTAAAGTTCTAATGAAGAATTTCAAGGCATGCTTGGTAGCTAAGTTTGAGAACAACACAGCTAAATATGTATATGTGGTTATTTCTAATAGTTATTAAAATTATATTGTTATGATGACATTAACCTTTAAGTAATGAGTCTCATTGGTTTCATCTGCCAGAGATAGTCTTGGCTTTAAAAAAAATAGGAGACAATTAAATAAAACCTGAGATTGCATTTCTGCTATGCAGCTTACATCTTAATGATATGGTAAAAGTGTCAACGCAATTCAAGAAAGTAAAAACAGCATTTGTCTTTGCACAAATCAACTTACCATAGTAATTGAAAAGGTGACGCTTTACCGAACCACTTTGAGAAGCCTTTTAAGATGAAGTAGTTGTAAACCCCCTTGCGTAAACCCTTGAATATGAACTCGGAACAAACTATATATTAGTTGTAAGACACTAGGATCATCCGTGCATTGGGTAACAAGCTGTAAGCTTAGAATTTAAATCAACCGCTTTTGGTTTGTGTAGGCTTTACTCACTGTTCTGTCACGGTGTTGCTACCAAAACTGAGTTCAGTAATCTAGCTTTTTTTTTTTCTTTTTTCTTTTTTTAATTAAATATATACAATACAATACAATACAAAATAATATAAACTCAGTTACAGTCAAAAAGCAAATGAAATTAAATCAGTTTAGATGTGCTTCTGAGGTCACCGGTCTACTGCTGGTATTCTTACAGCATGTCCAATGGATGATCTGGCTCGAATGGCTTGGATAGAGGACCGTAGAAGAGAAAAGGATAGGCGGCATCGTAATCATTGAAGAGTACTGCTATAACTGTGTTCCCACTTATTGGCGAGCATGGACGCTAAATTTTTTATAGAATATATTGGCTTCCTTTGCTATGCCACCGGTAGTAGAGAGTACAACTGGTGTGAATGTGGCGTGTTCCACTTCTCTAATTCTCTCCTCATATGCCCGTTTCTTGGCTTGTTCGTGTTTCCTATACACCATTTGCATGTCTGAATGTTTGTTGGAAGGGGCATAGGGGTTGAATACCCTTACATCAAAATATGTTATTTCGTGATTGCCGCCCCAAACACCGTTTGCTGCAATGTCGAGTCTTGCTCCTGGCTGTGAGTTAGCAGTCGCACCATTCAGTTCTTCAAACACGGGCTGAAGGTCAGGCTCAATACATACATCCTTGCACACCTCAGTTAAGAGTGTTGCTGTCAAATTCCGTATTTCGTTGTGTCTGATGGATGGAAACCCCCCTTTGGGGCATGAAAGGGCATGCTCAACTGAGAAGATGGCCCCACATGCACATTTAGCTGGTAGTCTCCCAGGGGTCCAGCCATAGCGCAGTGCGAGGGCGTCGTGAAATGCACCCTGTGTAGAGCCGGAGCACTGTCAGCCAGGTTTATGATCCTTTTTCCTTTGCTAGATTCACTGCTCTCTTCTGGCTGGCAGATAGCAATTTCATGAGGTCTTCGGCATCCTTTGAGTTTTCTTCGAGTTGCTTAGCGATAATATCAAGTCCATATTCCTTCGGCGAGACCCTTTACCAACCTCGAACCTCTACACTCGATTAGCGGTTGGTAAAGGGATTGGGTACATGACGTAGATATACAACGCGAAAGTTTCGCGTTGTATATCTATGATGAGACTAACTTTTCATTATGGCGGTTCGGTTAAATGAAGGTATCTCACTCAGCTTTTTCAAGAGTAAGTTAAAAGCTTTGCACCCCTTAAAAAAAGTAATGCCAATCTAGTATAATACTCTCGTGATGTGGGAGAGGAGGACTGTCTAATAATTCTGTACATTAGTTTCGTAAGTAGTTTGAGACAAATAGTGTGTACAAGGTGCCTGTTTAGTTTGCCAGTATGTAAAGTCTGACAGAAAATGGAAACTGGTTGTTTTCTATGTAAACTTGACATATATATCTTAGAGTCATCTTCAGTGGTTTCACAAGACAGCTGCATTAGGCTTGTATGTTTGTCCCTCCATCTAATCCTATCATTAGTTAGCAAGTGTCTAAAGAGTACTACTTGTCACTTACTCGTAATAATATCAGTGAAATAAAAAATTCGCTCACCTAATAGCTAGACTAGAGTAGCTAAATGGAATGGCTGTACAACTATAAAAATTGAATGGAATCATATAGCTATTATATCCATGTATTTTTATACAGCAGGACTACACCTGTATTATCTTGTCCAGTAGTGATGGCATTTCCCATTGGCTATTTGCAGGTAGCAACATGCTGCTGATGTATCAAGGCTAGTCAATACAAGATGTTGGCGAAGCAAGTGTCATGAAGTAAGTTGATAACGGGTGTGAACATAACCAGGCCTCATCCCTAATAGTGATAATGTTGGTGGCCCTGCCTCTTTTATTGTCTAGGTACTAATCTTTCCAGGGTTTTTTGTTTTGGGGCACAACTTAGGTTCACCTGCATTGAGTCTACCACACTGGATTTATGTCCAACCAAAAAGTTGAAGACCTACTGATATTCTCCTATTACATGTACTTGTTACAGGGTGGGCATTATTAGGGTAAACTTGTAGTTGTGCGTTCCCTGGCTGCTTTGGCTGTCTCTTTAGCCTATGGCTTTGACCCATTCTTGGTTAATGCTCACACTTTGCTGCAAGTCTATACATGCTTTATTAGTGACAGTCTCATTGCACTGCTCATCTGCTGATGCTATCCCTTACCTTATGACCTTACCATGCACCCTTCACTTGGCTATTCTTTTGTACTAGACCTTCCCTAGCATCCTCAAGTTGTCCTCCAGCTCCCACTCTTTGGGCCCTAATAACACTAGAGTTGAAACAAGTATGAAAGTGTTGGTTGGCCTGTGCTGTTGCATATAGAATAGAGATATTATAAAGTATCAATTATCATAGTTGCTGAGGCTAGTGGTTCTGTAGTATGCAGTGATATTGGTGCCATTGGCCAGATTGTTATTATTAGCCCTCAGCGCGCATGCGCAAGTGGGTTATAGTAGTCGTCCCATCTGTTTGTCTGTCTGTCAGCTGATTTTGGAGATTACTGACAATTAACTGTTGATTTAAGTATGATCTTGCTCAGGATGATGATTTAACAAGCTGTCTGCTCCGTGTAGGTTCAAATTTTTGTAGGTAATGTCCCCTATCGTCATGTCGCAATCACATGGGCAAATAATTTCTTTTCTTCCCACGTTAGGTTTTGCTTCATACTGAAAAGTTAATGAGAGCTGGAATTCAGGTGTTTTACGTTGAAACTAGAGTCTCCTGCATGTTTAGCTACTTCTTTAGACAGCAATTAGCTACATCTATGTTTTCATTGCTTGAGCTGTATTGATACCTGATTAGGAATAGCCAAATATATTATTTTTTCGGTCTGAGAAATGATTTTGTTATAGCTAGCTAGTGTATAGTAGCGCTGAGGGTTCACACCTTTGGTGCTTCATTTGCTTGGCTTGATAACTAATTTTCTTTTACATTAGAATTAATATTGTCATAACCTTTTTTTTTTTTTTCATTTCCTAGATTTCATGGTGCTTGGGCTGTTGCTATCTTTACTGAGGTTCTGGTGATCTTGATTGAAGAAGAGAATAATGGTAAGTCTCTAGGCATGCACTACTGTTATCATTGTACATACACATACTAATACTAACACTGCATTCACGAAGTAGTACTGCACACATATGATAGTGCTAGCACTGTGCATGCACGTAGTACTATTACTATGCACGCACATAGTACTAACACTTTGCACACACATAGTGCTAACACTGTGCACACATAGTGCTAACACTGTGCACACACATAGTGCTAATACTGGGCACACACATAGTGCTAGCACTGTGCATGCACATAGTACTAACACTGTGCACACACATATTACTATTACTGTGCACGCACATAGTACTAACACTGTGCACGCACATAGTGCTAACACTGTGCGTGCACGTAGTACTAACACTGTGCATGCACATAGTGCTAGCACTGTGCAAGCACATAGTACTATTACTGTGCACACACATAGTGCTAGCACTGTGCACGCACGTAGTACTATTACTGTGCACGCACATAGTACTAACACTGTGCATGCACATAGTACTAACACTGCACACACATAGTGCTAGCACTATGCATGCACGTAGTACTATTACTGTGCACGCACATAGTGCTAACACTGTGCACACACATAGTGCTAACACTGTGCACACACATAGTGCTAACACTGCTAGCACTGTACATGCACGTAGTACTATTACTGTGCACGCACGTAGTACTATTACTGTGCACGCACATAGTGCTAACACTGTGCGTGCACGTAGTACTAACACTGTGCACACACATATTACTATTACTGTGCACGCACATAGTACTAACACTGTGCGTGCACGTAGTGCTAACACTGTGCACACACATAGTGCTAGCACTGTGCACGCACATAGTACTAACACTGTGCTGGCACTGTGCACACACATAGTGCTAACACTATGCACGCACGTAGTACTAACACTGTGCTAGCACTGTGCACACACATAGTGCTAACACTGTGCACGCACATAGTACTAACACTGTGCTAGCACTGTGCACACACATAGTGCTAACACTGTGCACGCACATAGTACTAACACTGTGCTGGCACTGTGCACGCACATAGTGCTAACACTGTGCACGCACATAGTACTAACACTGTGCTATTACTGTGCACACACATAGTGCTAACACTGTGCACGCGCATAGTACTAACACTGTGCTATTACTGTGCACGCACGTAGTACTATTACTGTGCACGCACGTAGTACTAACACTGTGCATGCACGTAGTACTAACACTGTGCTGGCACTGTGCACACACATAGTGCTAACACTGTGCACGCACATAGTACTAACACTGTGCTATTACTGTGCACGCACGTAGTACTATTACCGTGCACGCACATAGTACTATTACTGTGCACGCACGTATTACTAACACTGTGCATGCACGTAGTGCTAGCACTGTGCACACACATAGTACTATTACTGTGCACGCACGTAGTACTAACACTGTGCATGCACGTAGTACTATTACTGTGCACGCACGTAGTACCAACACTGTGCATTCACGTAGTACTAACACTGTGCACACACATAGTGCTAGCACTGTGCACGCACATAGTACTAACACTGTGCACACACATAGTGCTTGCACTATGCATACACATAGTGGTAACACTGTGCACACACATAGTGCTAACACTGTGCACGCACATAGTACTAACACTGCACACACATAGTGCTAGCACTGTGCACACACATAGTACTAACACTGTGCACACACATAGTACTAACACTGCACACACATAGTGCTAACACTGTGCACACACATAGTACTAACACTGCACACACATAGTGCTAACACTGTGCACACACATAGTGCTAGCACTGTGCACGCACATAGTATTAACACTGCTAGCACTGTACATGCACGTAGTACTATTACTGTGCACGCACATAGTACTAACACTGTGCGTGCACGTAGTACTAACACTGTGCACACGCATAGTGCTAACACTGTGCATGCATGTAGTACTAACACTGTGCACGCACATAGTACTAACACTGCACACACATAGTACTAACACTGTGCACACACATAGTGCTAGCACTGTGCACGCACGTAGTGCTAGCACTGTGCATGCACGTAGTACTATTACTGTGCACGCACATAGTGCTAGCACTGTGCTAACACTGTGCTAGCACTGTGCACACACATAGTGCTAACACTGTGCACGCACATAGTACTAACACTGTGCATGCACATAGTACTAACACTGTGCACGCACATAGTACTAACACTGTGCACGCACATAGTGCTAACACTGCTAGCACTGTACATGCACGTAGTACTATTACTGTGCACGCACATAGTGCTAGCACTGTGCATGCACGTAGTACTAACACTGTGCACGCACATAGTACTAACACTGTGCACGCACATAGTGCTAACACCGCTAGCACTGTACATGCACGTAGTACTATTACTGTGCACGCACATAGTGCTAGCACTGTGCATGCACGTAGTACTATTACTGTGCACGCATGTAGTACTATTACTGTGCACGCA
>WLWD01000828.1_pt1 | contig 61990 bp, 42 predicted proteins | sample 6712731 | NCBI WGS metagenome assembly WLWD01 (sample SAMN12718690, study PRJNA576275) | sponge metagenome | isolation source: marine sponge | host: Mycale hentscheli | place: New Zealand: South Island, Marlborough, Capsize Point | collected 2014-11-01 | reverse complement strand
TATACGTACGTCAAAATATTTCGCCCGCGCTTCTAATTACGTAAGTTAGGTAAAGTGTTCACAGTACCAGTATTTTTCAATTAACGAGCACGGAGAATCCTGCTGCACTGCCTTACGCAACTTTGTTTCAACCAAAAAGTTTATAGCTACTCTCTTCTTGAAACAATTGTGAAGTCTTTGTCAAGCTGCGCTTCTTTGCCACTGCTTTTTAAGTTTATTCAGGTAATTTTGTTATTGTTAACTCTTCATGCCTAAATCATTGCTATTATTTAGCGATTTCCTTCACAAATCATCTTTACCTATACTCATATATTTACTCGCTCGCCATGCATTTGCGCTATTCGAGCGCACCACTAGTTTACTTACAAATGTGTTGTACACTTGTGAGAGCAAGCATAGATAGTATAAAATTAAACAAGAGAACCTATTTTAACCCTATACTGAAAATTTTAAATAAATATTTTTGTACTTCATGAGCGATATACACAGTCTTTATGCATTAAATAGGGAGTTAAAGAAACAAAACATAAAGGCTTTGAAATATTCACATACAAAAGCGGGTAATTATGGAGAATTGTGAATGTAGCTACAAAGTACTATACATTGGGAAAGCTTCAACTTTCTAGGATTAACTTCTACGTAAAACAGTTTTGGTATTAATATTGATGAAAGACTGCTATGGGCTATAGAGATATCACATCATTAATTATTCAAAAACAGACTTTCGACCTCGTAATAACAACACCCATAAGTAATGTTTCAGCATGGGGTAGTAAATTGATCATTTTTGGGTTACTAAAATGTATTGCTCCAGTTTTTTCATACAAAAAAATAGCATTATTAGTTAAACATTTGCATATCTTCTGGCAGCCTGGGTTCATTATTCAAGGTGAATGTTACTACAATAAGATAATTAAAATTAAGAAGAAAAATCATTAGCCTTGATTTTTGTGTCTTTCATATCCTGATCTCTGTGGTACTAGTTGAACACAATTGATGGATAAACGTGGTAGAAGATTCGTACTCCAGTTGAAGATTGACTTTATATTGATAGCTAAATCTTAATCTTGTGTGTATTTATTCTATTCCCTCATGCTCCTTGCATTACTCCTCATTATTGGTTTCCTTACTTTCATCTTTGTACTTATTTTATTGGCTTCTTAATTCACAAAGAATGAAATTTCTTTTAGTCCCTCTTTCTATACTCCTATCAGTTAAACTTCACATGAAATGATAGTATAATTAATTTATGCTTTAGTCACAATACAATTGGTTAGAGTACTTTTTTTGTTGTGTTATATTAGTTGCTCCTTCCACTGGCCTGTACTTCTCACTGGATGGTGTTATCTACAATCCTGGATCCTCTATTAACATCGCTGATATTGGAGAACAGCCAGGAGATCATTCAGATGCTGGATCTACATTAATTTGTGTCACTACTAATGTCAATACTCAGTGTTGTAGAGGTGCTGATAATCCTAATGGAGGAGGTATTGGTGGCTGGTTTGATCCTAGTAACACTCCAATTCCTCATCCTAATGCACTTGGTGGTGCTACTAATGTTCTTGCTCGTTATCTCCACACTGAACAAGTTAGACTAGCCACAGTAGGTACTCCATCAGGACCTCTGGGAGTGTACACATGTGTGGTGCCTAATATGAATGGAGTGGATGTGTCTGCTACTATTACAATTACTGATAGAACAGGTATTGTGAGTCCTATCAACAACACATAAGACATTCTTTGACACATAATAAGCCAATTAATTTGATCATCATAGTAGTATTAATTATTGAGTTTATGAACTACTCAACTTTCAGTTTTATTTCCCACTGAGTAGCTAAGATTGAGAAAACCAGATAATAAGAAGTCCATAAACTCAAGAGTATTATATGAACTCTTAAGAATGACTGTTTCTAATCATTATTATGATAGTATGATATTGATAACACAATTGCTGGTAATTTACTCAATATTTTGATGCTTAAAAGTATTTTTCCACTTATACAGTACTGCCATTGATAATACAGCTGCTTTCTTTAATTATGACATGATGAGTTACATTAGTGACCAATACATTTTTTTTTTCTGCAATTTTCCAAAATTTCACATTTGATTATTACTTATTTGGATGGATATTCTTTTTCAAATGCATACTTATTATCTAATAATGTACCTAGCCATACCAATGACAATCACTTAGGATTTCCTCACTCGAGTCAGTTATAAAAGCTTTTGAAATGTATTTTCTTTTGTTAACACTAGCCTTATTGTGTGTATGGACATTAGTCTGTATAGAAATGTTTGTCACTATAAGTAGCCACAGATTAACATTATTCCATTTCTGAGACTACACAAAAAACAACTTTCAATATTTATTCTCAGGTTTTGAGTAAATCGCAGCAGTAGGTTACTTTAGCAAGGCTTTCAGCTACAAAACAAGATAATATTATGGAGAATAGTTTAATATACAAGTATAAGGCATGGTAAGAACTACATCACTCTAGGATTTGTAATGCATATGGAGTGCAGAATTCAGTATATTTTTTTAATACACATGGACTGGTGGTGTGTTCTTGCACTAATGGCAAGTGAACTGGCCTATCTACCTTTTATAAGCTTGTATAATATGATTGTTTAAAAAATTAATGAATGTATGAGTGAGAAAAGAACTAAAAACAGACTATTAGTTCTGCATTCTTCAGGTACAATGTAATTTCTGTCCTCATCTTGAAGGTCCAGTACAGTGTTCAGCAGCACTTATAGTTGATGTGTTTAACCTTGTAAACAGTTTGCTGAAGTATAGCTACAGGTTATTCATCTGTGTTTGCTAAGAAGTAGCAGGTCTTTAGCAGCTCTTTAGTTAGGGGCTCTTGTAGTCTACTTCCGTTAGTTGGCATTTAAAGGTTAGGAAATTCTAACATTTAGGTCTAATTTTTAAGGTTAATTTAGCAAAGATCAATCAAGGTTGAAGTAAACTTTTGAATTGTTTTTTTGTTATATTTTTTTAATCAAATTATTCTTACCAATAATTATATTAACTACAAAAATATAGTTGCCAAATAAGTATATATTATACTTATTACACGAGTCAGAGTGTGAAATGGCAAAACATTTCATGAGCAGGCTAATTTATTTTCACAAGCCAAAGGCTGAGTGAAAATAAAGCCTGAGAGTGAAATATATTGCCATATCACTCTGATGAGTGCAATAAGTGGTTTATTCCTCACTAGATATCGTCAGTGCTGTAGTTAGTACTAGGAGACTGATAACTCACAGAGTAAAGTTGGTTGTAGGGGCCACCAACACCCCAGTTGATATTTTAGCAGCTTCCCTAACCCTGTTGAGTACTTATACCAGAGGAAGGTAGCTGTAAAACAAGAAAAAGTGGCAAGTTTGGCCTGTTGCTATAACTGCAAGGGTAATGAGCCTGGCAATACCGAGTGAAATAACACATTGAAAAAGCACCTCAAAAATAGTGAGTTAATTCACGGGCATGTACCTAAAAATAACATTGTGAAGATGCCTAGGATGGAATATATATATTATATATAATCAGATCAAAATGTATTTTAATATTTTTTTGAGAAGCATAATTCTTTACTAATGAACTCTTTTATTTTTTGTGGTTGTGATATAGTGGTAATTCCTTCTTCACCACTGATTTCAACCCTACAAACCTCCTCCACTTCTATTACTATCACATGGACTCAGACTACTAGAGATGTAGTGGATTCCTATACTATATCATACTCCTTCATGGTTATTGGATGTGATGGTGTCTCTGGTAGTACGGGTATTAATGATATCATGGGAATAAATGGATCTACTAGAATGTATATTTTATCTGGTTTGGAAGAGTTCACTGAGTTCACAATTACCTTGACAGCAGTAAATGGAGCTGGAAGTACATCAGTCAGTAGGATGGCTCACACTGAGGCAGGTAACTATATACTTATGATTGTGTGACCAGTTTGTGGAAAATCAACCTAAATGCACAAAATATACTTTTTGTGCAGCTACAGGTAAAACCTTGTGAGTTTAAAAAAATTGTAATGGTAGAAATAGAAAATATACTATTGTGTGCTCTAAAACTCATGCTATGCCTAATCCGGTTAGAGTAGCTGATAAAATATCAGTTGGGTCCTGGTACAGCCAACTTTACAGCATGAGTTTCTAACTCTAATACAAACTACTGCAGTGAAGATATCTGCAAGTCAAATATCTTGCCATATCACTCAGACTGAGAGCAATACATGGTTTATTCTAAGCTAGATGTCTTCATTGCAGTTGTTTGTAATAGGGTTAGCCTTTGGCTCACGAAAATAAATTAGCCTGCTCTTGAAATATTTCGCCATCACACTCTGACTCATATATTAAGTATTATACATACCATTCAGATTTGTGAAATCAAATGTGCGTTTGACAATTATCTGATGAAACCAAGTAGCTGTCAATATGAAGTTCACAAAGGGTTAGTAGAACTTGAGTCATTTAGGTTGATTGAATGACTTTTAGCTATTTCATTGCCTGGTATTGATTCTTGGACAACAAGTGCCCACACAATGTTTCACCAACTTTTGGTTTTTCCATGGTCATTAGTTTGTAACGTTCTTCAAAGATTTTAAAGATTTTTGTTTTTGTTTTCGAAATACTCAACTTTTCTTTTTGTAGTTTTTCTTTGTTTGTTGCTGACCAATGCTTTGTGATTACAAATTAGCATTCTCAAAATGACCAGTGACCTATTAATGCATCTGAACTAATTTTCTACATCATCACTCAAGGGGGAAAAAGAGTGGAGGTGCAGTAGGTAAATTAGGCATTCCAAATATCTTTAAGGTGTTAGTTCTGGACAGTTTTATGTGCGAAAATTCCTTAGAATTGCTCAATTTTCAAGTCACAGAAAGCTGCAGCTAGTGGTTGTTATGGCATTGGAGATTTTTTACCTGATGTATTTTCTGGTAACTCAGATAGATGCTACCTAAGATCATCACTACTACTGCTCAGGGGGGGGGGGTCTAAGGGAGCTAGCACCAAACTAATTCATGCTCTTTATTATTTACGCATAAATGTCAAAATCATTTATATATTTTAATAAATTTCTTAAGGTTTGACATAAATATATTTGGGCCCCTCCCCATCAGTAGCGCTGAAATTGTCCCATAACTGGTAACAGGGAGTTAGAATGGCTAACTTTAGATGCTACTACATAGTAGGTAAAATAATTTTATGTTAGATTACTAAAATTAATGATCATTTTGACATGCATCTTACTAAAGTAGAAGCTAAAATTACATCATATAAGAATTAAAAAAACTAAACTAAGCAGGTGCGCTCACCATTTGTGCTTAATCACATCACTAGTTATATATGGTATGTGTGTGTGGCTGTACATATGTCATTTTGTACGTGACCCTCACATTTTTTGGGTTCATTAGTAGGTCGACCCCATCATTAGAACCCACTAATACATATTACCTCTTTTCACATAATTTGTTAGGTCTTTTCCCATCTTATCGGCAACTGTAGCAGTGAGCAGTTTTTAACTTGTCTATGGTAAAGTTTTTTTTTCTTCGAGTCAAACAGTTACCGCAGTGGTTACTAAGCGAAGTAGAACCTTAAAAAAAACTAAATAAATGCAGTCATTTGTTATTTTGCATTCAGGTTGAAAACAATATTAACTTTTATCATAATTTAAGGTTAACTTTTAATGTTTCAGGTATCCTGCTGTTTGAATTACCTGTGCACAACGGATTACTCACCATTTGTGCTAAAGCAAATCACAAGTTATTACTTGAATAAGAACAATGGTTGAATTAATTGATTAATAAGTACGCACATAACAATATAATTTATAGTGTTAGGCATAGCTACTAACAAGTAATCATTCACGGACTGCAAATAATTTTAACAATTTTTATTACTTTTATTCAACAAGATTTAATTGTAAACACATGATAAGCATACATGCCCAGTCTCTGGACTTAGTAGGTAGCAACATACTTCACTTATAGACTGCCTCCAGAGTAACAAGATAAACAGAACAACTATTTTCCAAATAATGGTCTCTAACTTTATGTAGTATGGTCAGTATTGTGATTATTTCCTCATCCTTTAGCCAATATATACTTGCATGTGCTTTTATGACATTATTTTAAACCATATTATTATTAGCAAGTTTGTAAACCCAGTACAAGTTTAATAAGATTGATATGTACATGACCTCTATAATTATGAAAACTGGTCTAACTTGTATAAAAATTATGAAAATATTACCCAAAACTGTATACTAAATTCAGCTTAAAGAAAAAGTTGCATTGGTTTCCCAGATAATAGTGTCTCATTTGCCATGAATAACGCGATTAAAACAACTTAACAATAAGTCATTTATCAAATGTATTTAACCTACAAAGTCTCCTTCCCAAGTTTTAGTTCCGGCATCATATTATTGATTTTTTATAGGTCAGGCTCAATTTTCCACTATGAAGAAGATATGACAAATTTATTTCAACACTTCCTAATGTTGATATGAAACCGCTTTAGCTTTGAAGAATTTTATGCTATTTTCTGTACCTGAAGAAGACCAGCAAACTTGGTTGGAGCATTAAATTAGAAAATATGGCTCCATTGATGTGTGTAGTTCAACAAGAAACAGCTAGTATATAGAACCAATTTTGCAAAGTTAAATAATTTTTTTACCATTTAATCTTTTGTAACATATTTTCTCATTTTATCTAGCTCCGCCTACTACTGCACCTTTGATTACCCAATCTTCTTCTCCAATATCCATAACCATAACATGGGATGAGATTCCTTGTCTCCAGATAAATGGATTCATAGCAAGATATATTCTGTCTATTTGTCAGGTTACTGATTCTGATTGTGTTGGCACATCCAATGCTAATGCTGGAACTAACAGGATGTATACTTTTACACAACTAATTCCAAGAACTTTATATAATATTAGTATTAGAGCTGATTCAGAAGATAGGACATTTACCACATTTTTGGGGTCTCTTTCACAACCTATTTCTGTAGTAACTACTGCACCTCAAGGTTAGTGCACTTTGTGTGTTGTTGTTTAAATAATCATGTTGGTCCTATTTCTATAGGACATGGCTTTCTCTTAACCGGCTCCCTGTATTCTACTAATTCGGCTATTAATCTCGCTAGTGTAGGAGAAGATAGAAATGCTCTGAGGTGTCTCACTCCTCTTACATTATGCTGTAGGAGTAGTGATACAGGTACTAGTTCTCTTGGTAGCTGGAGATATCCAGATAGAGCTTTTGTTCAAGGTATAAGTGATGGCGACAGTATTTCCAGGAGTAGAGGACCTAGTTCAGTTATTCTTCATCGTACTAACAATGCTGTGTCACCTACTGGAGTATATACATGTGAAATACCTGATGTTAATGGAACTATAAAACAACTGGATGTCTACTTGTATGTGGGACAATTACCAGGTCAGTTCATTAGTGACAGCAACTGCAGTAAGTGTCAAAGCAGCTCATATTAATTTTTAACTGCAGTCTATTTTTTATGTTCATTTATTTGATGTTAGTGTGTAACTTCAGAAGGACAAAACAAGCTCATCCTCCTATAGCATTTTAGTTACTCTATATTAATCCTGTACTATGACATCTAGCTATATCACAAAAATGAAGTTTGGTTGTGTTCATAAACTGAGTTACAATAATTTCCTGTGTGCCACATGTCTTGTTGTTTGACTGGAGAGGGCCTATAGACTATATAATGAGTTCTTTTTACAATCTGCACAGTATTTTAAGGCGTGATAATAATAATGTGGTTAACTTTATGTTTAGGTAAATATTTAGCTTTGTGATTATAGTATGATAAATAGTAATAGCAATTTTTTCTCATTCTAACAGCCAGTATTGTTAATTAAAACTTACACAGGATAAAAAGTGTCCATTTACAACCATAACAAAATCCGTACACTGTCTTGATAATTAGAATTAACAAAAAATTTACAAGGCTGTAGAGGTTAACAAACTAGTTATTAACACATTATACACTAATTTACAATTTTGTTTTGGTTGTCAATGGACACTTTTCAGGCAGTGTTAACTCCACATTTCGACTTCTTGCCAAAGTCCTCTTCAGGGGCAAGAAGTCAAAACGTCGGGTTAAGTTTTAATTAACAATGGTGGCTGTTAGAACGAGAAAAAATTGCTATAACTACAATTATTTCAGCCAAGAATGACTGAATAATAATATGCTAAATGTGTGCAAAATGTGAATTAACAATTAATATAATAATTATTTTAATTATTCTAATCTAGAATAAAAATTCAGTTCACACAATGTTGTATGTTTGTGTGTAAAGCTGTCTTAATTTATAACTACGGTGAGTTTTCTTTTGTCTTCTATTTCCCCTCTTACTGAAAAGCTTTATATTTGAGCCTTATTTTGCACAGGATTCAGTTTAATGTCAGATTGTATTCCTAACATTTATATGTAGATTTAACAGCTAATCTTAACTATTCTCGTCAGTCACTGCAGTTAACATGCATCTTTCGTGGAGGATTAGTAACATCAGTTCAGTGGACTAAAAATAATATACCAATAATTACTGGCACTACTTTTATAGAAGCAAGTTCTGTCATCGACAGATTGGCAGTTTCTACAACATATGTTCTGTCTGGTAGTAATATCTCTAACTTTGTTGGAACATTTGAATGTTCAGTTACTGATGGCAATGGAAGAACTTCTAGAAGTGGACCACTTCTAATTAATGGTTAGCAGACATAAGTTAACAAACTTTTTAGGGTAACATATCCAGATTGAGGTTAGTAGCAATGAACATTGCTTAAAATATACAATTTTAAAGTGTGTTTGGGTTTGAGTCTTCTTCACTTACACACTAAAACTCGAACCAAAACATTCCGTATGCATACTGTACTAGAATTGCTCTTAACTAACACCATGCTGTACAGATAGAATATTGCATAGCAATAGGCCTGCTTATTAAATTAGAATGAATTAAGTCTTATTTGGTAGATATGTTTATGAAACTTCTGGAATGGTGGTTGTACATGTAACTGTGAGTTTCAGTAACTTGAAAGCCTGTAATTTGTTTAAATATATTAAAATAGATTTACACATTTGAAATCACAGACTAGGTATTTAGTCTTATAATGTATGTTTAGTGACTGACTTTCCAGCAATTTACATTTTTATTTAGTGGCACAGCACATTATTTTCTGCTTGTTCGTCTTCAAATATTAAAGAAAAAATTTATATATATATAATTATCCAGTTTTTATTTATCTTCCTTTAATACTAAAATTAGTCTGAACTAGATGTTGAATATTTCTTGAGGATAGTAGGATATAGTCAAATAGTACATTGCTGCCAGCACAAAGTACCCAATGAAGTGATTAAAATAATTTACTGACTACAAGTTTATGATCTGGATACAACAATGCAAATAGAATATATACTGGGGCTAGGACCTTTTAGTGACTTTTCAAAGTCACCATTATTTTTACAAATTCCGAAGGCTGTGTCTCGAAAGTCCTACTGTAGGTATTAATTAGGAATGAAGCTAAAATTGTACCATACAAATGAAACCAAAAATGTAGTTATATTGCTCGCATTAAATTGCAGGTTCAAACATAATGTCTTCACTCAATGAATATGGTTATGTCAATAAATAGGTCCAAAACCAGTCAATAAGCTGTGCAATGTAATATACTAAGAGTTTTAGTTAAATTATTACATACTGGTGTTTAAAATACTCTGCAGACATTCTAGTTCCGCCTCTTCTGTACTTTTTATGTTACCATGTACTTAGGCATTATAGTAGAAACAATTATCTTTAATTTTCCATTTTATTGCAGCTCAGTCATAACTTGTAGTAATTTATTTTAACAATCATCACTGTCTAGTGACTCTATAAGGAATTATAATTTTTTGCATTATTCCATTTCAATTAATCTTTTATTTATAATTATTTTTAGGTGTTTTTTTCCCTTAATTTTTCACTAATTATAGCATCTTGTAGTCATAACTTGTCATAATGTAATAATGTATTTTTTTAGGTATTGATGTTAGTGTTTCTCCTACTATTCCACTAACTATGGGACAACCTGCTACTCTCACTTGTGTTAATGTTCCTGGAGTGGCTGAACTCATAGAATGGAGGACTAGAGATGGAGTTGTATTATCTAGAGCTACATCAGTAGCCATGTCAGAGTATTATATCCCTCTGGTAAATGATAGTGTATCTCTTCATGGTAATGGATTCATCTGCTATGTCATTAGAGCAAACTCTAGTGTATTTAACCAGACCCTTTCATTGACTGTATTTGGTAAGTAGCGAGTGTCATGAATTGTAACTTGTCTTGTAATCTCGGTCTGCAGTGGACCACCTTTTCATCATAAATGTAAATAAGCATGCATAACAGCACAATATAAATTAATTCGCTCTTCACTATTTTTTTTTGAATTAGACACTAGTGAGGCAGTTTAAAGGGAAATATTGCAAAAAAATTTTAACATTATTATTATCACTACAGCTATTGTGTACATTGTATTCAGTAATGACAAGTTATTTATATATCTAGAAAGCACAAAGAATCTCACAGAAACAAAACATTATTGTTTTAGTATTAATGCTGTAAATGGTTGTATTCACAGTATTTATGATTCTGTAGTTCCATCTCCAGCTATTGGTGTTAGTGTGAGTACTTCAGCAAGTATAGTAATAGGATCAGAACTGAACTTGACATGTGTAGTATTTGAGTTGTTCTCTGGACTAACTCAATCTCCTATGGCTATATGGGCGACTACTACAAGTATTCTAGGATCTATTGAAACTACTACTACTACTAATAGGACAGTTGTTGTGTTAAATATTAATCCATTGAGAGCATCTCATCCAGTGACCTACACTTGCCTAGCATCAATATTTACTCCAGTTGACAGCAGGACACAAATGATTCAGGAAACGATTATGATTAGACCTCAAAGTTAGTGCAGTTGAGATAGTTGTATTTGTTAACTTTTCATTCTTCATTAATAAATTATTTTAGGTTTGAAGCACGGATAGCATTATTATATATTATTGCTCAAAATTATGAACTGTTTCGGCATATATTTTCCATAATCTCTCATAGCAAGTCTTATTGTCAAATGAGAATTTCACAGTTTGACTTAAAAATAATGAACCAGCACAAGGATTATATACTCCATATATTACAACATATTTTTTCTTTTGGTTTCGATTATCTGATGTAACAATATACTGCAATGTTTGTTTATAGCATAGCCATCTGATAAGTCTCACTGTATTCTTGAGATTTGGTGAACCACATAGTAACTCAATGTTTAGTTGATTCTTTGCTCACAATTTGTAGAATGCATGTTTTATATAATACTTTTAAATGGTGATATCAATATGTATAAGATCTCATACAATAGCTAGGAAAATTCATATTTTAGTGTTTTGTATTATTCATTGTTGCCATGTAAAACTCTTGTTCTTATTTGTAAACATAATATCTGTGACATTCTTAGTTATGGTAATATATAATAATATATAGTTTCGTACATCATTGCACGATACTTGTAAGTAGTATTGCCCCTTATATTGTCTCAGTTTGTTTAAACTATCAAGTGATTTCTTCATCTCAGTGTCACAAATACAGATTTAAAGTTTTTCTCATGATCATTAGCTTTTAGATTTAGCTATTATTATATTTCTGTCTGATTAAAAAACTATCCACATACTGTTTTATTTGTATCACCAAGTCAAGAATAGAATAAATCCTAAGGTACTTGATCGACTCATGAAATTTATTACTCCACATAAAGTCATACAATATTAGTTAATAAGTTATAGTCAATGAAATATTGCATCACAATAAATGGGCGCATAACCCATAAAGAACAAATTTCTCAGTTAAATGTGCTTGTTGAGCTCTGGTCATCAATGGACTACTGAAGTAGAATAATAAATATTACTACAGCCATTATAGCAACATTATAGAGAAATTTTTAGTAATTTATTTGTCTATAATATTTGTATGGCAGTTCCTGCTCCTAATGTTTCTGTTGCAATATCACCCGACTTGCTGCTGGTGGGTGGAGTAGATGATGTCATTCTTACCTGCTCGACTACCATTAACCGAAATATTGTGGATACTGGAGAGTTAAGGTATTCTTTTATTTGGATCGATAGAGATGGTTCTGAGGTGAGAAATAGTAGTAGAACTGTTATAACTTCATCTACTACCAGCAGTTGGTCTACTCTCACTCTCTCTCCACTGAGTAGTATGGACACCTTTTTTAGGTGTAATGTCACTATCTCGGAATCTCAAAACACTCTTCAGAGAAGTAATACTGGAACTATGTCAATTTCTGTTAATTCACAATGTAAGTGTATTATTGCTTTTTAGATTGATTTTAATATTAAGTTTGGATCATTCTATTAAGATAAAAAATTTGTGTTTATTTTAGTTCCCGATCCTCCACAAGTTAGGATCAGTAGTTCTGGTTCTACTACTGCTGGCGAATTGTATGCTGTCACATGCAATGTTAGTCTCAATCAAATCCTGAGACAGGCTCCAGTTATTGAGTGGGTTGGACCAAGCGGACTTGTACTAGATCATAATTCTTTAGAGGATTTGCTATTGAGTACTGCTTCTCCATCTACTTCACTGACTCTATCATTTACTCCACTTCACACCAATCATGGAGGAAGCTATGTTTGTAGAGCTATTGTAATGAACACTTATGCTAATATACAAATTAGTAGTAATAATTCTTTAATTATTATTATTGAAGGTAGGTGACAGTTGTAAGTCATGCAATTAGTTTAACAATATTTTTTCTCATTTAGTTCAAGCTCCTACTATAGCTATTACTGGCAGTCCTGTGAATGAAGGCTTCCATGTTGGTCTCACTCTCACATTCACAGCCACAGCTACTTTCAACAGTGCAGTAGACACTAATCTTACAATACTCAGTTCCTGGACAAGTCAGAGAAATGTCAACACCACTGAAGTCACACATAGTGGCACTAATCCAATGGCGTATTCTACTACTTTAACAGTTGATTTGCAAGACACACAAAGTGTTCCAGAATCTTATTTAGTAGAATTTAGTGTTCTATCAACAATGTATACTATTGGAGTTTATACAAACAAGACAAGAATTATTATTGTAGAAGGTATGTATTGTTGTATAGCTACTTGATGAATCACTGCCTGAAAAGTGTCTATTGACAACCATAACAAAATCGTGAATTTGCATATAATTTGTTGATAACTAGTTTGTTAACTTCTACAGCCTTGTAGAGATTTTGTTAACTCTAGTTTACAGGTTTTGTTATGGTTGTAAATGGACTCTTTTCACGCTGTGTCTCTTTTGGGATTTGTAAATGGTCACACTTTTAAATCGTAGGAACACAAATTAGAATGTTTCATTATTTCATTATTATATTCTATTTTTATTTCCCCATTAAATGTATAATGATTTTTATGGGCTTCAAAGAAAGGCTAGCCTTGTGGCAGACCTAATGCTAGAACTTTTAATTACTTTGTTAATAACCACTTACTAATGAATGGAAAACTATAGAAAGGTTTTTTTTACAGTGCCATTAAAAATAAGTACATTATATTTTAGTGTGCTTCCAAATACTGCAATTTTAGTATGCCATTATGCTTCAAGAAAGCTATACTAGATGAGAAACTATCAAACTTTTTTGAAATACAAGCTGTAGCTCATAATGACTGTCCTTTTAATGGATTACCTGATACACATTGTACATAATTAAACTACGATGTTGAGTAGTAGATGGTAATGTAAATGATGACAGTACTAAATGTCAAAACAAACCTATTATCTAAAATGTAGCTAAGCTACTTTGTTCACCATACATGTCATGAAGAAAACCATTTGTAATATTGAATTTAGCACTAAAGGAATTCTACAATCTTGGAACAAATGCACTATGTGCATTTATCTATCTACATAGTTATTTGAATCCCATACATGCATAAACTTTCTCATACATGTAATGGAATTGAGTTAGCAGCATACTGGCAGCACAGGTCTATGACTCAATAGCTTAACTGTGTTCATTCCAGGTAGTGTGCACTTTTAATATACAAATTCTAATGCATATTGTATGTTTGTTAGTAATACTTGGTGTAAACGTTGTGAAGCTAAAAAATGGAAGTGTTAAGAAAATAATGCGACCAGCATTTTTTATGGATGACCTTCTAGCCTAAAAAAAACCTAAATTTAATTTGACACAATTTATTTTTGGGCTGCAATAGCTATGTATTTCTAGAAAAAAACTGCAAATACTGACAATCAATGACTGAAAAGTTGCTAGATGAACAAGTTTGCTTGAAATCATTTCCAATTGTGAATTTATGTTTGAATGAAACATTTTGTTGTGATATGAGTTTGTTTTAACTGTAAATGATGTATTGTATTATAAATTTTATTTTTGCAATTTTGTCAGCATTTCCTCCACAAATTATTCAAGTACAGCCACAAGTCACGGAAGTTCTTGCAGGAGAAACCTCATTCCTCTTTTGCAATTCATCTAGGCAAAGTACTCTATCACCTTCCACTACAATGGAAATATTTTGGTTAAGCAGCAGAAATGAGATTTTATCTACAACTTCAGATGTGATCCTAGCAGGAGATATAACTAGCACCACTGATCTAGTCATAACAAGTTCTCTGACTTTCACTCGTGTCAGAACTTCCCAGGCAGGGACATACACTTGTGTAGTGAATATGACTATTCCTGGAGTAGTAGTAGATCATCAGGTCGCTAGGAGTGTTACTCTCAATGTTCAATGTGAGTAATTCTATGTCAAAATTATAATTGTTATTATTGTAATGTTAATGTTAATGTGTGATAGTACCACCAGCTACTTCTTTTGTCCTGACTCATAGTAGAGATCCACCATTTTATTGGGGCACTACACTCACTCTAACATGTGTAGTTAATTACGACACTCAACTAGTGGATACTCCAGTCTCATTCAACATCAGTATCACTGGACCAGACACCAATGCAGTTAATATCACAAATACAAACCAATCATATGTCATATTTAGACCTTTGCTACCAATCCATAATGGAACTTATACCTGTATATCAATTATTGTGTCTAATAGTGACGCCACATTTATTACTCCTAGCAGAAAAAGTAGATCAAGTTCTTTTTTTCTACAGTTAACAGGTAATAACAATACAGCTTTATACTACAAAGTATCAAATTGTTTGTTCATTATATCATATTAGAATTGCCACCTCCTGAAATATCAGTTCTATCAGCTCCTATTTCTGAGGCTGGGCAGTCAGTCACACGTTCCTGTACTGTAACTGTAATAGAGAACCTCATTGTTAATCCTCACATTGAATGGATGAAAGTAGGTAGCTCGACAATTACATATAATCAAAACACCTCTGTATTAAATACAGTAGTGTCAGGAACTGTTTCTACACTGAATGTTTCCTTTATTCCTCTACTGACATCACATGCTGGACAGTATCAATGCAGAGCTAGTGTTAATATTTCTGATGTTCCAGTAGTGTTCAATAACATAACTACTTCATTATTTATGTTGCAAGTAAGTTCTATCATAACATGAACATGCACAGATAACGAGTACCCTATAATGAGTGCATACATTTATTGTGAGCTAGTATATTATTATGACACTGTATTAGTGGAGTAATAGTGAACAATAAACTTTTGAATATAATGTATTTCTGGCATGCACCTTTTTAACTGGCATTCCTATAATATATAATATGGTTCATGTATGGCACAGTAAGTTTTGTTCTGTTCCTATGACAGTGAGTTTTATTCATTTTACACTATATTTATAATTTATTTATAAATGTTTATCTTGCCATTGTGGTTGACACTCTGCAATATTTTATAAATTTCCACATAATACTAAATGTATCATGTCATTAATTTACAATGTTACTATAGATCCTCCAGCTTCAATTACCATAGAAACAGTAGGAAGTGTTATACAAGGTACTAGTGCTAGTCTTATTGGTACTTCTACTTTAAACTCACATTTTGTGAATACTCCAATTCAATTCACTGGGAGATGGACAAGACATGATGGCAGTACTGAATTTGAGGATATCTCATTATCTGACTTTATAACTCAACAGAATATTTACTCCAACACTCTACTATTCTCTACTTTGAGAAGTAACTCAACAGATGGAGGACTCTATATATTCTCTATTTCTCTAAACTCTCAGAATACCTATATCTTACCAATCACTACTAACAAAACTATAATTGTTAACGTGGAAGAGTATCCTCAACTCAATATTACAACACAAACACAAAAATCATTGTGTGGACAAGATGATGGACTCATTCTATCTGCTAGTACTACTCTATTAGCAGGTACTGACTTGAATGCTACAGTATCATACATATGGACCAGAGAAAACAACACAGTCAGTACAGAGAGTGGTCAATATTTAGAATCATCATCACTAAAACTATGTCCTTTAACTGGTACGAATTTGGGGGACTACAACGTCACTGTTTGTCTTCAAATAATAAGAGGTGGCATATACAATCATTGTTCAAGTACTACAAATAGTATTAGATTTGAAGGTAAAGTATTTATTTACATTAATGAACACTTCTGAATATTGACAATTTCTCATTTTAGTTCCAGTTCCAGTAGTTTCCGTCACTATCAGAGGCTACCCTATCAATTCCAACTTTTATTCTGGACTTGAACTCAACCTAACATGTGCTATAGATATTTCAGTTTCTGTCGTAGACAACATCCAACAAATCAGAGTGATATCACAATGGAGGAGATACAACACAGCACTCACTCAAGACAACAGAAGAACTATTACAATGCCACAAGAAGTGAGGCCTATGTTATATCATACCAGTATAATATTCAATTCTCTTGACAAGAGCAGAGATGAAGGAGATTATAAATGCGGTGTTGATGTCATCTTTGCTAGAGAAGACCAGAAATTAACAATATCGAATTTTTCAAATACAGTAATAGTAGTTCCTAGTAAGTTCAAATTTAGTTTATTGATCTGATTTTGTATTCTATTAATTCTATCTAATACTTTCAGTACTTATTATTTGGGATGATAGTATATTTTTATAGCATTTTTTAGTGTTTCATAAAAGTTTTAATTGCATGTAAGTACTAAATATTTTTACATATATAATTATTTAGCAATTACGCACATTTTTAGAGGCATAGCTACATCTGGTATTTTGTTTTGCATGTAATAGCATGCTAATTTAGTCTGTCATTAGTAAATACATTCATCTATGCTCTGTAATGTGTGTAATCTGCTTCAATGTAGTTCACAGTCATAAAGACAGTTAGACAGGGATAAAATTATTAGTTTAAACTAGTTTTTGATGCATAATGTATATTAGCTTACTATTTTGTTTGTTGTTCAGAATCTCCTGTCAGTATCTGCTTTTATTCATGTACTTTCACAGTGTATTTCAAAATGATCAAAAAGATTATTATCTAATCACTTTTTCTTGGAAAAGTGCCTTTAGCTACAGTCCAATTATCCTCTGAAATTGTTTATGCAAACAATATAATTAGGATCTATAATACATTTACATAATAAATGTTGGTATATACTACAAGAATTAATCCACCCTAGCTAACTACAAATTATTCCACTGATTGAGTTTGGACAAGCTTTACTGTTTTTCACTTGGATTACTTGGATTTTGTGAGAATATTGTTGCTGTTTTTTGCACTTTTAGCCTTTACTTTACTTTTATTATTAATATGTTTGGCACATCTTATTTAAATATTCATATAAAATTTGCTGTATTTCCTGCAGTATTTGGAATGATTATTTTTGTAACTTTTTTTTAACCCAAGCAATGCCACATGTACCTGTATGTGCAGGATGTGTGTATGTGTGTGTTCATTGTAGCTGCCAATTACTTACTTTTGATAAAGAATTATGCAGAGCATAAAAAACAAGCATACCAATATATACGTGTAGTACTATTGCAACGTCTGCATGTATATAGTAATATACATTATAAATATAAATATATATATATTCATTTGTTATTATAATATTAAGTGACGTAACCTTGTGACTTAATATTGTGCACAGCTATATACTTCCAGCTCATGTTTGGTAGCATTTCTGATTGTAACGTTTGGAGGGTAAGTGTGTTATCTGAATGAGGTGTTACTATGTGTATGACTATTGATATAATGTTGCAGTCCAGTGAGGCAAATTTGAAGGACACTGATATCGTAAATGCACTAGTGAATCTAGTGTCACTTCAATGTGGGTGTGACTTCACTACCTCTCAACTCACAGACAGAGTGTTCCTTTGTGATCCATCTTCTCCTAATGTTGTAACTTATCAAGCACAACTACATGATACAAGACATGCTAATGTCTCCCAACTTGCTAGTATAATTCAAGGTATGTCTCAGGAGACAACATCTATTCCAGTGCAGCTTTCTCTACTAACCATTCAAAGATTCTGCATAGTATCATCGACTAGTTTATCACCATGCAGTCAAAATGATGAGAGAAGTGCTCTATCAGTGAATATTATAATAGCTGTTGTTGTAGTTATTATAGTAATTGTTTTAATCGTGGTTATTGCTGGTATAATTATGACATACTTTGTCAGAAGACAAAATCATGGTAAACATGCCAAGTAAGTCAACTGTTTTTATATATTCTTGTGGTGTACTAAACTACACAATTAAAATATACACAAGGAATTCCCCATTGTAATTTTGAGAATCAGTATGCATCCATTCACCTACCAATAAAAAAGTATATTGAACAATCTGACGTTGATTACAAAGCTTTGAACATTGCCAAAAGTTATATTATTATGGTACAATTACATTATGGAAACAAAAACTTAAATCTTTGGTCTAAATATGCATTTTTCTTACAATAATATTAATATATAATATTAATGCTACTCTACTCTTCTTCACATTCATTCAGACAAACGATTACAGAAGTTCCACTGGATACTAAAGCAATTGACACCCATAATTATGAAGATATACAAAAGTACAGCAAGGCACCCTTAGCCACTAATGATGATGATGTTCCAGGAGACTTGGTGACTTCTGCATGTCCAGCATATGCTACTACTACATTTACATCCGATGAGAATACAACAGAAGGTGATTATGAACTGATAGGACACTTATGAGCCTACATGATTAAATATTGTAAACAGTGTTAGCTTTTGTTTATGTGGCTATAATCAAATAGTGTATTACTAGTATTTATAGTGAATGTATTATGGGATGCTATCAGTTTGTATCATAGTACTGTTAACAATTATTTGTTTTATCTGAATGTGTGTGTGATCACATTTTATTGTTTTTTGAATAATTTCCAATAGAGTTAGTGGATAAATCCAAGTAGTATTATAAGAATCAATTGACATTCTTGATTAGAAGAATTCATAGAAGGATATATTAAATTACAGGCATTCTCAATAAAATAATTATGATATAGTTAGAAATTATATATTTATTCCTTTTGATGACAGAAAACATTTAATTATTCTCATAAAAGGGACTTGCCTTTAATAGCACAAATAAGAATAATTAAAATACAGCTAGCTTAAATAAAACCAATTAAAGTTGATTGTTCTAATACAGCTCCAGCAATGCACACGGGTCAAATTGCAGTTGAACTTTGCAAAGTATAGCTAACAAATTTCTCAAATATAGTAACCACTCTACAGAATTGTTTTCATTAAATAATATAAAGCAAATTATTAGTTTTCAAAATTTTACAAACTTTTAGGATAAATTTTTGATTAAATTTGCCCTTTTGTCCATAGATATCTAGCTTTGTTAGTCGCTGAAATGAGCCCTAAGTTCTTGCACATTCACTCGTAGTTTCAACAGAATCTTAAATTCCAGCCTTCGTTAAACTAACTAACCATGAAGGGACGTAACTCAACTGGTTACTACCAATATTCATTCATTAGCAAATATGATGAACAAATTTGTGGAAAATGTATGGATCTCCAATATATATCCCTAGAACTGCCGTTAAAGCAAGAATTGCACTAAAGGGATTTCATTCAGAGTATTGCCATAATAAAAGGAATGGGCTAGTAATGAGTACGTAATACTGGCTTATTGCCAAAATGCAATCAGAATTATTACCTGAGAGTTCAACTTCTTGTTTAAGTGGAAAGGTTGGGTTAAATTAGACTTAGATATGTATTGGCTAACAAAGACAAAGAATTATATCAGCCAAAAAGGACACACATTTTTATCTATAATAACAACATATTTTCTGAGAATATTGTTATTATCTTAAATATCAAAATTGTCATTCACATAGTTTTGATGACGATGGTAAAAAGTGTGCACTTAGTGAAGAATTGATAATTTATATATCACTTTACTCACTGGTTGATTGAATAAGTGAAAACAATATAGTTTTAGGGGTGGGGAAGCAAGTTGGTTTTGTCCAGCCATTAGCTATATCTTATAATAATTACAATACAGAATTTCATTTATCATTGTAGGACCTTATCATCATTGTAGGACCTTACCTGGTTAACTGATAAGCACCTAACAGACTCAAAGAGCAGATGAACTTCTTTACACATTTGCAGTAACTCCTCTTCTAGCTATAGAAGCTGATTGGGGGGGGGGGGGGGGGGGGGGGGGAATGCTGGAAGTTGGAACATTACACTAACAATATTCTTGGCTTAAACAGTTCTTCCTATTCCAGTTATCCTGTAAGCATGCTGAAAAACAACATTAACTACTATTGTCTTTCAATAATAATTTGAGTTCTAAGTGGTGGGCACCTCTATTTACCCAAGCTGTAAACTTACCACCACTGTTCTGGGAGTGTGACAGACACTGGAGCAGTGCAGCTTGTTAACTCTGCCAGACCAGTTTGATCTAGTTTGTTTGCTTTATTACTGAAGAGAGCAGACACTTACCCTTCCATTTATTGTGGAGGGACATAAACTAACAACGTAATAAAAACTGTCAGATTATTTTTTTCAAAATATATCCTAATTGTGGTACAACAATAAGATAATCACATAAAAATATGAATAAATAGACATCGAGATGAAAATTAACAAAACTAATTTGACAGAATCATTAAAGGTAAGGTTCAGAAAGGGCAATAATTTTCCACTAACCGCTAAAAGTTGCTTTTATGGAACTTTGTAGCTTTATGACTCCTAGTTATCGGTGAGTTTCTTCACCATTTTTTGGTAAGCTTCCTGTTAGCTCGCCTGCCTTCACAGTTCCCCCAGTTAGTAGAGCTCTGCAACGTTCGACCTTGAAGTTACTATCCAAGGCAATAAAGGTTTGCGTGGGTTGAGCGCGTAGGTGTGTTCAATACTTAGCTAATAGGGCTGCCAAACCGTCTTTACTCGGACCTAGCCTTCCTGCGCTGAACTAAATCTGTACTTCGTTAGGGAACTCCAAGCACTCTGGTAAACCACGGTGACTCGTGAATCACTAACCTTCGACCACACAATTGTTATTTTATAATCCTTACAGAGTGCAAAATTCGGCGTACTTTACTAATACATGCTCTGACGGTATGTTTTTGCTAGCAAGAAACTGGCCTATCTTCAATTGGAAAGCTTAAAAATATAGTGATTATTAATTGTATGAGCGAGTAAAGAGAGCCTATTATTTGATTTTTGATAAAGTATGCTTTTCTGACCTCCAATAATCGTGATGCTGGTTTTCACGGGCTCTCCAGTACACTTCCGTTAGTAGGCATTTGAAGGTAATGAAGTTAAATCATTTAGGTCATAACGAGCATGCTTTGCAAGGCCGGATGTTCATATAAATAATTTATCATTCTTTTAATCTCAACTGAACTAGTCTAAATGTCAGATATTGCTTCCTAAGTTATTGATTATGTTTAATATCTGATTTAAAAAAACTTGGATTGTTAGTATGGAGAACTCGCAGATTGGTTCTGTAATAATTCTGTTATTATTATCATCAAGATGCTATTTCGTAATTTCACAAGGTAGGAGTTTGTATTATTTTTTTGCCTATTGCATCAATCTTAGAGCTTGTTACATATAACAGTTCTCTGATAATAGTTTGCAGTTTTTGTGATTATTGAGCCTTTATTCCTATATTTAGAAGTGTAATGGCTAACATTGAATATTATCCAGCAAATCAATGCTCTTTAAGAATTTTATAATGATGACTCTGTATTATAGAATCTAGCTTATTCACCAAGTCATTATTGTGTTTAATCCCCAAAGTTTATGCACTGTTCAGAGCAATACAGCTATTGATGTAATGTATTGAGTCAAATAGCAATGTGACTATAAAAAACCTTCAATTCATGTTTTCAATGAATTAATAATGTTAGGCTGATTCAAACATTGGCGCATTACCTATATAGTTAGCTGTCGCTGAAGCAAACTATGTGCCAAGTAGTTGTGTTGTAGGAAAACAATGAAGAAAAAAAATTCATTATTCAATAGTACTTTTGTTAATAAAAAGCAATTATGGTGTGTGAGAGACTGACTTGGTTGGTTACTGATACTAGTACTGCCTGGTTTTTGATCACTTACACTTGGTTTAATTTGCTAAGACCAAAAAAAAATTATCAACACTCTCCTATTTCAAATCATTATTTATGATCAGTAAAACCAAAAAATCAAATTATACTGCCTATGAAAGTTTAGTAATTGTCATGAATGAAATTTCAATACATTTAATATAAATATAATGTAATAGTTAAAAGTGTGTTGTATTTATGTAGTATTTTTTTCACCTGAATAGTATTTTTATCAGGACCCTTGGCAAACATTATTGTTTTCATTACAGTGCAGTTGCTATAAGTACACAAATAAATGTCATTCCATATCCGAGACTACACCCATAAAAATTGGATTGAGACAATAGAAAATCAATTTTCAGTGTTTTTTTTCTGCCACAGTAATTACAAGCAGTAGGTTCCTTTAGCATTAGTAGAACTAAGTCTCCCTATGAAGTAGACGTGTCTGCTATTATTTCAATTACTGATAGAGTAGGTATTATGAGTCCTATTAACAACACATAAAAAATTCTTTGACACATAATAAGTCGAATAATTTGATCATCATAATAGTATTAATTATTGAGTTTATGGACTACTGAAATTATTTAGTTTTATTTCCAACCGAGTAAGATTGAGCAAACTTGATTTAAATGTTGTGGATTAAATTAAAAACCAGACAATGAGTAGCTCACAAACTCAATGTGTATTAACTGAACTACATTAAGAATAACTCTTCCAAATCATTTTATGATAGTAGTATGATACGGATGGCACAATTGTTTGTGATTTAGTCAATATTTTGATTCTTAGTAGTATTTTGCCACTAAATAAGTACTGCCATTGATAATGCAGCTGCTTTCTTTATTATTATAACATGAGGAGTTAGATTAGTGACCAATACATTGTTTTATCTGCAATTTGAATATTTGATATTCTTCAAATGCTTATTATAATGTTTATGGAATACAATTCCTGATTCTTGCACATTTGATTACCTAAGGTATAATCATGAACCACTGTAGTTGTAGCAGAACAATCCCCTAGCAGTTTCCTCATCCAAGTCAATTATAATAACTTTTCCAGTGTATTTTCCTGGTTAGTATACTGACCACATTGTGACCATGGACCTTTGTCAACATAGAAATGTATACATCATTGTTGCTGGAATCACAATAACATATTTACCGGCAAAGATATTGTGGAGATGTTACATTTTCATGTAATGGCAGTGAAGGGTAAACTTATTGGGACATAATTTGGAGCTGTATTGTATAAACTTAAGTAAGTAAACCCACCAAATTCACACCAATTGGGTGGTGTGAATGCCCAAGATTAGTGCATAGCATGTCCTTCACAATTTTCACCTAGTTGGAATGTACGCTTAGTGTGAAATTCACACTCAAGAGAATGAGCAACAACAAACATGGATCATTCACTAAACATTAATTATATTCATGTGCAGGCACAAACCAATGCTGTTATCATTGTAATTTACCTTACAAATGTGACAGGATCTGAGAAAACAGCCCACTTCGCGCAAAACATGAAATTGAGATACAGGCAAGAACATCGAGTTGGGCATAGAAATTGGAAATTTTTTTATTTGTTCATACCAATCTAAAACCCTTTGCCTACCTTCTGACAAAATTTGAAGTGTCAACGACAAGTATTTCATGGCGAGCGTGTCGTTAGAAATGCCGCACTTCTTTCTCTTGCGGTCTATCAAACGCGTTTTTCTCAATTTTTCCGAAATAGCGTGGTAGAACAGGTGAAACTTTAACGGCTCATAACTCGAAAACTACTGATAGCCTGCTAATTATTTATGGCTCATTTAGAAGGAAATTTTAAGGAGTACATAGCAAATACAAAAATAAATTTTTGATGGAGTGCTCCAAGTGGGCTGTTTTCTCAGATCCTGTCACAAATGTGTTGTACACTTGTGAGCAAGCATAGATAGCATAAAATTAAACAAGAGAACCTATTTTGACCCTATACTGAATATTCTAAATATTTAATACATATGGGTTTTAATATTTTTATACTTCATGAGTGATAGATATACACAAAGTCTTTATGCATTAACTAGGGAGTTAAAGAAACAAAACATAAGGACTTTGTAATATATTCACATACAAAAGCGGGTAATTATGGAGAATTGTGAATGTAGCTACAAAGTACTATACATTGTGAAAGCTTCGACATTCTAGGATTAACTTCTACATAAAGCTGTTTTGGTATTAATATTGATGAAGGACCTTTGGGCTATAGAGATCTCACATCATTAATTATTCAAAAACAGACTTTTGACCTCATAATAACAACACCCATAAGTAATGCGTCAGCCTGGGGTAGTAAATAGGTCATTTTGGCGTACTAAAATGTATTGCTCCAGTTTTTTCATACAAAAATAGCATTATTAGTTAAACATTTGCATATCTTATGGCAGCCTGGGTTCATTAATGTTACTACAATAAGATAATTAAAATTAAGAAGAAAAATCATTAGCCTTGATTTTGTGTCTTTCGTATCCTGATCTCTGTGGAACTAGTTGAACACAATTGATGGATAAGCGTGGTAGAAGATTCGTACTCCAGTTGAAGATTGACTTTATATTTATAGCTAAATCTTAATAATCTTGTGTGTATTTATTCTATTCCCTCATGCTCCTTGCATTACTCCTCAATATTGGTTTCCTTACTTTCATCTTTGTACGTATTTTATTGTCTTCTTTTATTCACAAACAATGATATTACTTTTAGTCCCTATTTCTACACTCCTGTCATAGTTAAACTTCACATGAAATGACATTTTGCTTTTTGTAAACAATACTAGTATAATTAATTTATACTTCAGTCACAATACAATTGGTTAGAGTACATTATTTATTGTGTGTTATTAGTTCCTCCTTCCACTGGCCTGTACTTCTCGCTGGATGGTGTTATCTACAATCCTGGATCCTCTATTAACATCACTGATATTGGAGAACAGCCAGGAGATCGTTCAGATGCTGGATCTACATTAATTTGTGTCACTACTAATGTCAATACTGAGTGTTGTAGAGGTGCTGATAATCCTAATGGAGGAGGTATTGGTGGCTGGTTTGATCCTAGTGACAGACAAATTCCTGCTCCTAATGCACTTGGTGGTGCTACTAATATATTTACTCGCCAACTCTTCACTGAACAAGTGAGACTAGCCATAGTAGGTGGTACTCCAACAGGACCTCTGGGAGTGTACACATGTGTGGTACCTGATATGAATGGAGTGGATGTGTCTGCTACTATTACAATTACTAATATAACAGGTATTGTGTGTCCTATCAACCACACATAAGACATTCTTTGACACATAATAAGCCAATTAATTTGATCATCATAGCAGTATTAATTATTGAGTTTATGGACTACTCAACTTTCAATTTTGTTTCCAACTGAGTAGCTAAGATTGAGCAAACCAGATAATAAGAAGTCCATAAACTCAAGAGTATTATCTGAACTCTTAAAAATGACTGTTTCTAATCATATGATAGTATGATATTGATAACACAATTGCTGGTAATTTACTCAATATTTTGATACTTAAAATTATTTTTCCACTTATATAGTACGCCATTGATAATACAGCTGCTTTCTTTAATTATGACATGAGGAGTTACATTAGTGACCAATACCATTTTCTTTTTTCTGCAATTTTCCAAAATTTCACATTTGATTATTACTTATTTGGATCGATATTCTTTTTCAAATACATACTTATTATCTAATAAATATGTACCTAGCCATAGCAATAAGGATTTCCTCACTCGAGTCAGTTATAAAAGCTTTCGAAATGTATTTTCTTTTGTTAACACTAGCCGTATTGTGTGTATGGACATTTGTCTGTATAGAAATGTTTGTCACTATAAGTAAACCACAGATAAACATTATTCCATTTCTGAGACTAAAAAACAACTTTCAATATTTTATTCTCAGGTTTTGAGTAAATAGTAGCAGAAGGTTACTTTAGCAAGGCTTTCAGCTACAAAACAATATATTATTATGGAAAATAGTAAATATACAAGTATAAGGCATGGTAAGAGCTACATCACTCTAAAATTTGTAATGCATATGGAGTGCAGAATTCAGTGTATTTATTTAATACACATGGACTGGTGGTGTGTTCTTGCACTAATGGCAAGTGAACTGGCCTATCTACATTTATACAAGCTTATAAAAGATGATTGTTTTAAAAATTAATTAATGTATGAGTGAGAAAAAAGCTAACCAATAATTATACTAATTACAAAAATATAGTTGCCAAATAAGTATATATTATACTTATTACACGAGTCAGAGTGTGATAATATGGCAAAACATTTCATGAGCAGGCTAATTTATTTTCACAAGCCAAAGGCTGAGTGAAGATAAAGCCTTAGAGTGAAATATCTTGCCATGTCACTCTGATGAGTGCAATAAGTGGTTTATTCCTCACTAGGTATCTTAACTGCTGTAGTTAGTACTAGGAGACTGATAACTCACAGAGTAAAGTTGGTTGTAGGGGCCACCCACACCCCAGTTGATATTTTAGCAGCTTCTCTAACCCAGTTGAGTACTTATACCAGAGGAAGGTAGCTGTAAAACAAGAAAAAGTGGCAAGTTTGGCCTGTTGCTATAACCGCAAGGGTAATGAGCCTGGCAATACAGAGTGAAATAACACATTGAAATAGCATCTCAAAAATAGTGAGTTAATTCACGGGCATGTACCAAAAAATAACATTGTGAAGATGCCTAGGATGGAATATATATATTATATATAATAAGATCAAAAGTTATTTTAATATTTTTTGAGAAGTATAATTCTTTACTAATGAACACTTTTATTTTTTGTGGTTGTGATACAGTGGTAATTCCTTCTTCACCACAGATTTCAACCCCACAAACCTCCTCCACTTCTATTACTATCACATGGACTCAGACTACTGGAGATGTAGTGGATTCCTATACTATATCATACTCCTTCATGGTTATTGGATGTGATGGTGTCTCTGGTAGTACTGGTATTAATGATATCATGGTAATAGATGGATCTGCTAGAATGTACACTTTATCTGGTTTGGAAGAATACACTGAGTTCATGATTACCTTGACAGCAGTAAATGGAGCTGGAAGTATATCTGTTAGTAAGGTAGCTCGCACTGTGGCAGGTAACTACATACTTACGATTATGTGACCAGTTTGGGGAAAATCAACCTAAATGCACAAAATATATTTTTGTGCAGCTACAGGTAAAACCTTGTGAGCTTAAAAAAATTGTAATGGTAGAAATGGAAAATATACTATTGTGTGCTCTAAAACTCATGCTATGCCTAATCAGGTTATAGTGGCTAATAAAATATCAGTTGGGGCCTGCTACATCCAACTTTACAGCATGAGTTTCTAACTCTAATACAAACTACTACAGTGAAGATATCTGCAAGTCAAATATCTTGCCATATCACTTATTTGTTTGTTAAAATTACAACAAAAAATCTCTGGTTTGTTTTAGTAACCATGTTGGTGTGCTTGTTAAGCTAAAAAAAATCATATAACAATTCAGTAGTTTTATGTAACTAGCCATTACTATGAATGTTGTGAAGAACTGCTGGTAACCCAGAGTGTTTAATACTGAACATTACTGCCAGAAAAAAGCTATTAATAAGATGGAAAATTAGGGTACCTATGTATTTTTTGTTTTTTTGTTAAATTAAGAAAACTCTTGTCAATTTTTTATGTAGCTGAGTGCTAGTTGTTAACAGTTACTCAGGAGGGTTTTAGGAGGGGGGGGGGGGTCCAAGAGAGCTATCCCCCCCCCTCCAAACTAATTCATGCTCTTTATTATTAATAAATAAATGTCAAAATCATTTATATATTTTAATAAATTTCATAAGGTTTGACATAAATATATTTGGGCCCCTCCCCATCAGTAGCGCTGAAATTGTCCCATAACCGGTAACAGGGAGTTAGAATGGCTAACTTTAGATGCTACTACATAGGTAAAATAATTTTATGTTAGATTACAAAAATTAATGATCATTTTGACATGCATCTTACTAAAGTAGAAGCTAAAAATACATCATATAAGAATTAAAAAACCTAACTAAGCAGGCCGCTCAACATTTGTGCTTAAGTACACCACTAGTTATATATTTATGTGTGTGTGGCTGTACATATGTCATTTTGTACTTGACCCTCGTATTTTTGGGTTCATTAGTAGGTCGACCCCATCATTAGAACTCACTAATACATTATTACCTCTTTTCACATAATTTTTTAGGTCTTTTCTCATCTTAACTGCAACTATGTAGCAGTGAGCAGTTTTTAACTTGTCTATGGTATAGAATATTTTTCTTCGAGTCAAACAGTTACCGCAGTGGTTAATAAACGAAGTAGAACCTTAGTAAATAAATGCAGTCATTTGTTATTTTGCATTCAGGTTGAAAAGCATCATAATTTTATCATAATTTAAGGTTAACTTTTAATGTTTTAGGTATCCTGCTGTTTGAATTACCTGTGCACAATGGATTACTTGCCATTTGTGCTAAAGCACATCACAAGTTATTACTTGAATAAGAACAATGGTTGAATTAATTAATTAATAAGTAAGCACATAATAATATAATTTATAGTGTTAGGCATAGCTACTAACAAGTAATCATTCAGGGACTGCAATAAGTGCTATGATGACATTATTTTAAACCATATTATTAGCAAGTTTGTACACCCAGTATAAGTTTAATATGATTGATATGCACATGACCTCTTAATGAAAACTGGTATAACTTGTATAAAAATTATGAAAATATTACCCAAAACTGTATACTAAATTCAGCTTAAAGAAAACGTTGCCTGTGTTTCCCGGATAATAGTGTCACACTTGCCATGAATAAAGGGATTAAAACAACTTAACAATAAGTCATTTATCAAATGTATTTAACCTACAAAGTCTCCTTCCCAAGTTTTAGTTCCGGCAATGATATTATGGATTTATGAGTCAGGCTCAATTTTCCACTATGAAGAAGATATGACAAATTTAATTCAACACTTCCTAATGTTGCTATGAAATTGATTTAGCTTTGAACAACTTTATGCTATTTTCTGTACCTGAAGAAGACCAGCAAACTTAGTTGGAGCATTAAATTAGAAACTATAGCTCCATTGATGTATGTAGTTCAACATGAAACAGCTAGTATATAGAACCAATTTTACAAAGTTAAAAGTTTTTTAACCATTTATTCTTTTCTAACATATTTTCTCATTTTATCTAGCTCCGCCTAGTGCACCTTTTCTTACCCAATCTTCTTCTCCAATATCTATTACGATAGCATGGGATGAGATTCCTTGTCTCCAGAGAAATGGATTCATAGCAAGATATATTCTGTCTATTTGTCAGGTTACTGATTCTGATTGTGTTGGCACATTCATTGCTGATGTTAGAACTAACAGGATATATAATTTCACACAACTTATTCCAAGAACTTTATATAATATTAGTATTAGAGCTGATTCAGAAGATAGTACATTTACCACATTTTTGGGGTCTCCCTCAACACCCATTTCAGTAGAAACTACTGCACCTCAAGGTTAGTGCACTTTGTGTGTTGTTGTTTAGATAATCATTTTGGTCCTCTTTCTTTAGGACATGGCTTTTTCTTAGCTGGCTCCCTGTATTCTACTAATTCGGCTATTAATCTCGCTAGTATAGGAGTAGATATAAATGCTCTGAGGTGTCTCACTCCTCTTACATCATGTTGTAGGGGTAGTGATACAGGTACTAGTGCTCTAGGTATCTGGAGATATCCAGATAGATCTTTAGTTCTAAGTAGAAGTGATGGTACCATTATATCCAGGACTAGAGGACCTAGTTCAGTTATTCTTCATCGTACTAACAATGCTGTGTCTCCTACTGGAGTATATACATGTGAAATACCTGATACTAATGGAACTATAAAACAACTGGATGTCTATTTATATGTGGGACAATTACCAGGTCAGTTCTTTAATGAGAGCTACTGCAGTATGTGTCAAAGCAGCTCATATTAATTGTTAACAGTAGTTAATTTTTTATGTTCATTTATTTGATGTTAGTGTGTAACTTCAGAAGGACAAAACAAGCTCCTCCTCCTATAGCATTTTAGTTACTCTATATTAATCCTATACTATGACATCTAGCTACACAAAATTGAAATTTGGTTGTGTTCATAAACTGAGTTACAATAATTTCCTGTGTGCCACATGTCTTGTTGTTAGACTGGAGAGGGCCTATAGACTATATAATGAGTTCTTTTTACTAACTGCACAGTATTTTAAGGCATGATATATGTGGTTAACTTTATGTTTAGGTAAATATTTAGCTTTGTGATATAGTATGCCTATAATAATAGCAAATTTTTATCATTCTAACTGCTACTATTGTTAATTAGAACTTAACCCCACGTTTCGACATCTTGCCGAAGTCCTCTTCAGGAGCAAGAAGTCGAAACATCGGGTCAAGTTTTAATTAACAATGGCGGATGTTAGAACGAGAAAAATTAGCTATGCTACAATTATTTCAGCCAAGAATGACTGAATAATATGCTAAATGTGTGCAAAATATGAATTAACAATTATTATATTTTAATTAATCTAATCTTGAATAAAAATTCATTTCACACAATGTTGTATGTTAATTGTGTGTAAAGCTGTCTATATTTTTAACTATGATGAATTTTCTTTTGTCTCCTATTTCCCCTCTTACTGGAAAGGACTAATAATAATGTACCTATAATTACTGGCACTAATTTTATAGAAGCAGGTCCTGTAATCGATAGATTGGCAGTTTCTACAACATATGTTCTCTCTGGTAGTAATATCTCTAACTTTGTGAACATTTGAATGTTCAGTTACTGATGGCAATGGAAGAACTTCTAATAGTGGACCACTTCTAATTAATGGTAAGCAATTAGTTAACAAACTTCTTAGGGTAACCTATAAATTGGCATTCAGATTGAGGTTAGGAGCAATGAACATTGCTTAAAATATACAAATTTAAAGTGTGTTTGGATTTGAGTCTTCTTCACTTACATACTAAAACTCGAACCAAAACATTCCGTATGCATACTGTACTAGAATTGCTCTTAACTAACACCATGCTGTTCAGATAGAATATTGCATAGCAATAGGCCTGCTTATTAAATTAGAAGTAATTAAGTCGTATTTAGTAGATATGTTTATTAAACTTCTGGTAATGGTGGTTGTACGTGTAACTGTGAGTTTCAGTAACTCGAAAGCCTGTAATTTGTTTAAAATATTATATTAAAATAGATTTACACATTTGAAATTACAGACTATGTATTTATTCTCATAATGTATGTTTAGTGACTGACTTTCCAGCAATTTACATTTTTATTTAGTCGCACAGCACATTATTTTCTGCTTGTTTGTCTTCAAATATTAAAAAAAAAATTATATATAATTATCCAGTTTTTATTAATGATGTGCCTTTAATACTAAAATTAGTCTGAACTAGATGTTGTATATTTCTTGAGGATAGTAGCGTACCGTCAAATTGAACATTGCTGCCACTACAAAGTACCCAATGAGGTGATTAAAATAAATTATAAACTAGAAGTTTATGATCTGGATACAACAATGCAAATAGAATATATACTAGGGCTTGGAACTTTTAGTGACCTTTTCAAAGTCACCATTATTTTTACAAATTCTGAAGGCTGTGTCTCTAAAGTCTTACTGTAGGTATTAATTAGGAATGAAGCTAAAATTGTACTTAACGAATGAAACCAATAATGTAGTTATACTGCTCACATTAAATTGTAGGTTCAAACTAATGTTTTCACTATAATGAATATGGTTATGTCAATAAAAAGGTCCAAAACCAGTCAATAAGCTGTGCAATATAATTTACTAAGAGTTTTAGTTAAATTGTTACATACTGGAGTTTAGAATACTCTGCAGACATTCTAGTTCTGCCTCTTCTGTACTTTTTATGTTACCGTGTACTTAGGCATTATAGTAGAAAAAATTATCTTTAATTTTCCATTTTATTGCAGCTGAGTCATAACTTTAAATTTCAGTTATCATCACTGTCTAGTGACTGTAATGAATTTCTTATTTTTGTACTATTCTATTTCAATTAATATTTTATTTATAATTATTTTTAGGTGTTGTTTTCCTTAATTTTTCACTTATTTTAGCATCGTGCAGTCATAACTTTTTATAATGTAATAATTTACTATATTTTTAGGTGTTGATGTTAGTGTGTCTCCTCCTATTCCACTGACGGTGGGACAACCTGCTACTCTCACTTGTGTGAATGTTCCTGGTGTGGCTGAACTCATAGAATGGAGGACTAGAGATGGAGTTGTGTTATTATCTAGAGCTACATCAGTAGCCATGTCAGAGTATTATATCCCTCTGGTAAATGATAGTGTATCTCTTCATGGTAATGGATTCACCTGCTATGTCACTAGAGAAAACTCTGTAGTGTTTAACCAAACCCTTTCATTGACTGTATTTGGTAAGTAGCGAGTGTCATGAATTGTAACTTGTCTTGCAATCTCGGTCTGCAGTGGACCACCTTTTCATCATAAATGTAAAAATAAGCATGCATAACAACACAATATAAATTAATTTGCTCTTCACTATTTTGTTTGAATTAGACACTAGTGAGGCAGTTTAAAGGGAAATATTGCAAAAAAAGTTTAGTATTTTTAACTTATCACTACAGCTATTGTGTACATTGTATTGTGTAATGACAAGTTATTTATATATCTAGAAAGCACAAAGAATCTCACAGAAACAAAACATTATTGTTTTAGTATTAATGCTGTAAATGGTTGTATTCACAGTATTTATGATTCTGTAGTTCCATCTCCAGCTGTTGGTGTTAATGTGAGTACTTCAGGAAGTATGATAATAGGATCAGAACTGAACTTGACATGTGCAGTATTTGAGTTGTTCTCTGGACTAACTCAATCTCCTATGGCTACATGGACTACTACTACAAGTATTCCAGGATCTATTGAAACTACTACTACTACTAATGGGACTGTGGCTGTGTTAAGTATTAATCCATTGAGAGCATCTCATCCAGTGACTTACACTTGCCAAGGATCAATATTTACTCCAGTTGACAGCAGGACACAAATGATTCAGGAAACGATTATGATTAGACCTCAAAGTTAGTGCAGTTGAGATAGCTGTATTTGTTAACTTTTCTTTCTTCATATTAAATTATTTTAGGTTTGAAGCACGGATAGCATTATATATTATATTATTGCTCAAAATTATGAACTGTTTCGGCATATATTTTCCATAATCTCTCATAGCATGTCTTATTGTCAAATGAGAATTTCACAGTTTGACTTAAAAATAATGAACCAGCACAATGATTATATACTCCATATATTACAACATATTTTTTCTTTTGGTTTCGATTATCTGATGTAACAATCTACTGCAATGTTTGTTTATAGCATAGCCATCTGATAAGTCTCACTGTATTCTTGAGATTTGGTGAACCACATAGTAACTCAATGTTTAGTTGATTCTTTGCTCACAATTTGTAGAATGCATATTTTATATAATATTTTTAAATAGTTATATCAATATGTATAAGATCTCATACAATAACTAGGAAAACTCATATTCTAATGTTTTGTATTATTCATTGTTGCCATGTAAAACTCATGTTCTTATTTGTAAACATAATATCTGTGACATTCTTAGTTATGGTAATGTATAATATTATATAGTTTCGTACATCATTGCACGATACTTGTAAGTAGTATTGTCCCTTATATTGTTTCAGTTTGTTTAAACTATCAAGTGATTTCTTCATCTGTGTGTCACAAATACAGATTTAAAGTTTTTCTCATGATCATTAGCTTTTAGATTTAGCTATATTACATTTCTGTCTGATTAAAAAAACTATTCACATACTGTTTTATTTGTATCACCTAGTCAAGAATAGAATAAATCCCAAGGTACTTGATCGACTCATGAAATGTATTACTCCACATAAAGTCATACAATATTAGATAATAAGTTATAGTCAGTGAAATATTGCATCACAATAAATGGGCGCATAACCCATAAAGAATAAATTTCTCAGTTAAATGTGCTTGTTGAGCTCTGGTCATCAATGAACTACTGAATCCACCACTAGTAGATAATAAATATTACTACAGCCATTATAGCAACATTATAGAGAAATTTTTAGTAATTTATTTGTCTATAATATTTGTATGGCAGTTCCTGCTCCTAATGTTTCTGTTGCAATATCACCCGACTTGCTGCTGGTGGGTGGAGTAGATGATGTCATTCTTACCTGCTCGACTACCATTAACCGAAATATTGTGGATACTGGAGAGTTAAGGTATTCTTTTATTTGGATCGATAGAGATGGTTCTGAGGTGAGAAATAGTAGTAGAACTGTTATAACTTCATCTACTACCAGCAGTTGGTCTACTCTCACTCTCTCTCCACTGAGTAGTATGGACACCTTTTTTAGGTGTAATGTCACTATCTCGGAATCTCAAAACACTCTTCAGAGAAGTAATACTGGAACTATGTCAATTTCTGTTAATTCACAATGTAAGTGTATTATTGCTTTTTAGATTGATTTTAATATTAAGTTTGGATCATTCTATTAAGATAAAAAATTTGTGTTTATTTTAGTTCCCGATCCTCCACAAGTTAGGATCAGTAGTTCTGGTTCTACTACTGCTGGCGAATTGTATGCTGTCACATGTGATGTTAGTCTCAATCAAAACCTCAGACAGGTTCCAGTTATTGAGTGGGTGGGGCCAAGTGGACTTGTACTAAATGATAATTCTTTAGAGGATTTGCTATTGAGTACTGCTTCTCCATCTACTTCACTGACTCTATCATTTACTCCACTTCACACCAATCATGGAGGAAGCTATGTTTGTAGAGCTATTGTAATGAACACTTATGCTAATATACAAATTAGTAGTAATAATTCTTTAATTATTATTATTGAAGGTAGGTGACAGTTGTAAGTCATGCAATTAGTTTAACAATATTTTTTCTCATTTAGTTCAAGCTCCTACTATAGCTATTACTGGCAGTCCTGTGAATGAAGGCTTCCATGTTGGTCTCACTCTCACATTCACAGCCACAGCTACTTTCAACAGTGCAGTAGACACTAATCTTACAATACTCAGTTCCTGGACAAGTCAGAGAAATGTCAACACCACTGAAGTCACACATAGTGGCACTAATCCAATGGCATATTCTACTACTTTAACAGTTGATCTGCAAGACACACAAAGTGTTCCAGAATCTTATTCAGTAGAATTTAATGTGCTATCAACAATGTATACTATTGGAGTGTATACAAACAAGACAAGAATTATTATTGTAGAAGGTATGTATCATTGTATAGCTACTTGATGAATAATTCACTGCCTGAAAAGTGTCTATTGACAACCATAACAAAATTGTGAATTTGCATAAAATTTGTTGATAACTAGTTTGTTAACTTCTACAGCCTTGTAGAGATTTTGTTAACTCTAGTTTACGGGTTTTGTTATGGTTGTAAATGGACTCTTTTCACGCTGTGTCTCTTTTGGGATTTGTAAATGGTCACACTTTTAAATCGTACGAACACGAATTAGAATGTTTCATTATTTTATTGTTATATTCTATTTTTATTTCCACATTAAATGTATAATAATTTTTATGGGCTTCATAGCAGGCTAACCTTGTGGCAGACCTAATGCTAGAACTTTTAATTACTTTGAATAACCACTTACTAATGAATGGAAAATTATAGAAAGGTTTTTTTACAGCGCCATAAAAAAAAGTACATTATATTTTAGTGTGCTTCCAAATACTGCAATTTTAGTATGCCGTTATGCTTCAAGAAAGCTAGACTAGATGAGAAACTATCTAACTTTTTTTAAATACAAGCTGTAGCTCATAATGTCTGTCCTTTTAATGGATTACCTGTTACACATTGTACATAATTAAACTACGATGTTGAGTAGTAGATGGTAATGTCAAGGATGACAGTACTAAATGTCAAAACAAACCTATTATCTAAAATGTAGCTAAGCTACTTTGTTCGCCATATATGTCATGAAGAAAACCATTTGTAATATTGAATTTAGCACTAAAGGAATTCTACAATCTTGGAACAAATGCACTATGTGCATTTATCTATGTACATAGTTATTTGAATCCCATACATGCATAAACTTTCTCATACATGTAATGGAATTGAGTTAGCAGCATACTGGCAGCACAGGTCAACGACTCAATAGCTTAACTGTGTTCATTCCAGGTAGTGTGCACTTTTAATATACAAATTCTAATGCATATTGTATGTTTGTTAGTAATACTTGGTGTAAACATTGTGAAGCTAAAAAATGGAAGTGTTAAGAAAATAATGCGACCAGCATTTTTTATGGATGACCTTCTAGCCAAAAAAAACCTAAATTTAATTTGACACAATTTATTTTTGGGCTGCAATAGCTATGTATTTCTAGAAAAAAACTGCAAATACTGACAATCAATGACTGAAAAGTTGCTAGATGAACAAGTTTGCTTGAAATCATTTCCAATTGTGAATTTATGTTTGAATGAAACATTTTGTTGTGATATGAGTTTGTTTTAACTGTAAATGATGTATTGTATTATAAATTATATTTTTGCAATTTTGTCAGCATTTCCTCCACCAATTATTCAAGTACCGCCACAAGTCATGGAAGTTCTTGCAGGAGAAACCTCATTCCTCTTTTGTAATGCTTCTAGGCAAAGTACTCTATCACCTTCCACTACAATGGAAATATTTTGGTTAAGCAGCAGAAATGAGATTATATCTACAACTTCAGATATGATCCTAGCAGGAGATATAACTAGCACCACTAATCTAGTCATAACAAGTTCTCTGACTTTCACTCGTGTCAGAACTTCCCAGGCAGGGACATACACTTGTGTAGTGAATATGACTATTCCTGGAGTAGTAGTAGATCATCAGTTCTCAAAGAGTGTCACTCTCGATGTTCAATGTGAGTAATTGTATGTCAAAATTATAATTGTTATTATTGTAATGTTAATGTTAATGTGTGATAGTACCACCAGCTACTTCTGTTGTCCTGACTCATAGTAGAGATCCACCATTTTATTGGGGCACTACACTCACTCTAACATGTGTAGTTAATTACGACACTCAACTAGTGGATACTCCAGTCTCCTTCAACATCAGTATCACTGGACCAGACACTAATGCAGTTAATATCACAAATACCTATCGATCATATGTCATATTTAGACCGCTGCTACCAATTCATAATGGAACATATACCTGTATATCAATTATTGTGTCTAATTGTTACTCCACATTTATTACTCCTAGCAGAAAAAGTATATCAAGTTCTTTTTTTCTACAGTTAACCGGTAATAACAATACAGCTATATACTAAAAAGTATCAAATTGTTTGTTCATTATATCATATTAGAATTGCCACCTCCTGAAATATCAGTTCTACCAGCTCCTATTTCAGAGGCTGGGAAGTCAGTCACACTTTCCTGTACTGTAACTGTAGTAGAGAACCTCACTGTTAATCCTCACATTGAATGGATGAAAGTAGGAGGCTCTATAATGACATATAATCAAAACACCTCTGTAATGAAAACAGTAGTGTCAGGAACTATTTCTACACTGAATGTTTCCTTTAATCCTCTACTGACATCACATGCTGGACAGTATCAATGCAGAGCTAGTGTTAACATTTCTGATGTTCCAGTAGTGTTCAATAACATAACTACTTCATTATATGTTGCAAGTAAGTTCTATCATAAGAATGAACATGCACAGATAACGAGTACCCTATAATGAGTGCACATATTTATTGCGAGCTGGTATATTAGTATGACACTGTATTAGTGGAGTAATATTGAATGATAAACTTTTGGATATAATGTATTTCTGGCATGCACCTTTTTAACTGGCATTCCTATAATATATAATATGGTTCATGTATGGCACAGTAAGTTTTGTTCTGTTCCTATGACAGTGAGTTTTATTCATTTTACACTATATTTATAATTTATTTATAAATGTTTATCTTGCCATTGTGGTTGACACTCTGCAATATTTTATAAATTTCCACATAATACTAAATGTAGCAAGTCATTAATTTACAATGTTACTATAGATCCTCCAGCTTCAATTACCATAGAAACTGTAGGAAGTGCTATACAAGGTGCTAGTGCTAGTCTTGTCAGTACTTCTATTGTAAACTCACATTTTGTGAATACTCCAATTCAATTCACTGGGAGATGGACAAGACAAGATGGCAGTACAGAATTTGAGGAAGTCACCACAGTATCTGACTCTGTAACTCAACAGAATATTTACTCTAGCACTCTACTATTCTCTACTTTGAGAAGCAACTCAACAGATGGAGGACTCTATATATTTTCTGTTTCTCTAAACTCTCAGAATACCATCTTACCAGTCGCTGCTAACAAAACTATAATTGTTAACGTGGAAGAGTATCCTCAACTCAATATCACAACACAAACACAGAAAACATTGTGTGGACAAGATGATGGACTCATTCTATCTGCTAGTACTACTCTATTAGCAGGTACTGACTTGAATGCTACAGTATCATACACATGGACCAGAGAAAACAACACAGTCAGTACAGAGAGTGGTCAATATTTAGAATCATCATCATTAAAACTATGTCCTTTAACTGGTACGAATTTGGGAGACTACAATGTCACTGTTTGTCTCAGAATAATAAGAAGTGGCATATACAATCATTGTTCAAGTACTACAGGTAGCATTAGAATTGAAGGTAAAATATGTATTTACATTAATGAGCACTTCTGAATATTGACAATTTCTCATTTTAGTTCCAGTTCCAGTAGTTTCCGTCACTATCAGAGGCTACCCTATCAATTCCAACTTTTATTCTGGACTTCAACTCAACCTAACATGTGCTATTGATATTTCAGTTTCTGTCTTAGACAACATCCAACAAATCAGAGTGACGTCACAATGGAGGAGATACAACACAGCACTAATTCAAGACAACAGAAGAACTATTACAATGCCACAAGAAGTGGGGCCTATGTTATATCATACCAGTATAATATTCAATTCTCTAGACAAGAACAGAGATGAAGGAGATTATAAATGCAGTGTTGATGTCATCTTTGCTAGAGAAGACCAGAAATTAGCAATATCGAATTTTTCAAGTACAATAATAGTTGTTCCTAGTAAGTTCAAATTTAGTTTATTGATCTGATTTTGTATTCTATTAATTCTATCTAATACTTTCAGTACTTATTATTTGGGATGATAGTATATTTTTATAGCATTTTTTAGTGTTTCATAAAAGCATTTTATAGTTTTAATTTCATATAAGTACTAGATATTTTTACCTATACAACTATTTAGCAATTACGCACATTTTTATAGGCATAGCTACATCTGGTATTTTGTTTTGCATGTAATAGCATGCTAATTTAGTCTGTCATTAGTAAATACATTCATCTATGCTCTGTAATGCGTTAATACTGCTTCAACGTAGTTCATTGACAGTCATAAAGACAGTTAGACAGGGATAAAATTAGTTTAAACTAGTTTTTGATGCATAATGTATATTAGCTTACTATTTTGTTTGTGTTTCAGAATCTCCTGTCAGTATCTACTTTTTTTCATGTACTTTCACAGTGTATTTCAAAATGATCAAAAGAATATTATCTAATCACTTTCCCTTGGAAAAGTGCCTTTAGCTACAGTCTAGTTATCCTCTGAAATTGTTTATGCAAACAATACTTAATTGGGATCTATGATACATTTACATAATAAATGTTGGTATATACTACAAGAATTAATCCACCCTAGCTAACTACAAATTATTCCACTGATTTACTTTTATTAATATGTTTGGCACATCTTATTTAAATATTCATATAAAATTTGCTGTATTTCCTGCAGTATTTGGAATGATTATTTATAACTTTTTTTAACCTAAGCAATGCCACATGTACCTGTATGTGCAGGACGTGTGCATATATGTGTGTTCATTGTAGCTGCCAATGACTTACTTTTGATAAAGACCAAAAAAAACAAGCATACCAATATTTACGTGTAGTACTATTGCAACATCTGCATGTATAATTATAGTAATAATATACATTATAAATATATATATATATATTCATTTGTTATTATAATATTAATTTACGTAACCTTGTGACTTAATATTGTGCACAGCTATATACTTCCAGCTCATGTTTGGTAGCATTTCTGATTGTAACGTTTGGAGGGTAAGTGTGTTATCTGAATGAGGTGTTACTCTGTGTATGACTATTGATATAATAATTGCAGTCCAGTGAGGCAAATTTGAAGGACACTGATATCGTAAATGCATTAGTGAATCTAGTGTCACTTCAATGTGGGTGTGACTTCACTACCTCTCAACTCACAGACAGAGTGTTCCTTTGTGATCCATCTCATCCCAATGATTTGACTTATCAAGCACAACTACATGGCACAAGACATGCTAATGTCTCCCAACTTGCTAGTATAATTCAAGGCTTGTCTCAGGAGACAACATCTATTCCTGTGCAGCTTTCTCTACTAACCATTCAAAGATTCTGCATAGTATCATCGACTAGTTTGTCACCATGCAGTCAGAATGATGAGAGAAGTGCTCTATCAGTGAATATTATAATAGCTGTTGTTGTAGTTATTATAGTAATTGTTTTAATCGTGGTCATTGCTGGTATAATTATAACATACTTTGTCAGAAGACGCAATCATGGTAAACATTCCAAGTAAGTTAACTGTTTTGGTATCTTCTTGAATACAAAGCTTTGAACATTGCCAAAAGTTATATTATTATAGTACAGTTACATTATTGAAACAAACATTTAAATATTTGGCCTAAATATGCATTTTTCTTACAATAAGCATAAATTGATTAGATCTGTGAGATTCGTAAGCATAGAATATGAAAGCTTAAGAACATCAATAAGAATATAGTTATGCCTTTTATATGATTCATATTGAAATAACCCAGAAGATAATGATAGACAATGCAAACAAAATTTTATATTTTCGTATAATTTGCCCTTTTGTCCTGTTTGTCCCTGAAATGAGCCCTTTAGTTACGTGCATACTCACCGGTTTAACTTAGATTCTAGCTTTCATTAAACTTACTAACAAAGAGAAATGACTGCAACTGCTACTATAGCGTTTCCCATCCATATTGAAGTAAACAACTAGACTCAAACAGTAAAACAGCATTAGCTCTTACAAGAATGTAATATACATATATATATACATATATTAATGTTACTCTACTCTTCTTCATATTTATTCAGACAAACGATTACAGAGGTTCCACTGGATACTAAAGCAATTGACACCCATAATTATGAAGATATACAAAAGTACAGCAAGGCACCCTTAGCCACTATTGATGATGATGTTCCAGGAGACTTGGTGACTTCTGCATGTCCAGCATATGCTACTACTACATTTACATCCGATGAGAATAAAACAGAAGGTGATTATGAACTGATAGGACACTTATGAGCCTACATGATTAAATATTGTAAACAGTGTTAGCTTTTGTTTATGTGGCTATAATCAAATAGTGTATTACTAGTATTTAGTGAACGTATTATGAGCTGCTATCAGTTTGTATCATAGTACTGTTAACAATTATTTGTTTTATCTGAATGTGTGATCACATTTTATTGTTTTTTTTAGTAATTTCCGATAGAGTTAGTGGATAAATCCAAGTAGTGTTATAAGAATCAATTGACATTCTTGATTAAAAGAATTCATAGAAGCACATTACTATATTAAATTACTTGCATTCTCAATACAATAATTATGATACAGTTAGAAATCATATATTATTTATTTCTTTTGATGGCAGAATACATTTAATTATTCTCATAAAAGGGACTTGCGATTAATAGCACAATTAAAATACAGCTAGTTTAAATAAAACTAATTAAAGTTGATTGTTCTAATACAACTCCAGACGATAGTGATAAACAGTAATGCACACGAATCAAATTGCAGTTGAACTTTGCAAAGTATAGCTAGCAAATTTCTCATATTTTATTATAATAACCACTCTACAGAACTGTTTTTCCTTAAATATTATAAAGCAAATTATTTGAGTTTCAAAATTTTATAAACTTTGAGGATAAGTTTTTGATTAAATTTGCCCTTTTGTCCATAGATATCTAGCTTTGTTACTAAGTTCTTGCACACTCACTCATAGTTTCAACAGAATCTTAAATTCCAGCCTTTGTTAAACTAACTAACCATGAAGGTACGTAACTCTTTTCAATATTCATTCATTAGCAAATGATGACATGCTAAAATCATTAAACTTAAACAAAACATAGTGGTCCAAAAAGCATTTGTGGAAAACCGGCAACCTTTCAGTTGTTAATGCAGGCAGTACTTTTTGGTTTTGAGAATTTCAGCCTTGCTTATATAGATGATGTTATCACTTATTCTTCCACCTTCGAAGAGCACTTACAGCACATTTCCAAAGTTCTTGAGAGGCTAGCTAATGCCAACCTTACAGTAAAGAGATCTAAATGCAGTTGGGTATGCTTTTCTTCTGACTTTCTTGGATTTTGCATCGGGTCTGAAAAGATTTCTATCCCACAGTTAAGATCATTTCTTGGTTTATGCAACTTTTATTCCCGTTTTATTGCACACTTTGCCATTTTAGTTGCTCCACTTAATTCATTGTTAAGACGAACGTCTCCAGACACTTTACCCTGGAACGACGACCATGACGTTTCCTACAGTTCTATAATCACAGCCATTATCAATCACTCTTCTTTAATTATACCTAATTCTGGCGAGGTACGGTGTGTGTTCTCCGATGCCTCTACAACAGGCATTGGAGGTGCTTTGTGTGTTTGTAGGAATAATTATATGGATGCCCTGCTCATTCTGGAGTTGGAAGCTCTGGCACTACTTGAGACCGTTGAACAATTTCGTCTCTACTTGGCAGGCAGACAGTTCAAGGCATTCACCGACCATCAGGCTCTCTCTGGTATTCTAGATGGTGTTCAATTGTCATCAAAATTGACGAGATGGAAATGGAAGTTGGCAGACTATGACATCGCCATTGAGCACATCAAGGGTCTCCACAACCACATTGCTGACTCTCTCTCCCGGCAGGGATGGTCCGAGCCTGATTCTCCTTGACAAGACGATTCACAGTGAACATTTTCCTTCGATGAACTTGCTTTTATTTTATGGTACTCCGCCCTTTCAAAAAGGGGGGGGGGGTGGGGAGGTGTGGTGTAGTAGCCAGATACTCCCCCACACTTACAGAATACCCACTAACATTAACACTTAGTTTATTAACATGCACCTGTCTTAGTCGTTTTGTAATGATATATTTATATTGTATATATATTATATTATATATTGAAGATACATTATGTGCACTTAATGAAGAATTGGTCCCATTTGATAATTATAATATTATATCACTTTACTCACTAGTTGATTGATGAATAAGTGAAAACAATATGGTTTTAGGGGAGGGAAAGCAAGTTGGTTTTGTCCAGCCATTAGCTATATCTTATAATAATTATAATACAGAATTTCATTCATCATTGGTGGTACCTCATGTAGGACCTTACCTGGTTAACTGAGTCTGTTAGATGCTTTACACATTTGCAGTAACTCCTCTTCTAGCTATAGAAGCTGATTGGGGGGGGGGGGGGGGGTAATGCTGGAAGTTGGAACATTAAACTAACAATATTCTTGGCTTAAACAGTTCTTCCTATTCCATTTATCCTGTAAGCCAGCTGAAAAACATTAACTACTATTGTCTTTCAAGAATTGGGAGTGCTGCTCTGGGAGTGTGACACTGGAGCAGTGCTGCTTGTTAACTCTGCCAGACCAGTTTGATCTAGTTTGTTTGCTTTATTACTGAAGAGAGCAGACACTTACCCTTCCATTTTTTGTGGAGGGACATAAACTAACAACGTAATAAAAACTGTCAGATTAATTTTTTCAAAATATATCGCTCCGTATTTGTGGTACAACAATGAGATAATCACATAAAAAAAATAAATAGACATCGAGATGAAACTTAACAAAACTAATTTGACAGAATGATTAAAAGTAAGGTTCAAAAAGGGCAGATAATTTTTCAACTAACCGCTATAAGTTGCTTTTATGGAATTTGTAGCTTTAGCTATGACTCCTAATTATCGGTGAGTTTCTTCACCATTTTTGGTAAGCTTTCTGTTATAGCTCGCTTGCTTTCCCAGCTCCCCCAGTTAGTAGAGCTCTGCAACGTTCGACCTTGAAGTTACTATCCAAGGCAATAATAGGTTTGCGTGGGTTGAGCGCGTAGATGTGTTCATAACTTAATAGGGCTGCCAAACCGTCTTTACTCGGACCTAGCCTTCCTGCGCTGAACTAAATCTGCACTTCGTTGGGAAACTCCAAGCACTCTGGTAAACCACGGAGACTCGTGAATCACTAACTGTCGACCACACAATTGTTATTCTATAATTCTACAGAGTGCAAATTCGGCGTACTTGGCGGTATGTTTTTGCTAGCAAGAAACTGGCCTATCTTCATTTGGAAAGCTTAAACAGATAGTGATTAATAATTGTATGAGCGAGTAAATAGAGCCTATTAGCTATTATTTTGATTTTTGATAAAGTATGTTTTCTGACCTCCAATAATCGTGATGCTGGGTACCCGGTTTTCACGGGCTCTCCAGTACACTTCCGTTAGTAGGCATTTGAAGGTAATGAAGTTCAATCATTTAGGCTTTGCAAGGCCGGATGTTCATATAAATATGTTATCATTCTTTTAATCTCAACTGAACTAGTCTAAATGTCAGATTTTGCTTCCTAAGTTATTGATTATGTTTAATATCTGATTGAAAAAAACTTGGATTGTTAGTATGGAGAACTCGCAGATAGGTTCTGTAATAATTCTCTTAATATTATCATCAAGATGCTATTTAGTAATTTCACAAGGTAGGAGTTTGTATTTTTTTTTTCCTATTGCATCAATCTTAGAGCTTGTTACATTGTTATAACAGTTCTCTGATAATAGTTTGCAGTTTTTGTGATTATTGAGTTTTTATTCCTATATTTAGAAGTATAATGGCTAACATTGAATATTATCCAGCATATCAATGCTCTTTAAGAATTTTATAATGATGACTCTGAATTATAGAATCTAGCTAGGCCATTTATTCACCAAGTCATTATTGTGTTTAATCCCCAAAGTGTACACTGTTAAAAATGAAGTGTTCCAGTAACACTGCAAGGAGCGTTCCCAGGAGAGGGAGGAATTTATGCCCCACCCATGTTTCCTGAACACTGCACAGAGGGTTATAATATAACACTCTGAGAGGTGTTTGGACAACATCTTTAGCAGAGTTGTATTATCACCTTCTGCAAGCTTATTACAACACTAAGTAACATGTTTCAATGGCACTGCTAATAAATAATGACCACACCTCATTCACATAACCTCAAATTTTTTAGATAAATAAATGATTGACAATGAATATATAAAAATAGATTGAATAAAGTAGCTAAACAGTTTTAAAGCTGTCCTTTCAACATGAGTAGATGAAATATCATGATATGCACTCCATTTATGATCCATCATGTTCAAGATAAATGTACCTGCATTGACACATAAAAATATAACATAAATCAATAAGCAATATACAAACACATTCATAAATGCTAGTAAACACATATTCTAAACACACACCCACCAGACTCAGCTAAACACTCAATTCTAAACACGCTCATAAATGCAACTAAACACACTATCCAAAATATGTGACCCTCTACGGGAAAATCGGGCACAACGCGGCAAGTGGACCAATCCGCTGTAAATGCCGCCGTCAAAATACAGCTCTCAGTGTAGTAGTAAGTACAGTGGCTATCATGAGTGAAGCCAAGAATCTTGCTAGAGCATTAAACCTCAGCCACCGTGATGGTCTGGACATGATGGGTGGAGCTGACGCTGAAGCCATGGCTCCAGGAAGTGAGGACCCGCTTTCTGACTGTAAGTCACTTATTACAGTTAACTATAACCCTCATCAGTTCATCATCTTTTTTTCCCTTTTTTTTTAGGTGATGAAGAATTTGATGGCCATTTTACCAACTATTATGAAGGTAATAAATTTAAATTTAAAATTTTTTTTGATAAAAAAACAAAACAAAACAACTTCTTATAAAGCTTCTAGGGATGTCTCATCAGCAGAGTCAGGCTCTGCTACTCCACTGTTTGAAGACGAAGATGACCTCTATGATCCTCTGGATTCTTTGGACTGCTCTGTACCAGACATCGAGCCTTCATCATTGCATCCTGACCACTCATCTGTTTTCTTGTCACCACCCCATTCCGACCCCACTTTTCTTTCCCCTTCCGATACTGTGTCCGTTGCCTGCCGACGGAACAGCATCATCTGTGTTAAGGAAAGGAAGAGGTCAAGAAAGCCATCACCAGCAAGGACGAAACGGCTTACCTCAACTGAGCAGTTAGACCAGTTTTTAGCCCGTCACAGTCACCAACTCCTTCACCATCACCAATTCCTTCACCATCACCAGTTTCGTCCGCCCTTCTAAAAGAATTAGAAGTACAGACATCAATTATTAATTATTATTTTTTTATTTTTAGTCATCTCTTTTAAATTATGTATCATCTATACAAGTAATACACACCTTTACTTTGTTCTTATGTCCAGTGTTATCAAAATCTATCTATTTACATTGAATACGCAATATAATTATCCCAACTCAGCTAAAACCACAAAAAAAAATACTCTAGTGGACAATAGTAAAAACAGACATTACCAAGATAAATAAAACTATTAGTGCAAACACCAATAAAAATGACTCTAGTGCATGTGGGCACTAATAAGAATGACTCTAGTACATGCGAGCACTAAAAAGAATAACTCTAGTACATGTGGGCACTAAAAAGAATGACTCTAGTACGTGTACACACTAATGAAAAACCACAAGCCCACCTCAGAACCACTCAGATAGCCTCGAAGGACAAAATTTAACGACAGGAAGTGAAACTGGAAGTGACATCATCTGACACGCCCACCAGTGATGAAATAATCTGGCCTCAAGGACTTCGCCCGTACCTCTAAAGATCACCTGATTAGTAAATTATTTCATCGGGTATCGTAATTTCCTTACAACAACAGCTACTACAATCAAACTAGCAATAACTAACTTAATCGAACATACTACAACTGACAGACACTAGCATGTGCTGACACTAATACGAATAAATCTAGTACGTGATAACGCTAATAAGGATGACTCTAGTACTTGATAACACTAATAAGAATGACTCTAGTACAGTGTAATCACTATGTGCATGCATAGTGTTAGCACTATGTGCGTGCACAGTGTTTGGTGTTAGCACTATGTGCATGCACCGTAATAGTACTAGTGTGTGCACAGTGTTTGGTGTTAGCACTATGTGTGTGCACAGTAATAGCACTGTGCGTGCAGTGTTAGCACTATGTGCGTGCACAGTAATAGTACTACGTGCAGTGTTAGCACTATGTGCGTGAACAGTAATAGTACTACGTGCATGCACAGTGTTAGCACTATGTGCGTGCACAGTGTTAGTACTACATGCATGCACAGTGTTAGTACTATGTGCGTGCACAGTAATATGTGCATGCACAGTGTTAGCACTATGTGCGTGCACAGTGTTAGTACTATATGCGTGCACAGTAATACGTGCATGCACAGTGTTAGTACTATGTGTGTGCAGTGCTAGCACTATGTGCGTGCACAGTAATAGTACTACGTGTTTGCACAGTGTAAGTACTATGTGCGTGCACAGTGCTAGCACTATGTGCGTGCACAGAAATAGTACTACGTGCATGCACAGTGTTAGTACTATGTGCGTGCACAGTAATACGTGCATACAGTGTTAGCACTATGTGCGTGCACAGTGTTAGTACTATGTGTGTGCACAGTGTTAGTACTATGTGTGTGCACAGTGCTAGCACTAGGTGCGTGCACAGTAATAGTATTACGTGCGTGCACAATGCTAGCACTATGTGCGTGCACAGAAATAGTACTATGTGCATGCACAGTGTTAGTACTATGTGCGTGCACAGAAATAGTACTACGTACGTGCACAGTGCTAGCACTATATGCGTGCACAGTGCTAGCACTATATGCGTGCACAGAAATAGTACTACGTGCATGCACAGTGCTCGCACTATGTGCGTGCACAGAAATAGTACTACGTGCATGCACAGTGTTAGTACTATGTGCGTGCACAGTAATACGTGCATGCACAGTGTTAGCACTATGTGTGCAGTGTTAGTGCTATATGAATGCACAGTGTTAGTACATGTATGTGCACAGTAATAGTACTACGTGCGTGCACAGTAATACGTGTATGCACAGTGTTAGTACTATGTATGTGCACAGTGCTAGCACTATGTGCGTGCACAGTGTTAGTACTACGTATGTGTGCACAGTGTTAGCACTTCGTGTGCAGTACTACTTCGTGAATGCAGTGTTAGTATTAGTACGTGTATGTACAATGATAACAGTAGTGCATGCCTAGAGACTTACCATTATTCTTTTCTTCAATCAAGAACACCAGAACCTCAGTACAGATAGCAGCAGCCCAAGCACCATGAAATCTAGGAAATGAAAAAAAAAAAAAAAGGTTACTAGCAACTACAGCAACAAAAAGTAGACAATCTAACTAGTTAACAATTACCTGTCTTCACATTTCAGGAACACCAGATCCCCAGTTGTCATAGCATATTGCAGCACTAGCATCATCAAAGCTAAAATGAAAGAGAGGAAAAAAAAAAAAAAAGAACAAGTATTATAAGGGCTACCTACAACTACAACGAGAATAGGAAACTAGCTAGCTAAAAAATCACCACCCAGTGTTCAGCATAGCAAGATACTAACTAACTATCCTCTTAGAACAAGAAAGACAAGCTCGCTAACCTTTTTTCCACCAGCAGTGTTGTTGAGAGAATAACTCCTTGTTGATGTTTCTACACAATGCGCGCGGTAAAAACCTATAGTATGCGGAGAGTGCGGTAGAATACGGAATCATTGCTGCCACGCCTTAGTGCCCGATTTTCCCATAGACGGTCACATATACACAAACATAACACAACTAAACACGCTATTCTAAACACACAAAAATACATAGAAATAGAAAAAGAAGCAAAACAAATGTGTTTGTCTACAAATACATTTTTTACTATTATCACTCTATATAGCATGATAATGCTTTTGAATAGTCTGGACAGCATGAGAACACAAACTATAACAGGAACTAATCTTGTGGCATGTTTAATTTGGGGGAAATATTTGGGGAAAGAAGAAAAAAGAGCAAACTGAGGGTAAATGAATGGTTTATAATCAACTGCTGAACTAACAACTGTAATAATTTTGTGTTAACCTGTATATTCTTACTTTGTTAGTCTCCAAAAGCATCTCTAGATTTTCACAGCAGCACTTTTTTGTAGCCTAAAATTACATATGAAAAAAAATAAATAAAAAGAGTGCAGTAAATAATTTTTGAGATAACTCTCAGATATAGTCGGAAAAAGTACTGAACTAGCTACCTGCTAAATTCATTAATCATAAAGAAGAAATTACCTCTTCCGTGCTCAAACTCAACTTAAACGGCTAACTCTATTCAAATGCGTCACTTACATTATCCAAAACACTCTATTGTTTCCAATAATAAACACATATTTAAACTTACCATTTCTCCGAAAGATCCAAGGCACGATCTGCACTTAAAAACACCATATCCATAAAACTCTTCTGCAGGATAAGGAGGGCCTGGAATATTCTAATAAACGCTCTCCGGTAAAAAGCGGGTGCTTGTGCGCATCGCAATAAAAACCATACCGCGCATTCAGTAAGCACTCGATCGAATAGTAAACAAATTCTCAGAATTTTTTTGCCAAAGTTGTACAGCAAGACGGTCTTCTGCGGGGATTTAAATAATGCATTAAATTAGACATTGCGTGGAGCAATGGCTAGATTTCTTCTATTTCCTGCCCTAGCTTAGCTATATACAAATAAGTAGCCAACAAAGTTACTGTCAATTGTAGAATTTAGATAGATAGCTATTGCAGCTAAGTTCCCTTACTGCTTGTTTATAAACTTCTATGAATGTATCAGTATATTGATAATGGCTTGAATGTTATCAGGTAAATAAATGCTAAAGAAACAAAAAATGTGGTCATATACACCAATTTTCACAATTACACTTATTTCAGTGTTACTGGAATGCTGCAGTGTTTACACTTAGAATTAACACTGGCCTCAGTGTTACTATAACACTGCAAGGTTTTACACTCTTGATTTACACTTCAAAAGTGTTATTATAACGCTTCATTTTTAACAGTGTGCAGGGGTCAACTGAGGTCAAACTCTCGTAGTGATATTAAAACACAATGTGAACAGCACAATTTCTGGAGGGTATGTTTACTGTTTATTATATCCTGGAGGGTGATTTGCATGCAGTATGGACAACCAGCATCCTGGAAGCTCTAAAACTATGTCTCTGTTAAACTTGTTGTTGTCTGTCAGATGTCATCTGAATATCTAGAGCTTCCTTGATCTTCAACTCAAGATTCTTATGGGCTCTGTCTACAACTCACACCTCTTCCCATTTAATGGTGTGATGCTGCTGCCAAGCATGTTCAGTAATGGCTGAAACCATTTCATCACCTCTCTTACAAGCATCCTGATGTTCTTTCACTCTCTGTTCAAGCTTTCTAGTTGTTTCACCTATATAAACTTTACCACAGCTGCAGGGTATACTGTACACTAAATAATTCGGTGATGCAATCAGGAGATAGACATGTTTTCTCATCTGGACTTTCGTCTTTCTGGAGATCTCTGATCACCTTGTCCATGCTGCATGCAAATCACCCTCCAGAATATAATAAACAGTAAGCATATCCTCCAGAAATCTTGCGAATTACATTATGGTATTATATCACCATGGGGAGTTCACCTAGTCTCGCGGGCCAGAGTTCACCTCAGTTGACCCCTGAAGAGGACTTCGGTAAGAAGCCAAAATGTAGGGTTACGTTTTATTTAACAACATTGGCTGTTAGAACGACTAAAATTTGCTATTATCATAATTTCCACAGAGAATGACTGAATCATTGAAAGTATGAAATCATGTTATTGTTAGCTAAAATTACAAAATCTCTAGGCTTGTTTTTGTAGCTTAGTGCTTGTAGTCAAGAGTTACTGGTAACAGAAAGTCAGAATGGCTTATAGTACAGAAGCCACTAATAATGTTGGAGATGCAGGCAATATAGTAATTCTGTGTTGTTAACAGTCAACTGCTATATGTACTAGTAAATCATCCTACTAAATGAAGCTACGATGAATCACATAATAATACTGAAGTTTTATGTATCTTAACTAGGCAGGTACAGTCGACATTTGTTACCAGCACACCTTTAGTGTATATATGTGTGTGTATGTAGACATATGTGTGTTGGTTGTACTCTGACCCTCAAATTTTTGTGTTTGCTTATTTGTAGACCCTTCCCATACTCTATACTAAGCACACTTTTCTATTCAGCGATTTTCATCTGTATCTTCAAACAATTTTGGTTGTTCCCTCTCTTAATTACAATTAAGTTGCCTCTGACATGTATCTGACTACTGCAAGACTGCAGTTAGGTCTAATAAACATACACAGGACTTCATTTTCTATGTGGCTGCAAGGGTAGTGCAAGTGGTCAGGCCAGTCAGGCCAGTCAGGCCATGGCCTGATCATGATCAATATTCTAAGGCAACTGGTAAAGTTCTAAATGTTTATTTAATCCTTTCACTGCTCTAATGCGGGCAGTTTGAAGTAGCTCCTCATTTGCTATAATTTTTAGTGTTGTATATTCCTGCTAGCATTGCTCCATTCGCTCCAGAAATTAGTTCCACAACATGAATTCACGAAGGTTGAATTTTACGAAGCAGTATATTTAAGGTACTGCAAAACTATTAGATTTCTTATTAGGTCAGATTAGCTTAATTCATGGTGAGATTAGTAACCAGATGGTGGAGACAGCTATAAACAGAAATTTGTCCGTGAAGAACATCTAGTGTTTAACAACACCTCAGACAAGTCTTAGTTTTGAATATTTTTGCATAAAAAAAAGTGAAAAATAATAATGATTTGAATTAGCCATAGATAGTCCAGTGTCATTTAGTTTAACTAACTCAAATGTATCACATTGTATCACATAGTTCTTGAACATGATACATTATAGTACAATCAGAAGAAATTTTGCTGCAGCAAGAAGTTAAAAATAATCAACCAGTTTATACTCTTGTTGACAATCGCATCAATTGCCTGTATACTGGGACAAAGCCTGACCAATCTAAAACACCTTGCTCCTCCCATGGGCTGCATTAGGTCAGCTATGCAATGATACTGTTCTTACTTGAAAATCCATTGTTTAATGGCTAAGTCATAAAGAGAATAAAAATAAAGGTATGTTTGGTGTTGTATTTCCAGTGAAGAAGTATTTGCTTGTGAATGTCTTGTGTGATAGCTAGTCTCACCAGCCAGACACTGTTAATTGCTTCGTTTGGTTAGTCACTTCATAACTTTGCCCACGGGATTCCATGGAAATGTATAAAATGTGTACTTCTTACTTCTTGATTAATTGTGAGTCCACAGAATATGCTTACAAATATTTTTAGCTAATCTCACCTGACTTTTAAGCGTCCAGGGCTGAAAATATTTGGTCTTTTTCTTGCAAGACAGTATATATTGATCATAATAATTTAACAGGCAAATAAAGCATTACTTTCTTACCTCAATTTCTTAATTCTGAATTTAAGCTATATATTTTCATTATCTGAAGTGTTAATAATTCTTGAAGCACTCTGACTCAGCTACACAAAAATATGTCTTAAAAAATCTTAAATGTGATAATGGTTGAAATACTAGCTAGATGACCAAAAAAATTTAATATACTGTTTTACCCTGCTAGCTAAGTTATTTTAACCTTACAAGTATATATCCATCCCTTACCTCTATTTTCAGAAGTAATGATAGTTTCTGCAATACAAATTTCGCTGTTCTTACTTGCAGTTCTTCTAAACAGGCTTTCTTCTCTATATTTATAATACATATGCAGCCATTGACCATTCATTTTAGCTGACAAATACAGAAAATATTTTCTTACCTTAACTGTCATCTTTCGAATTGAAGCCATTCTGAGCGTCCAAGCAAAGACCAATTTGTAGCTCCCTATGAAAATGTACTCTGCTACTAAGAAATGTTCCTAACTTGATAACGATTAGCTCTATTATAGCTCTCTCTGGTCATTTTCCCAATTACTTTTAATGGCGCAGTTGCTTAGGCAATGTGCTATATAATTATATATATTATATAGAAACTACCTTAGATATCTTCACAATGTTATTTTTATGGTGTTATTTTACCTGTATTTCCCAAACTCATTATAGCAACTGGTATAGCTTGCCCGTTTCCAGGTTTTTATAACTATCTTTATCTGGTGGAGCCTACCCAACCAGGTTAAAGCAGTTGCTAAAATATCAGCTGGGGTGGGTGGAAGGGGGGGGGGGGGTATGGGGAGTCCTGACAGCCAATTTACAGTGTGAGTTACTCCTAGTACAAACTACAGCAGTGAAGATATCTATTGTAGGATAAACCACTTATTATACTCATCAGAGTGATATGGCTAGATATTTCATTCTCAGGCTTTATTGTCACTCACCTCTGCCACATGAAAATAAATTAGCCAGCTCCTGCAATATTCAACCATATCACACTCTAACTCACTGTAGTAGTATTGTATATATTGAATATATACTCTATTTTCAATTGTCCACCCCTAATGATCACTGATAACAAATATCTTCGATTTTTAATTGGTAGTGTCTAGCTCACTTTACTCTCTCCCCAATACGTTGTAGGCACTTAACAGTGAGTGGTATCCTAAAAACTGGGGCTGAGTGTCAATTAGCAATAGATGAATGCATCGAGCGCTTAATAAAATGTGCTGATGGCCCTAAAGAAAACCCGGCGCTTACAAAAACAAAACAAAACAACTGAAAAACAACTGACAAACTGAATTTACGATAATCTTTGATGTATAATAACATTTTTTATCAGTGTTGTACTGATAATAATATCATAGCAATTACAATTCAATCAGATACATATGAAGGATGTATGAAGTAGTGATCTAAGTTATGATTACTGTTTATTTTATATTTTACTTTTAGCTTATATTGACGATGATGAACTTCACAGAGTAGCAGATATGCTGCAAGGAGGTTGTTGCTTAATGAAAAGTTATTTAGTTTTAGTCTGATAATTATAAGGGAAAAACACACGTGAGAACAAACACATCATACTAATTATGTCTAAATAGTAACCAAATAAAACATTCTCTGTTTTTTTTATTTAAAATAAGATACAATTTACAACTACTGACAACTTATTCCATAGTATATACTCAAAGATTTCTGGTGTTAAATTTAATTGAGATGTTTCTGCTCTGTGGAGCCTTTTTCAGTTGAAAATACACAAAATAATGCTAAACTATCGAAACTGTGTATATCACTTGTTTGATGCTGAATCCTAGGGATAAGTGCTGAAGGTGCTAAGACATATTATTATACATAAATCTAAATATATATATAAAAGTCTAAAGGACAATTGTGATAGTATAAGAAGCTTGAAAATGAAGTGAAAAAATAAATATAGAAGAACTAAAATTGAGTACAATTTAGAAAATACTGCAATACAAAAAGCACAATTCATAAAAATAGAATATTAATGTGCTCAATCCATAAGTAATTGGTTATATTAATTAAGCCTGTAGTTTTCTTGTATTTCAGCAATTTTGATATAACAAAGCTACAGCAGATGTAATGTGGTCCATTGAGTCTGTCACATCACTACCACACCATTATTATTAATTCAGTCTGTTTAAAATATGTTTTATGAGTTAGCCAAGGATTTCAATGTAAATATTCAGGAATCAATTCAGTCAAATAATTTGAAATTGTTCATTGTTTGAGTTCACTAAAAGTATGAGCAAAAGAAGTATAATTGTAATGTTATTTTATGAGTGTATTTCCAGAGAGCATTCAATCAATTGCACATCAATTATATACGTTTTTTTATTGTTAGCTGAGATTGCAGAAGTAGATATAGAAGATGTTGTTAGAGCACGTGAGCAAGGTAATTCTGAAAAAATTATTGCCATAGATTCAGGAAGATATTTGTATATATTATAGTACTTATTACATGAGTCAGAATTTGATATGGCAAAATATTTTACAGAATGGCAAATTTATTTTCATGACCCAGAGGTAGTGAAAATATAGCCTGAGAGTAAAACATCTAGCATAATTACTCTGACGAGTGTAATAAGTGGTTTATTCCATGCTAGATATCTTCACTGAAGTAGTTTGTACTAGGATTGGTAACACTTAGTGTGAAATTTGCTGTAAAACTCTCTAAGAGCTCCCCACACCCCCTGCTAATATTTTAACAGCTGTTCTGGTTGGGTAGGCTTTACCAGAGAAAGGAAGCTGTAAAACCAGGAAACTGGTGGCCAGGCCCTGTTGCTATAACAACTAGGGTAATGAACTTGTGTAGCCAGTTACATAATACCTCGTGATAACTTGAGTTATCTCACTGGTCACATACCCAGGGGAGTATTTAGGGGGGGCTCAACTGGTGTCGTTTGAACACCCTTTTTCAGAATAACTTTTTGTCTGTGGTGTTTTTCAATAATAGTGATGTGTAATGAGAAATGAGGGATGCTCAGTCTCACTATTTTTGTTATTCGTAGTCCTTTTATAATATAGCACACCAAGCTCTTATAGTTTATCCAAGTTGAGTTGGCCTAAACAATTCAATAACTAATGAACGGAAACACCTACACACCTCTGGGTTTGCACCATTAGAAAGCTCGCACCAAAGCTGTTAAAAATATATCCTTAGTATACTCCAAAATCGGAGAGAAAGTGCTATTCCAAAACTCAACACAAAAGTCTGTGGGAATAGAAAACTACCGGTTTCCCACTCAAAATGTACCTGATTTTAGTTAAATGGGGCTCAATTGATCACATGGTCTGTCTTCATTAATAATTTTGTAAACAATGAGCGACTTTTTCTCAGATTGATGCATTTCTAGCTCTGTATCGCAATTAGCTTAGGTAGTGAGTGTAGAAACAGGATAGATGGAGTGTCTTGTTGTCGTAGAGGGTACAGGACCACCTGATAGGGTGTTGGTAAAATTATTTGTCTACCTGTTCAATAACAAATCCGGTATAGCCAATATATTTCTGAGTGATATAGCTATCATTTAGCTAGCAACTTGTAATACAATCACACTTAAGCTTTTTGCCATTAAGTTCATGATTAACTATTCACTCATTTCCACAAATTTGTAAACTTGTTTTGTTCTTAATTTTAATTTTTTCCTTCCTGATTTTAGATGTTCATTATGTCAGTTCTAGACAGATGATAATGCTAATTATTGTGTGACTCAATATTACAATAGAAATACAATATATATAACATTTTCCATGAGTAGCTCTCGCTATGTCACCCTTCTTGAAAAGAGCCCCCAATACAAAATACTAGATCTGCCTCTGCCTACCTAAAAAACATTGTAAATGTGAAGATATCTAGCATGGAATATAATGTATATATATATTCCACCCTAGATATCTTCACTATGTAATTTTTAGGTATGTGACCCATGAAATAAATGAAGATTATTCACTGTTGCTATTTCATGCTATATTGTGCAAGCGCATTACCCAATTAGTTATAGCAATCAGTCAAGTTTACCCCTTTTACAAGTTTTTATAACTACTTTCATGTGGTGTAGCCTACCCAATCTTGTTAAAATTTATACCACAAAGAGGGTTTAAATTGTACGCAGAATTATTTTTTTGTCTACAAACTAAACTGAGATGCATAAGTAATTATGATATTTCCTATTTTATATAATTTTGTATCTAGCAATACAAGGAATGTCAGGTAATTTGTGATTACATATGTGATATATTAATTAATGTTATGTTGCAGCACAAATGACGAGTATGCTAGACTGGCTGTAGATAATTTTATGAACAATAAGATGATTGAGATAATCCACTGTTTTCTGCACATTCCCAATTCTTAGCCTTTTTAATTATAGAAAGATGGCTCACAACGAGTTGTTTTACTTTGTAAAATACTATATAGTTTCTGATATGTAATTTTCTTGATGCTCACATGAATGTTTAGCAGTGGTTCAATTTGATTCTCTATATACCACTGTGATATCACACAGGTTCACCACATTTTGTAGACCTAGACCTTCGGGGATATTTAAAAAAATGTGTTTTATTTTATAAATCACAGCAAGTCAGTGAGAGTGGTTAGCCTGTGCTGCAATTTTTGGTTGTGTGAGAGAGGTATGTCTGATGTATCCATGGTGTCACAACTATTGCTAGATGTTCTGTGAGCAAGCAGGAATCCTTGGCATTGGAACAAGCAGATCCACTGTACACATTAGATAGCTGGTAAACTATGCCACCAGAGACCAGGACTTTAATCAGCATCAGGTAGAGAAGGAGGTGGGTGGCCTATGCCACCAGAGACCAGGGCTTCAATCAGCATCAGGTAGAGAAGGAGGTGGGTGGCCTATGCCACCAGAGACCAGGGCTTCAATCAGCATCAGGTAGAGAAGGAGGTGGGTGGCCTATGCCACCAGAGACACTGGCTTCAATCAGCATCAGGTAGCAAAGTTGGTGGGCGACCTATGCCACCAGAGATACGGGCTTCAATCAGCATCAGGTAGAGAAGGAGGTGGGTGGCCTATGCCACCAGAGACTAGGTATTCAAGGTATACTATGCCCCTCTGCTAGTGATGATATCTGGTGGGATATCTGTATCTGACCCTTAGAAAACAAGATTGTAGAATGAAGAATGAACTAGCCAATTACTTTATATGTTTGTAATGACATCCAGAATTTTAGAAGTTGATTAGTAGGGATTGAACTTACAGAACCCAGTATTGTGTTTGCAAATATGGCGGCTTGGCATATGCTGGGTGGGGTTATTTCTTAAACTGTGCCTCTGCCATAACCAATTTCAAAGTATCATGCAAACAGTTAGTGGTCTGCATCACCCCAAAGTCTGACACACCCATTCATTCACACAACTGAAAGTCAAAGGCCTGAAGATAGTATAAATTCTGCATTGGTGCAACCAACTTGTTCCATAGCTCAAGGCTATAGGAAATGAACAAAAACTGATTTTGATTGGAAGGTTTGCTTTTGCACCTCCTAGGAGGTGGGTATGAAATATATTCTATGTGAATTGAGTAATCTGATTGGACAATTTGTATTAAAATTGTGTAAATGGTGTGATAAAAATAAATGAATTAGCTGCATTGTTCAAACTATTGAATGAATTTTGCTATTAGTGTTTTCAATTCTAAGTCGAATATAGCTTTTCAGCTAGGATTTGTATAAAATAGTCCAAACTAAATGTAATTTGAACGAGTTTAAATGAGGTTAACATTGGATGTATGGTTTGGTAAGTATCGTTGCCCATGAACGTGTGGCAACATGTGTGTTGGTCAAGATTACTAACTTCTATGAGGTGAGTTAAAATTGTAAGTGTATGAGAGTGGTAGGCCTGTGCTGCAATTTTTGCCCCGCCCACCTACTCCTGAGGCTATTGTTTAGCCATAATATATGTAGCAAAGGTACTATTGGTGATTACCTGACAATAATAGATACTGGGTGTTCTATAAGGCCTATATGACATGTACTCATGGTCGTATGTGTTGCATATGTATTACTGGAGATTGTCTAACAGAATTGCGGTATAATTAGAAACTAGGATTTGAAATGCAAACATGACATAAACGTGTGCTTGTATGTGTAGCGTAAGTTTTATTATAGTAATTATCTGTCAGTAAGGGATGTGTAGATATATGCAGAATGCATACACAACATTAGCTCCACTCTTCGGAGTGTGATAGCACAGGGGTCATTGCACTACTCTTCTGCTACATACATTGTGTAGCTTGGCCAGGTCTGGTCCTACCTGGCAATCTGTAAGGGTGAGTTTGAAGATGCTACAAACATACACTCGCCAAAAAAAATAGAAATCAGGAAGGTAATGATCTAAGGGGAAAATTGCAAAGAAGGTGAAGGATCATAGGGAGGAAAGCAGTAGCTAAGAGCAGGGGCAAGTGAGGAGTACTAGTAGGGATTGGTAAGGAATATGCTGACTGGGGCTAGTGAGGATGTGCTAGCAGGGATCAGTATTGTGTGTGCTGGTAGGGGCTAACGAAGATGTGCTAGCAGGCCAGGTGCAGGATCTGGTACCCACTATTGACTGGAAGGAAGGGCTCCTGCGCATTACCAATCCCCTCCTTCCAGTAATGGTTATGGAGGGTAAAGGGTGGGGAGATGGGCATCAGCAATCATGAATGTTGAAATCATGGATAACTATTGCGTAGTCAGCAGTATTATATTGGTAGGTGGAGTCAGCATTTTACTGCCATGGTGGTGAGTTAAAGTAGTAGTAGCTGTCAACTATGTGCAGAAAACTTGCTGACATATGTGTTAAGTTAATGCTTTAGGTAAGTCATATCAGCAGAAAAAAATTATAGCCAAAATATTGGTCCGGCAGGTCTGCTGGGCCAGTTAAGCACCCTTGGTGATGTGGCCTGGAGTAGTTCCTGATTCTTCAACTGAAAAATGTGTCATTCCATTTTCCTAATATCATGTTTGGAATATTTGAAGTTTAAGACATTGCTAGCATGAAATGAGCATCTTAGGAGAATGGTAGATTTAGTAAAAGTTGATATAGTAATAATCAATGCCATTGTACTCAGAGAGTACATCAAGCAATGTGAGTCAATTGCTGATAACATCATTTATGTGGACACTACTCTCCATGACTTTTCTTAGCATCCATGAGTAGTTAGATAGTTGTGCATTAAAGTGTTATACATAGTGACCAGGATATAAATAGGATAGTGATACAAAGAACGAAATAAAAGAGACTAATGTGGGCCTCAAAACATCATTTTGTACCTACCATTTATATGGTTTGCAGGACGTTTCATTTTCGTTCTTACGTTATTTACTTCTTTCTTTGTCCTGGTTTCATGGACAGTAATTGCATGTATTTGTGGCGAGCTTTTTGTTGCAGAGTGCTTTAAAAATTACCCTTAAATGATTCCTTTAAATGTAGTGTCTTTAAAATAGAACAAAAACATAGTGATCATGTCAGACGATTTTTCTCCAATTTAAATTAAAGTAGTATATTAAATCTGTTGAAATGACTTACTATAATTCGTTGCTGTATATTTTTGAGTTTCCCAATATTATTTTATTAGATATCAACAACACTATCATCAACAACAAGAAGCAAAACTTGAAAATATTGCTTGATAAAAGCAAACCTTGAAAAAATAGCTAGATCTATGATGGGGATATATAATTCAATTATATATATATTATTCAATTATGTATATATATATAATTCAATTATATATAATATATATATATATATAATGATGCTTGCATATTTTTATAAGGACAAAATTTTGGAGCAGGAATGGGAGGAGTACAACGTGAAGGTATAGCTATATATATAGTACTTATTACATGAGTTATAGTGTGATATGGTGACATATTTCATGAGCAGGCTAATTTATTTTTATGAGCCAGAGGTGAGTGAAAATATATTAGCCTGCTCATGATGAGTGGTACTAGTGGACTGGTAACTCACAGGTGAAGTTGTTTGTAGGGGCTACCAGATATTTTAGCAGCTGCTCTAACCCATGGTGACATAATAGTGAATTATTTCACGGGTTATGTACCTAAAGATATCATTGTGAAGATATCTATTTTGGAATAAATATTATATTTGGATTATTTTTAGGTACATTACTATGACATAACTTACGATATTTCATGATTGTTATTTCATGCTGTGTTATGCAAGATCACTACCCTTGTAGTTATGGTAACCAGTCAAGTTCATCACTTTTCCTTGTTTTTACAGCTACGATCCTCTGGTGTAGCCTACTCAACCGGGTTAGAACAGCTGCTAAAATAACAGCTAGGGGTTTGGGGAACCCCTTAGCCAAATTTATGGTTAAGGTCCTAAAGTACAAAAATACAGTGTGAAGATATCTAGGGTAGAATAAACAACTTGTTACACTCGTCAGAGTGATATTGTAGAATATTTCACTCTTAGGTTTTATTTTAATTGCCTCTGGCGTAAGAAAATGAATTATCCTGCTTGTGA
>WLWD01002937.1_pt1 | contig 62004 bp, 39 predicted proteins | sample 6712731 | NCBI WGS metagenome assembly WLWD01 (sample SAMN12718690, study PRJNA576275) | sponge metagenome | isolation source: marine sponge | host: Mycale hentscheli | place: New Zealand: South Island, Marlborough, Capsize Point | collected 2014-11-01 | reverse complement strand
CTTCTTTGCTAACTTGAGAAATGCCATGAACATTAACTCTGCAAATGAATTTGAGATCTAGGGTGACAAAATCTTGTGAGACCAATGAAACTTTAGCTCCAGAGTCTATGATAACAGGTGTTACAATGTTGTTGATAGTTCCTTGAGTAATGATCTCTTCATCCGAATGAATTGATGGGTGTGTCAGAGTCATCAGAATGACAATTTATGGGAGTGTCAGATGAGTTATTGAGTGAAACCAGTCTAGTAGGATGACTTCTAGTTCTAGGGACAGGAGTGGGTCTAAAAGGTGTTTGTTGCCTTGGTTGTTGCTGTTGTTGCAGCTGTTGCTGCTGTTGGTGCTGCTGAAATGATGGGCAGTTGTTGGCAAAATGGCCCCTTTGATTGCACTTATAGCAAATGACAGAACTAGTGTCTCTGTTATCAGATGATGTTTGATGGTTGCTATATGGCTGATTTGATTGTTGATAAGGTTGAAAATAATGGTTTTGTTGATGGTAATTTCTATGTTGTGATTGATGCTGATCTTGATGATGTTGAGGTGAACTGTGAGAATTAGTTTGTCTGAAATTATTATTGCCAAACCTTGGGTATCTGGGATGATGATTTTGATAATGAGTGTCATGAGAATGTTGTTGACTGTTACCCTGATACCGTGGTTCATGATAATGGGTATTCTGTCTATTGCCATAATGATGGGTAGGTCTTGATCTGAGACTGCTAATGTTAGAGTGAGAGAGAGTAGCACTGCATTCAGAAATAAGGCTGTTAGTGTCATCATAACAATTGTTCATAATTCATAATAGATTGTCTTGTATCTGCAGGCATACCAACAGCCACAATTGCAGTCATTTCAGCACAATATGCATACACATCATGAATGGTTTCTATGGATAATGGAATTTCCCTGTAAATGACCTCAAATTTGTGTTTCCACAGATTGAAAAATTGCATTAAGGATTTTGAGCCATCAGGTCTAAACTTCAATGGAAACGACAAGAGACAATCAGTGAAAGAATAACCTCCAGTGTGAAGCAAAATAGTTTTCATGGAAGCAAAAGTAGTTTCTGTATTGATATTATTGTAATAAGTTTTGCTGAAGGTACCTGTCAGCAATGGTGGAAGGTACAGGTTCCAATCATTAGGATGAATATTAAAGGTATTCATATTATGTTCAAACCTTTGTATAAAGTCAAAGATGTCATCATCTGCTGTCATGCTACCAATAGAGTTAAGTACAGTTTGGTTCAGCTTCTTGTCAGATTGATGTGAAGAGTCTGATGGGGGTGAGGATGAATGAGATCTGTTAATATGGGTATCAAATTTGCTGTTTAAAATGCCAATGGCTTTGCTCTGGTCAGACATCATTTTCTGGAACAACAAAAGTTGTGGGTCTATGCTCATTGATTTAGCTTTGTCAATTAATTCTTGTGCCTCTGATGTGTCAGAAAATGTGGCTGATGCTGATGCGTCATGAGGGGTTGCTGATTGAGGTTTGGATTTAGGTTGTGGACCTTGATCAAAAATGGTAAAATCATCATGTGAAATGGGAGGATCACAACTGATAGTGGAATCTGATATATCTGAAGCATTAGATGGGGGTGGTTGAGAGTTGGGTAATGAGGTTGGGGTGGTTACAGTGGGTGAAACTCTGGGTGCTAAACTTTTAAATGATTTACCCTTTTTCCCTCTGCCCGTCATGATGTAGGGTAATGAGAAACAATTATAACCAGTGCTAGACCAAAATAGATAGGAATCACAAAACAGACTGAATATAACTTGCTTGCTTGTTGCAGCTGAAACGAGAGAGAATAAGATGTCCTTCTTTGAAGGTTTGATACGACTGGAACAATGAGAGTTTCTACAAAATGAGTTCAGTATACTTCCTTGTAGAAATGTAGTAGTGAGTTTCTTCCAATCCAAGGTTTCAAACTTGAGAATGGAGAAGCAGTAGATAGGGGTCTTCCTTCTTTATGAAGTTGAAGAGTCAGGGAAAGTGTCTTCCTTCTTGTGAAGTTTGAAGAGGTAGAAATCTTCCTTCTTGGAGAAATTGAAGATAGGAATAAGACAAAGTCAAAGTAAGGAAAGTAGCTTGTGATGGTGTGAGTCGCTGAATCCACTACTCAAATTCTGATAAGAACTCGAGCACCGTCTGCCACCATGTGTGGTAAAATGCAACTCTAGGTTGAGAAAGCTGCCACCAGTTCTTGCTGTTCAAATCTTAAGTATCCTAAGCTGATTAAAGCTTTACACAGAACCTCCCATACAATGGCTAAATTGATTAAGAAGTTAAATGTAATTCGGACAATTCTTCAGCATGAGAGAAAACAAGACAAAAGAACAGATGCAAGAGTGTTCCTTTTATAGAACAGGGTCCTGCACAAGCTTAATGGGATGACAAATAAGTGTGTGCTGTGCTAATGGGTTCAGAACATACATTAATGGAATAGTGCTACTGAATAGAACATTTATTAATGGAATAGTATTAATGAGTTCAGATGTTCTGATAAGTAACGATTATTAGGAAATAAGTGTTCAGTGCTGTGGTGCTGTTATGTGGGGGTACTCCACCACAGGTATAATCATCCTGGAGCAGTCAAAATAATATAATTATAAAATTATAGCTACATAATACAAGAATAGTAATTTTTAATAGCTAGCTCAAAATGTCTTGTAGCAATCAGTGGTTCTCTGTCTGTGCATGTACCATGGTGGACCATATAAACAATAAACCCAGGGTTATTTACAGTCTACAGCTGTTAAACTTAGCAACACCAAATATGGTCATGAACAGAACTTGTCATATTAATAGATCATAATTGAAACTCATCATGTTAATTGTGACAGCTCTGACAAAAGGGAGCATTTCACGCAAACCAAAAAAATTGAGTTTTTTATGCTAATAAAAAGCAACAATTTATCTCAAACTAAAATACTGGAGGCTAAAACCTTCGACGCGCAGAGAAACTGGCAGTTGCTGTTTTCAGCAAAGCAATTGAACTAAAAATCGAGAAAACAAATTGAATTTCCACTTCCGGTATATAATTAACTTTTCCGTATACTTAACGGCGTACTCCGCATACGCAATTAAATCGTGACGAAGTTTTGCGTCGAGTTCTTTTTAGCTTTCGTAGCGTCTCACAGCCGGTCTTGTCGGAATCTTAGGCTACTCTACTCGATGTAGTGATAAACTTTCAGCCAGAGGTAAGCTGTAGATTGCATGCAATAGTCTCAAAGCTATGCCGTTTTTTTAGCTGCCCGTTTGAAACTCCGCCCATTCCCCGTTTATTGTACTTCGAGAACGAGAGAGAATAAAAAGTAGCTTGTCTTTCCACGGCACGCTTGGGGTCTTTTAAGTTGTTTTGACATTTGAAATTTGGCATAGACTTAGAGTAAGGGTCACTAAGACTAATTCTGCAAAAAACAAAAATTGGAGAAAGAAAGAATTTTTCCGATGACTTACTCCTGGAGCAATTTTTCCACGAAATGACCCCTTTTCACAGAGCCTGTCACAATTGATCATGCAATTTATACACACACTACATAAGAAAAAGGTTGAATTGAAACTTTTTACTGTGTGAATTGAGCAAATCTGGTCCTTCGGCAAAGCTAACAAAGACACCATATGCAGTCTCTGACATAAAATAAAGTCTCAGAACTGTACAGCCATATCTAGCAAGATGGTGAAGAAGAGGATGCTGCTCTTGAAGTTGGGTCAATACCTGATTCAGTAGCAGCAATGCAAACAAAATCACTGGCTAACACAAAGATTATTACAGTATGTAATTGACTATTTTTTCTTCCCAGCGTAGCAGTAGACAAAGGGTCTGGCTATGAGATTACTATCAATTACGGCCCTGTGTAGTTTCAATGGCAAACTTGAAGCACTGAGAAATAGTGTAATGCAAAACAAGCTCTGCCAGTAAAGAAATTATTTGCTCACATGAGTAAGGCGTGACAATAGGGGGGCCAACAATCGCTTATGAGCATATGGCCTACAATAAACCAGCTTTTTATGAAAAAATAAGTCGAAACTAAAAATTCTGGCACATTAAAGGAACTTAAAATGTTCATTGCAACATTTTAATGCTGGTTTCGATCTTCGGGAGGCTGTCCTCTTTGAGATCCGCTTTTTGTTGCGTGACAGAATGACTCATTGACAGAGTACTGTATCCCTCTCGCGCATGAGTACTGAGGGATAACAATGTTTTCCTGTTACATTAATCAATAAGATAAATGAGGCAAAATTCAGAAACAATTATGTAACATTGTAAACATCATGGTTAAAAAAGTAGAGAAAATAATATAAAGAAAACAATTAATTTTTGTAGCTATGTTACAATTGTTTTGTAATATTGGAGTAGATACTTTTCTATATGCTACAACATACATTTCGAGTTAAATTACATAAGCTTACCAGTTCCACCTAAAAGTGGTGTAGTTGGATCAGGTTCACCAGTAATAGAAGCCATTTTTTACCAAAACTATCCTTAAGACTTGATCATGAAAGACAGAACTCAATGGACCTTCAAAAAAATGTATAAGGCAGGTAATGTCTGTACACATTTGCCCTGATTTGAAATTGCCCCTTTACGCCTACATACTGTAAGTAGTCCATTTTTAGAGACTACAGTTTCATTTATGTGGCCACAATACTCACCATAAGGCTACACTGTTAAAAAGGGGATGTTTAGATAACTTAGTTTTGGTGTTAAATATGAGCCGCTGCCTGGACATCCCAGTAAAGCTTTATATTGTCTCCATAAAGATATTTGAAATGAAGAAACTAACGGATATAAGCTATCATTATGCTAACTTGTTATAATATGTATTAGTGTGGAAGTTATAAAGGCTCAAAGTGGGGTGTCCAGACAGCGCCTCCTGGCAAACACCTCACGAGGTGTTATTTAAGCACCCCATTTTAACAGTGTGCTCATGGTTGGAATGGTAGCTACTGGGTAGTCTCGCGCGCGCCATACCCTTGCCTATCCTAAAACCGCTACGCGGGGAAAGGAAGGGTCTGGACAACTGCCTATACTCGATTCGTTCCAGTGGAATGTAATCTTGACATCATACAACGCAATAAACCATTACGTAATCATCTAATTCATAGCGCGTACTAATTTCGAAAGCTTGTCAACTCAGCGGTTTTGTACAGTCAGGCAGTTTAGTGGAAGAAGCCAACTAAGTGCAGCAGTATGGCCAGCCATCTAGATGGCATTATTGTTAAAGCTGCTGGCTCACTTGGATACACCCTTAAGCCAGAACAAAAGCAGGCTCTTCTGAAGTTTGTAGGAGGCCAGGATGTTTTTGTATCTTTGCCCACAGGATTTGGCAAGTCACTTTGTTATACACTTTTACCCAGAATATTTGACTTGTTACGAGGAGTAGAGAATAAATGTGTTATAATAGTGGTTTCACCATTAATAGCTCTGATGAAAAATCAAGTAGCATCCATCACTAAAATTGGGTTGTCAGCCACTTATGTTGGTGATAGAGACACAAAATTGGCATCTACATCTGAGCAAAGTGTTATGAAGGGTAACTTCAGTATTGTGTTCATAAGTCCTGAAGCTTTATTTATATCAACCAAATGGAAGAGTATGCTGTCATCAGATGTGTATAGAGAAAATTTAGTGGGTTTTATAGTGGATGAGGCACATTGTATCAAGAAATGGTAAGTACATTATCAGTGCATTGACATAACAGCCATAAATTGACTTTTACTTTGTGTAGGGGAGAACAATTCAGAAGAGAATTTTCTCACTTGGGTGAGATACGTAGTATTATTCCTGAATGTGTACGAGTGAGTAATGGCGTTAACAGCCACAGCAACGAAAACAACCAGAAAATTCATAATTGACAGTTTAAGCATGCAGTTACCAGGAATTATTTATATTCCACCAGTTAAGAACAACATTATTTATATGGTATTGGATAAGCCTAAGGACATTGGTGATTATTTTGAACAAATTGTGGAGAAGTTAAAGGTTGAAGGAATAAGTATGCATAGGATGATAATCTTTTGTAAATCTTACAACAACATCATTACTATTTACTCGTACTTCAAACAGAAACTTGGTGAACGTATGACCGAACCGCCTGGATCTCCAAACTTCGTAATAAATAGACTTGTTGATATATATACTCATTGTACACACGAGACTGTAAAGAACAAGATTATTTCACAATTTACAAAACCATCAGTACTTCGTATTGTCATTGCTACCATCGCATTTGGCATGGGAATCGACTGTCCCGACGTACACCATGTAATTCACTGGGGTGTGCCTACAGATGCTGAGATGTACGTGCAGGAAAGTGGTAGAGCTGGGAGAGACGGTGAACTATCATGTGCTACAATACTAAAGAGTGCTTCAGATTTGAACAAACAATACACAACACAACACATGATAGATTACTGTACAAATAAGTCTAGTATTTGTAGACGAAAGGTCCTTTTTAAAGATTTTCATGGCTGTAGTTTCACTTGCACTGGGTGCAAATGTTGTGATGTATGCCGGCTCTCATGTGAATGTGGACAATGTGCTCAAAACTTAAAAATATTTTTATGTAATATTTAATGTTTCAATTATAACAACAGATGAAATTAATGACATGATGAATAGTTAAACACATTTTTTATAATCCAATCTTTAAGTTCTTGTTCTGATAAGTTTCGTATTAAATTAGGTCTTAACTTGGAAAATGATTTGTGCATATATGATGAATCTAGAGTATTTGATACCAGCAACTGTTCAATCACCTGATGCAAATCATTCGTGTAAGATTTCTCACTGTGATCTCCACTCCTTCCGCGTATATCAGCTTGCTTATCAAATGCAGCCAACACCTTGATAAACTTGCCCACACATTTCCCAGCTCTCACAATTGCCTTTTCTGACTTGTTGGCTCCCAATACTTCAATGGAAGATTTAACAACTCTATTTAGATGTTCCATATGCAGATCACAGCTTATATTTCTGCCAAGTTGGCCATGGACATTGATAAAACGAGACCATTTTATTTGTTCTGCGAGGTTGGGTGGCAGAAAAACATTGCATTGCAGCAACAATGTCAATGCTTCCATGGCATAGTTGGTATGCCCAGTTGCTCTGAAAAGCAGTAAAAAATACTTCCACATTCGCAGAATTCGATCACCATCCCCCTCTCTTACAGCATCCTTGAAGTTGAGATGTAACAGACCAAGACTAATCACTTCCTTGCTGTAGTCAAGCTTTGAACAATTTCTAGAAGCTGACTGAGGTCGTGACGGCTCACCAAACTCTGCTTTCAGGTCAACATACTTCTCTACAATTGCAGAGGCAATTGTCATTAGTGCTGTGCAACGTGTAGAATCATCTTCCATCCACAAGTCTGGAGAGACAAGCGTAGGAAGGGGACAGTCCTCAATGGCTGTCATACCAAGGAAGGACATCACAGCAACCAAAATGTATCCAGTCACACACAGTTCCAGAAAATCTTCATTAGCATTTACATCACTTTTCACTTGCTTTGTCACGTTCCTCCTGTTGGTTAAATTCCTCAGTTGATATAGAGTACCCTTCTCCATTCCTGATGTAGTACTGAATAGCCTCTTCCATACAACCTGCAATTTATGGACAGTATTAAATTTTGTAAGCTGCAAAGTACTAACAGCAGAAGAGCAAAAAAAATTGTGGGCTTAGTACAAGGCTGTATTCATATGAACGGTGTAATGTGTAAGCTTCCCATCAACTATTAATGGTTATAATCAACCGATGTAGTTTACAGACATTCACAGTAATATCCAAGTGACATAGCTCCATATAGTCGCTGGAAGTCTTAACAGAGTGCTGCTGTTTCTAAATAGTGGCATTTTTTTAATACTCAAGTTTTTACTGGTAGCTTTGTGTTGTAGGTTAATATGGTAAGAAATATAATTTAAAAAAAGAAGAAAAGAAATGTCCGTATCAACCTGGGGGTGCCTCTACTGTGTCTTACATATTATTTATATAATATTCATTTGATACTGGAGAATATCACGAGTCGACTGGCTTAGTTCACACGAGTGCCGCAGGCACGAGTGCAAATGCAGCCAATCAGACAAGTGATATTCCTCAGTATCCAATGGATAATAATTTTATTATGTACTGCTCATGTGGGAATACCATAGTCACCGTTGCTATGACACTGTAAACACAATAAACAAGTTTATAACCTGGGGGGACGCGATAACCCAACGTAATAACTGGGAATACAGGTGATATGGGGAAGTATTGCACTACACCACATCTTGTACTTCAATGCATTTTCTATGTGGCAACAGTTATCAGGCCCTGTTCAATACATGATAATACTCCTAAACTGCATTCGTATTCTTTCTTTTCCTTAATTCTTTCTATGGTGCAACAGTACCTCTAAATTACTATAGCTAGCAAAAGTACATTGAAAGCTGTAATGAATAATAAATCACTATCTGAATTACACCCACACAATAAAACTTTCCCCGTTGTGCGTGAATGTACAACAAAGTTACCTCCATGAAGCACACTTTAGCATGCCAATCTTCTGCTACAGGCAAGATCCCTGCTAGGGTATGTCTCACAAGTTCAGATGTTGAACGTATCAGCTGAGCACCTCTTGCTCGAGAAACCGACAAGTAGTCACCACCAAGTAGGGTAGTCAAGAATTCTTTGTCATCAGTCACACCTGTGTCAGGGATATACTTCTCACAGCTCAAAGACGGAACGTACAATTGATAGTGCTCAAGAATCTCTGTCATATCATCATAGGATGTCTCATTCTTGAGCAAAACTCCGAGTGGAATCTGCATTGTTAGATTGTAAGTAAATTTGTTGCCCCACACAAAATCATTCCAAACAAGTCCTGCTCATCACATTACAGTTAAAATACTCACCACTTCACTTTTTACAGACATTTCCTTTGAGTATCTATGAGGAATATGGCTTTGTGCTAAGTTTTTGTAGTCTGTGCTGAAAAACGGCAGAAACTTCACAATTGCTCGTGACACCAACACAGAAAAGTCACTTTTCAGTGACTTGTAATCTTCTTCAGTAGGGATAACATCGAAAGCATTGACTTCTTGTGGTGCTACATCTGAATACTCAGAAAAGTCTATTCTGTCTTTCACACCATATCCATGAACACAGTGGAGAGAACGAGTTTGGCAGTCACTGCGCATGTATCGTGGTTTCACATTTTTATCGATGTTGTCAAATACAATCTTATACCCAGCATTAATAGACAAGCCTTCCTCACGCATTTCTACTGCTTCATCACTTGGCTCTGGAGTCGGTGTCGTGTCCTTATCAGGGTTGTTGTCACTAAGCTCCAACGTTGGTGCTGTATCCATGCCAGGGTCATCACTCAGCTCTGCTGTGTCATTGAGCTCAAAAGTTGGTGCTGAGTTTGGGTCATCGCTAAGCTCTGCATCTGGATTGTCACTTTCTTCTTCACTGCTTGGGTTTGGTGACCACAAAGGAGATTGCGGAGGTGGGGAAGGTGACATCCCAAAGCCAATGAAAGGTTGCATGGTAGTCAACTGGTTATCCTGCATGTATATAATTTCTTTACTTTATGAGATGTACTGTATTATCAATCACATACCTTCAAGTCCAATTTCTCTTCAGCAACTTTCTTCCACTCCAGAACTGCTGTATCAAAGTCTTCTCCAAGGCTGTCCACTAAATTGATTGTTGCAGTGTGCGATAAGGATAAGCCAGCTTTCTGTAGCCGCATGTAGACCTACATTCATATACTTAGAATATACATACTATATTAGCATGTATAGTATTACATACCTGCTTTGCTGAATGCCCAGCATACAGGATCAAGGAGATTACCTGCTGTATGAGGGAACAAGATGGCCGCCTATGTTTGAGTATTATTCCACTTATCACTGCCAAAATTAGATCCTCATTGCTCCTAGGTGCCTTTGTTTTTAAGCAAGCCCTCAAAAGCGACAGGAGTGTGGGTGCATGGGAACACAGCTCATCAATGATTTCCTTACAGTCAAATGATGAAAGGACTTCTATTGATTTGCTACGCACTACAGAATGATGCTTGTCGGAACAAATACCTGCAATTTCACGACTTAGGATGCATGATACTGTTTTGATCATTGCCTTCCTTGTACAAGCATTCTGAGCACACTGATTGGAAAAGGACTGGTAGTTCTTCCGTATTAATGGCCTGCAAATTCGTCGCCTGGTTGGTGTAATCTGAAATGATTTCAACCTTGACTTGTAGTGAATAGTAGCCTAAAATATATTACCAAAATAAATTTTTTATAATAATAATAAGAAGCAAAACTTTACTGTAAGTGAAGGCGATCCAGTTCCAGCTGCAACAGATGTAGAGCCAGATGAGTCTGAGGGATTGGCTGAACTAAACAAGGGGCATGGCCCTGGGGTGACTGAAACTGGATGTACAGAGGGGATTGTATTACTGCCTCTAAGTATTGGGAGTGCCTGCGTTACATTATTGCTCAGCTCTCCATGCAGACTGTTATATCTCTCTATCAGCCTCACACAAGATCTACATATATAGCCTCCATCAACTGCATCTAACCTCTCTTGGGTGCCCTGTAATTTGCCAATAAAATCCTTCAATGTTTGCAAGACATACGGTATATTACGGCCAGACAATAATCTTCTCTGCTTCTTCTCTTGCTGAGTGGAGACATCTTTCCCACAGCCAGAACAATATTCCATTACTGCTCCATCAACTGCATCCATCGCAAAAACTACTATAGAGCTGAAGCCATGAACAAGTATTTTGCACGCGAACATTGGACCCCTCCCAGTTTCTAAGTAAACCACACCCACCCACATAAGTTATACACGTTAAGTATGTTCCTCCAGAATCTGGAGGAATGGAACGAATCGAGTATAGGCAGTTGTCCAGACCCTTCCTTTCCCCGCGTAGCGGTTTTAGGATAGGCAAGGGTATGGCGCGCGCGAGACTAGCTACTGGGCAGGACTATTACTACTTCAGCATTGTACATATAAAATCAAAAAAATGTATTATTGAGGAATTCAGTTATGGGTAGACTGGATTATCTACAGTCACAGCAGAAAGCTCTGCATTTATAACTTATGCATAATTCATTCAGTAGACTAATCAACAAAATGTATACCTTAATTGTACACTGTGGTCAGCTCTGTCACACCATTCCTTATTTTCTACTCCACTATTCACTGTTGTACCTTAAAAAGCTGGCTATTAGGGGCACCTAAGCACTTAAAAAAAATTATGATGATACCTATAATGAAATACTGCATTACTCTGATAAAGCTTGTACACACGAGTGCAGTTGGACCATTTCAACTTCTATCTCATAGCTAACAAAGTGTAGTAGACTATAACTATAAGGACCCCTGAAAAACAAAACCTAGCTTCTGTAAGGCATTTAAATGCCATTGGAGCTCAAGAAACCTTGATTTGAGCAACTAAAATTTATGCCACAAAGTTGCTCTATATTCTGTCTGGGTTATCTCACTCACGCTGCCATTTGTGCTGAAACTTACCACTTGTTAATTTCTCAGGTGATGGAATACAAAGTTGTACAGTAAATCAGTGTTATAGTATAGCTAGCTAACGTACATCTAACCAAAAATAACAGAAGTCCTGAACACAAAGCAACCGCACAGAACTCACGCCAGCCAACGTAATCAAATAGGAATTTACGGTGCCTTTTACGTAATCGTAAATTAAGGCGTGCGGTACTTAGCCACAACCGCAAGAGTAACCATAATGGTCACTCCCACAGACTAGTCCCCCGCAAGCCAGCGCCCCGACTCGATCTATATTATAGCTGATACTATGTAATAGTTAGAGCATAAGCGCTTGGGTACTGGTGCATTTAGTGCACTGAAGCCCAAGGGCCGTAGGCCCGAGGGCTATGTGCACTAAATCCACCAGTACCTAAGCGCATGCTCTAACTATTTTAGATCCCGTTTACCCAGGCCTGCCCAGTTTCAACTAGCAACTGTTTATCAGCATTTTTGGTGTCAAGGAATTCTTCGTGTTGGCCCAAAATTAAAATTCAATTAAAATTCAATTGAAGCTCGCCAGAAAGTTTACTTTAGCAGGTTTACTCGCCAGAAAGTTTACTTTAGCAGGTTTACTTTAGCATTGTAGCTGCCAGCTGTTATCTCCAGATCTAACTCTACCTAGGCTGCTCTGCAGTAAGCAGTAAAGCAGCTAGCTATGGTAAATTCCTGTGGCAGGAGAGTTATATGATAGGGCTGGTCCCATATAGGTGAATATGAGAGAGTAGTAGACCCTCCCATATCCGGCCTCACATAACCTGCTCCCTGCTTTATCCGGCCTATTCTATTAAACTAAAACTCAAAAATAGCAATACCCCAAGGGTTGTTAGTATGCACAGTTCATATACCTAAAGGCAAAAAATAGTGCACACTTACCAAGTTAGTACATCTAGTAACAATATAGCAACGGGTTCTAAGTATATAAAGGAGCAATTAATTCATGCATTGATAAGATGTGTGAAGGTAACTACAACCAAAAACTTATTGGAGGTATGATGGGATAGTTAAATATTATATGGCCGCCCATCCACAAGTGTAACATAAAAAGAAACGAGGACTGACTGTGCTCATTAGGTGAGAACACACTAGCTAAGAGAACAGTTAGGTAAGTTACAGGTGTGATTATGCAATTTGTTTGGGAGAAGCGATAGTGTACTAACTGTCTAGGAGAAGGACATGGCTACACACACTGTCCCTCCAAGTACACCTGCCGAACATGCCACAATAAACACCACACGATGCTGCATCCACAAAAGTCCACCAGAGAAGCCACGAATGCAGTTCTTTGTGTCAAAGTTCAACCACATGATGTGGATTCAGACAAAGCTGACAGTGACATGAATCTGTTGTGTAGAAGGACATGGCTACACACACTGTCCCTCCAAGTACACCTGCCGAACATGCCACAATAAACACCACACGATGCTGCATCCACAAAAGTCCACCAGAGAAGCCACGAATGCAGTTCTTTGTGTCAAAGTTCAACCACATGATGTGGATTCAGACAAAGCTGACAGTGACATGAATCTGTTGTGCACAGAGCTAGCTGGAAAAAGAGATTACTCTGAGCAACATTCATTTAACATCTAACTTGTTGTTTGTTGATCTTTGTATCTGTGTGGGTGAATAGCTACTTTAGTGGGACCAAGAGGGAGTTCAAATTTGTGAAATGTTTTGTTTGAAAAAACTCATTACATATTAATGCATTTCTCACATTGTAATTTACAATCCTGAGGGATCACCTTCAATCAAGAAGTAATTTGGTGTACACACACAGCATTGATAGCAGTACTTGACAGTATACTGTAAATCCTGTGTAGTTGAATTTAGCTGTGTCAATGGCCAACAATATAAGGTCCTCATGACTTAATCTTAGCCTGTTTCCAGTTTGTTTGTGTACTAAGTTGCTGTAATTTGTTCTTTTCTAGGAAATTGACCAAAACTGGCTGCCACCTCATTGTGAAATCAGTACCCTGCTTATGGCCTTTCATACACAATTATCTAGGACTTGTTTCCAAATACAGCATGGAAAACACTTTCTTTAGCTAAAACATAGTTCAAAATAAAGGAGGAAAAACTGTTGCGTACTCTTATTAGCTAGAATTCACTAACACATGTGTCTACACTTCAAAATAAAGGAGGGAAAACTGTTGCATACTCTTTAATTAGCTAGAATTCACTAACACAAGTTTATGCTTCAAAATTGAGGAGGAAAAACTGTTTAATTAGCTAGAATTCACTAACACATAATGTCTATGCTTCAAATAAAGGAGGAAAACTGTTGCGTACTCTTAGGCGTTCGGGAGTGATCAAAAAACATTTCGCGGTTGTGGTTGTAGTACTGCTAAAGCTGTCCTTGTTGAATTGATGCTTGCTAGGAATTGCTCACACACACCCTTCGTTACGAGACACCAATGCTCTTCTTTGTGTCATGAATGTGAACTGAGCCAATCAACATAAAAAGTATGATGAGGCAAAGATAAAGGATATGAAAAGCATTTTAAAGATCAATTAGTCACCTTCTACATGCACAAGTTGCCTTGGATTATACTCAAGAGTTTACTTCATGTTTTACTAGGATTAGCTACTGAATGCTTTTCATATCCTTTTCTTTGCCTCAGCCTTTTTATGTTGATTGCCTCAGTTCACATTCATGACACAAAGAAGAGCATTGGTGTCTTGAAACGAAGGGTGTGAGCAATTCCTAGCAAGCATCAATTCAACAGGCAGTACACCATTGATAATACTTAAGCAATTGTTCTATAAAATTAATGTTTTAATTATGTATATCAGGTGAAACATGCTGGTTAAAGAAATAATTGACCCACCAATATCTGCATACAGAAGAACCTTTAAACTGAGAACAGTTTGGGATCAGTTCTTTCAGTTCACAAAGATAGTTTGCCTTTAAAAGGTGCTAAGCAGCAAGCAGAATCACTAAATAGAGGTAATTTTTGCTAGTTGAGTTCACTGTCAGAGGTTCCATTTTAGACAGAGTGGCTAATAAAGAAACTATACAAACGTTATCTGCCAAGGGCACTTAGATAGTTATAACAAAATTCAGCAGAAAAAATCATAAAAAAATAAAAGGTTTGTGAGCATACTTCCTGAAATTCACTCAGCCAAAACCTGCAATTAAAGCTATATAGGACTTTGGTAGTTTTTAAACTGTGGTAGCTAGCTGTAGATTGATATTATTACTATTCTATAATTAAATACTACAAGTTTTCTTCAATATTTTTATCAAATGACTACAGCCAAACGGAAAGCTAGCTAGCACAAAAAAAAGCAAGTCTGAGCAGAGAAGTAAAGAACAATAGGTGCTGGTAGATGACAGTTAATGATGACAATGAAAAATGAACAGAAAAAAGAAATGAATGAGTCAGATAGAGATGACTGAATGATGATGGTGGTGAGTGTACGATACTAGAATGAGTTTGCTATACATTAGTCTGCATATCATTGCTCAGTCTCTGAAGAATAGACTGCCATTCATCATGTCCTTGGAAACACCACGAAGAGATGCCAACTAAATGTGTGTGTGTGCATGCACATATGTGAGTAGCAATTGAATTAATATTTTTAGTAATTTAATACATTATTAGCCCGATATTGTTTTATCTCTTTGTACAAATGATACCCTTTACCAATATTTGTGTTCATAGTAGTAGTACCTCAAGATAAGAATAAGAATATTAACAGTAACCAAGAACTCTATTTTGTAATTGAATTTATGTACTCATTGCCAAATTAAAGCAGACACTTCTAAACTAGATATAATTATTTTTTTAAACTAGATATAATTATTAAAAAAAAAATTAATTGGTTTTGTGTTCATTAGAATTGTAGCTACACGTTTATATACGTTTCTGTCATGGAATGCAAATATTTAGTTTATTTTTATTCCAGAATACTGTGTATGCAATCTGATCAAAACAGATTTCAAAAAGGTCTGGTACACATCTTATTTAACGTTGTCACAACAAAAGACAAAGTAAAATAAACTTGTGCACAGGTGAGTTAAACATTGTGAACAAGTAAACAATAGTGTTAAAAAAAAAATTAAAAAAATCACTAAAGATATACATGTTACTAACCATATGACGTCTAAAAGATAATCAGGCACTACGTGGCTTGCATAAACATCAGTAAAAGATCAATTTAGTTTCATAACATGTAGCTATGGATATAAAACTCAGAAAGCTTAATGCTTGGATGCTGACCAAAAAAAAAAATGCAAGTGAAAACATTTTTTATGAGTGCCACATTGTGCTCAATTTTCCCATAGACTGTTGTCACATATAATAGATTAACTCACTAGATCCCTGGGTATTTCCTAGGAATACAACTCTAGCAGAGAATGTGGATGAGTTTCCTCGACAGTAGAGTGCCAACTGCCCACCAATTGCCACCTGGTAATAACCATAGCTACACAGGAGACCAGACATCTTGCAAAATTCTCCTGCAGACCTGTAAAGAAAGACACATTTGTGAGACAGACTTGAATGAATATAATGTTAAACAACAAAACAGAGTCTATATGATTATATTACATGTATTTTAATAGGTGACTTTGAAACCAACAAGATTTCGAACATAGTGTATTGCTGTTTGTTCAGTAGTTATTAGTGTAAGCAGTGAAAGAGATATGTTTGCTGCAACTCACATTCATTTAAATATCAAATTATGTATCTAACACTGTGTACCAGATAATAACTTTTGTTTTGTTTTTATCAAAGGCAATTAGAGCAAACCACAATACCATGCAATTAGCAGATGATAATAATAATAGTCTTAAGCTTAAACTAATACCATCTTGGGTGGGAACACAGTGCATATATCTAAGACATAGCATCTCTTGTTGATCCATGCACTATTTATCAACAATAATAAAAAATAACAACCCCTCCCCCAAAAAACAAACAAACGTTTTATAGAATAGAATTAACACACACACTGTAGACTAAAACCTCACTTGAACTGGAATGGCTTGTGTCTGTCCACAGTAGTCCTGAGCTCCAGGACCAGGTGGGACTGGGCCAGTTCCTGGGAACTAGGCGTGTACAGCATGGCCTCCGGCAGTTCCTCCTGTGAGCTCTGTGTGCTCAGAGAAGCTCCATTAGTCCACCAACTGTCCTGTGAGGATTGCTCCAAGGAACCTGCAGACACATGTATCATAGTGCTGTATTCATATTACAAGCTATCAATTTATTAGCCTACTAGCAAGGATTTTAATTGTATTATAGGGTATTTCCCCCCCCCCCCCTCCCCCTTCTCAAAATTATTATTACTTTCATAGATATACAGTTGTCGTCCCCAAATTTTCTTCAATTTCATGAAAATGACAGGAAGTTTGGTTCCAATAAATATCCTGCTCCTAGTCTGTTACTATCTACAATGTACTGTGGCATGATCAGACAGTATCCTAGACATTGTCACAACAAGCCATTAGTAACCTTGTCAACCATTCACGATTATATCACTTGTCACGGTCCATCGATTCACACTGAATGTTGTGTCTTTATGTCTGTGTATGTGTAATAATAACCAGTCTTACCTCTGGGCTAAAAACAGTGAACAAGTAAGAACTAAGAGCGCCACTCTACAGTTGTAAAGCTACAACAGTATATATTACATGTACTGTATATGTATGCTTATCTTAAATTAGTTTTTTAGTACCTCTGCTACACTATTACCATATCAACCAACAATACCAATATGTTGTTCCACCCTCACCTTACCTAATGATGTTCTACCAGTGGGAGAGTTGACGGGCTCTGAAGACGACCTTCTCCGCATGAACTTGTGTGGTCCAGCGCCACTCTCTGTAGCAGCTGCAGCATTAGACCTGCTCTTGTAGCTGCCACTCATTGCCCCTCCCACATCACTGCTCTGGGAGATGGTTCTGAATACATGGAGGCAGAAGAGAGAAATAAACACATGTACCCTTGTATAGCTATGACATAGTGGGTAGGCGTGACAGTGCACACTTACATGTATATGTGAATGTAAATGTATACAACATGACTGCACGAAATTTAATGTCACTCTTATGTAGGCAATAAACCTCCACTACCTTCTCAAGATTTAATCAACTCTGCTTGTAAAAAAAATAGCTCTTTCTAAAAATGGAGGTGCTAATCGTTTTATGAAATATATAAATAATACATACACAAGCTATAATATAAACCGCTTTTCTTATGTACCAAATTTTTATCCAATAATACTGTGTGGGTGCTTGCTGTGTGTGTGTGTTATGAGTGTGTGTACGTACATGTGTGAGTGTGTGTATGTATGTGTGTGAGTATGTAAGTGAACAATGTCACATACGTTTGTGCACTGATCTTAGTGGCATAGCCATCCAGTTCATCCTCCTCCATTGCTACTATGACATCCTCATCTTCCTCTAGATCAATACTACACACACACACACACACACACACACACACACACACACACACACACACACACACACACAGAACACATAAAATCAGCACAAAAATTTGGGATATTAGAAAGAAACAAGATAAATAAAGTGTCTTCCACTAACACATAAATAAAATTATAGATAATAAAGAAATAATTCCATTTCTTCTTAAAACTCACTTGAATGTTTCACACACACTACAATAACATTGTCAGATCTCGACTATTATGTACAATTGTATGCACCTGTGAAATACTTATTACTTGTTTTCTTAACTATTTTGTGAAAGCTAATTGTAAGAATAACAGATACCCGGATCAATACCCGAATCATGTGATTCCAATCTCATACAAATACTGACCACTCACTTGCTGATTCTAATGACGTCCCTGCTTACTGCAAACTCCACCCCCTCTATGATTTCGAGGGTGTGGCCGATGAGGGCGGGGTCTAGCCTGTCCTGCATGAGATAGAGCAGGCGATTGTGAGGTAGGAATCCAACTTTACCTAACAACTGTGTCACCCAGCTGCTGGGGATCTCAGAATACAACACAGACCTGCAAACAAGTAAATCAATTAGTAGCACATGAAATATTCATGAAGTAGATACAAATTATCAGCATGCAATTCATGTGCAACTACACACACACACACACACACACACACACACACACACGAAATTTAACCCCCCTTTTATCCTTCCCTGCCCCTAAAAAAATTATGGACACAAAAACTACTGTAACTTCCAAACGCTTCAAACGCACATAAATGTGTATTTCATGCACACAGAAATTATCACACACATACACACACTCAATCCTTACCACACATGTGTACTCACCTTGACTTCTCGCTATGAGGTTGCTGTAGGACCTCCCCCAAGACTTGCCGCACAAAGTTGATATCTATCATCAGATTCTATTAAAACAGACAGCAAATATATAGCTTCATTAATTGTAACACAGTAAGAATTTGTCCACTATCCTGCTATACTACCACTATAGTGCTTTCAAACAAACATTAAATGTAACTCGTAGAATTATTCCTACACATGCCAGTTTAGCTTTGCCTTTCTTAGTTTCCATGTTCTCTAATAAAATCGGCACACAAATTCTCCCCATCAGAAAGAACATTGCTTCAAGATAAAGTATGAAGTATTTTGTACATAACATAGAATTGAAGTGTGTGTCTCGGGTAGCCATAACTTAAGTGTAGTCTATTGCCTTATCCACATCATAAAGAATTAAAAAAATTCTTATTATCCCAACAGATTAAAAATATTATTATTGGTACACGTACAGTATTATGGCAGTTGCGTAAATGTACATAGTATAAATTGTACAATTTAAATAAACTAAAGTATAAAGAAATAAACTGAAACTCACTCCTCTCTCTGTTGGAACTTACTTGAATGTCCTCAGAGCTTGCCATGTCCACCTGCAGGGCCTCAATGTCCCTGAGCGGCTGCGTCAGTTGCCACACCTCTGAATCTGAGAGATACTCGCAACTTGTCGCCATGCCCCCACGGCTACTGAGGGTCTGTCTGAGAATGGCCTGGTCCACGCCCCCCAGTAGTTTACTAGTCCTCACACTGGGACTGGCGTGGATGTTGAGTCCAATATCACGAGGACTCCTAAGACATGACAAAGAAAGTTTAATATTATCAAGATATCCCATCACAGCATTGACACCCTCAAACACATGCCACATAATATATATAACTACATATAATGTACACACACACACACACTTTTGTTGCTATTTCTATGTATATAGGAAACCTAGCGAAAAAATTAAAATTGAACTACTGTCCCGTCCATACTGACTGTATACATGTAAAGCAAACAGGCAATTTAATGCTAATAGTCCTTTAACCGATTACACGCGAATGACGCAAATATGCGTCAATTAAGAAAAATCGATAACCGCGGTGGACGCAAATATGCGTCAAAAATGCGTCTTCGCGTCCATTTCGCCCTACAGCTTTGTGGAGTCAAGGACGCCACCGATCACAATTGCAGACGATTCTATATTGTTGTAAGTATATTTTAGGCTTATAAAATACATAGACTGCCATAAGAAAATGTTGAGCAAATTTTGTCACAACAATAAGACTTCTTTCTGATAAAGTATAAATTGAAAATATATTTCATAAAATAATAAAGGTAACAGAATAATTTTTTAGAAACCAATATTACTTTAGCTATAACTGCTCATGATAAAACAAGTAGAAAGCTATCTTGGCAAGTGGAACACTTGCACTTCAGCATCCTAGTGATGAAGACGTTATTCTTGACCTGGCACAGCATGGCAGTGACAAGGATGGCAGTGACGAGGAGTTTGATGACAGCAAGAATGACTTCAGTACTGATGGGTGTAGTGACTGCAGTAGTTGCTAGATGGTCAAGGACTCTGACGAGAGAATGGAATTGATGATTCTGAAAGGTAGCGATTTCTACAGGAATTTTAACCACATTCTTTATAACAATAAGTAAAAATAAATATTGTTATACAACAGGTGAGACTGCAGGGATCCCTCTGACATATACTTCTATTATGCTATGACCAGTTGCACTTGATAGTAAGATCACTAACTATTCTGTCAACAATGCAGCCTACCAGCACATCAAAAGTAAAGACACCTTGGAGTACCAAACTGAATACACTAAAATATTCTATCATTTATTTGTGATGTACCTGTTTTCATGCACAAAAGCCATAAAAAGCTTCTCTGTTCACAAAATTTATAACAGATTGCTCAGTTCAAAATAAAACACACCCTAAATAAATATCAACAAATTCTTCCTGAATGTAAGACAGATGCGTGCAAAAGCACTTTCTCTTACCTCTATGATCAAGTAGCAAACTGCTTCAGCCATGAAACCATACTTCCAACCTCACTAGTGTGCTTACTAAGAGCTTCAGTGTGATGCCATAAAAGTTTTTGCCAAACGGTGCGAGTACTTTGTTATTTTTCAGTCGGGAACAGCTCCTTAGCGTCGAATTTATGCTTTCCCAATAGCCTAGAGCGTACTCTATCGTTCGATAATACTGTCCCCGAGGCAATCTTCAAACGTTCGTCTTCTTTCTCTCGCTTAGTGTCACCCTCCCACCAAGCAATCAATCCTTTGTGTCTCGCGTGCGCCCGTGACCGCATTACGTAAGGCCCAATTAAAATTTTTGTTCGCGCGTAATCGGTTAAGGAACCAAGTGGCTCCAGGCCATGAACACTTCTGACACAATACTAACACAGTTCAAATACAATGATATTTAGATGCATGGTTAAATGTATTCAGAAGGATATTTCTCCATAAAACTACATTAGTCCACCCTTTACCTGTTATTCATCTGTTCTGCTATTTGTGCAGGGGTGATGGAGATGCCAGTGGAGAGCCAGTCATGATTGGCCAAGTCGTGAAGCACCACCCTGTGGGTGGGGTTTAGCACAAACATGCAGTTGAAGAAGTCCATAAGGTTGGCAGAGAAGGATTGCTTGAGAACTAGCCAGTCATCCCAGAACAGATGGTTAGGGAATAGCCGAGACACTAATAGACATGCAAGCATACATACATGTATATTTATATATAAAGATGGAAACATTCAACAGGTCTGGTTTATTATTACACAATGATTTATCAGTCACAATAACAAGCAAATATATATGTAATGTACAAAAGTGATTCAGTCATTCTCGGCTGAAATAATTATAATAATAGCAAATTATCTCGTTCTTACAGCCAATAATATTGTTAATTAAAACTTAACCTGATATGTATGTACAAAATCTACACATATATGTAGTAATGCTTAAAAAATTTTTTTAACCCTAATTAAGTCAGGCTCAGTTTATGTCATATGATGTATTAACCACACGAAATTGTTTAAATAAAAGAGCTAGTGTGAAAGTGTGAAAATAATAAAGCAATGACTGTATCACATGCACACACACGCACACACACACGCACACACATTACCTGTGAGATTGTATTGATTCATGGCAGCGGTTATCTCGGAGTCTTTCTTCAGGTAGGAGTCTAACAGCTTGCACAGGAATGGGAAGGGAAAGAATATCCCAAGAGGAGCCAGCAATGGCTTCAGATAAGGGTCCAGCTCCCTGGCTCGAACAACCATAGCCTCTATTGCAACCTGATACAAAAAAAAAAAAAAAAAAAATCCTAGAATATTCCTGTAACTGGATGGATAGCAATGTTTACACACATGCGTGCATGAACACTGCCTCTCCTACACATGTTTCTCACAACCCGGCACATATGTATATAGTACTACATATAAATGCAGTACTCATAGTTTCAAAATGCTATGCATACAGTACAAGTGTACGTATTATTTACATAAGGAGTATATTAACTAAGTATAAAGTGAAAAAAACCATAGAGCTGATCTGATTACAAACACTTGCATCCTATAAATAGATCCGTCTTTCTTGACGTTACAACCATCTAGCTACAAGTCAGAATGCGCTCCTTTGTGACTGTACTCTTGACTGGCATAGTATTAGCTTCAAGGTGTAAAGATGCTACATCATGCTTCAGCGAGTTCAACCTGTTCAGTAAAGATGAGAACTCCAGTTGCTCCGACGCACAGTTAGTTGCTGAGCTCTATACCAAAATTCAAGACAACAACTTTGACGTCATTAACACTACCTTTACCAACATAACTCATAAGATATGTATTAACATAACCTATGAAGTTGCTTGCCCACAAGTATCAAATGGGACTTGCAAAAAAGGTGATAGCTTGCAAAATTCTGCCTTGAGCTGTGGCTGCTCATACAAATACAATGTGCTGTGGATCAAATTTGGATTTCCATGGAAACTTATACTAACACTCTGGATGCAGTACAAAAAAACTCCTATTTGTAAAGACGGCAATATCACCTTGAACATACCTGACTTGGACTGCTCCATTGGCAGTAAAGAAGCATTGGATAAAGGACTGGTCTCAGTCTCTGAATATGTAAGTTATTTTGCTTAGAACAAGTTTGTATTTAGTGTGTGTGAGCAAGTTATGTTCAAGCCAAACTCCATAAACATACAGAGAGTTCTTTTACCATAAAATTTGAGTGGTGTGCATTTCAAATACACACACACACACATATAATATAAGGGGAGGGGCATTAATGGTTCACATAATTAGCTCAGCACAGGGCTGCCATACGATAACTTTGATTGAAAGAGTATGGCATTAGTTAGTGAAGGAGTGGTGGAAGTAGAGAACTAATTACACAACTAAAATGACATACAGTAGAACAAAAGAAAATAATCACTGGGTGATCTTCAGAATCAACGTTACGTTCTTCAACTCCTCTCTCTCTCCCCCTACACAAAAGATTCCATTCCAGTGTGTAAGTCACTTTGTTACCACACCATGTGATTTCTGTGCATCACTAGGCACATGACAACGTCACATTGTCACTTCACATTTAATTGTGGTGTCCCTATGAATATCTTTTTTTTTATCCAATTAAAGGAAAAAAGTGTGTGAATTTGTGGTTGAAACAGCGCCTTCCTTGCTGTCACAATAATGTTTGGTAATTGTACTGTAGATGGTGGCTATACAGAAAGGCCAAGACTACCCCCCAAATGAACAAGAACTCAACAATGCAATAGGATCTTCTGACTCTCATACTTCAAATAGCATAAAGGTATTACAAGCCTTTATCGCAGCTTCAGCTTTCCTTCTGGTCATGTCCAACAAAGTGAGAAGTCTTCTCGCTGAAGCTATCAACACTGCCGAAACGGGAAAGCCCAAAATGTACTTTCACTATTGGTCCGCAATGATAACGAGCTTTATAGTCGCATGCTATTATTTCCTTAGGGAAGATTTCCGATTAAACCATTCCTTTCCTCCAGGAACTGAACTTTCCCTTATCGTAACTGCTACAGGGTATGCTGGCTATATGCTATTGTGTGGGTGTGTAAGCTTATATGCGTCAAATGGAGATCTATCACGCACCGAGAGTGCACCATATAGCTTCCAACAAGTGCTGAGCGTACCCTTAATCTCCATTGTGCCTACAGACAGCGGTAAATTCATCTGGAGACACTTAATGACTTTCATCGGACTTGCCATATTGAGTACAGTGGTCGCTCTAGTCACCTCATATCTCCCTATCTTGTTGCTTGTATTCTACTACGACCCAGTTGAAACTTCCGTTCATCTCTCTTATGCTATCGGAGCAATATTTGGTGCTGTGACGGTAATTTCGCAACTAATATACATGGTGGAGTACTTCATAGAGCTGTCAAAGTTCATGTTACACAATTCATGGCTGGAATCTAACTGCAGTTGTTTTCGCAACATATGTAACGACTGTAGACTGGTTAAATGTTTCGCCAGTTACGTAGAACACAGTGGTACATCACAAGATCACACCCACCACTCCCTGCATTATGGGATACAAATTAAAGAGGACTACTCAAACAAAAAACATTATCGATCCCGCACTGACATGCGCCTAAGCTACGGGTTCTACATCATAAAAATAATTATCATGAGCTATTTCACTGGCTTGTACTTGCTGGTTCACTGGGTACTGGCAGATATGATCAGGACATTTCCATCCTCCAGCGATCAGTACCTCAGCATCATTGTGGCCATATTTCACAGCGTTCTGGTAATTGGAGGGGTTTGGCTAGGAGGCGGGGTCATATTCGACCTCAGGATTGACTTAAGAGCAATGGATCCGAGAAAGAAGTCATCAGAAATGGAGAAATTGACCAGAGCCGTTAAAGAATTGACGTCAGTAACAGAGGAATTGATTGAGCAGAGGAAAAAGAGAGATGACAGGGGAGGTGGACGGAACTCGACACCAACTACCACAGCCGTAAATTTAAACACTGACGACCCTCCACCCACAACATTGAATGAAATTTACTCATGGTTAATTGAGCATTTCGAAAAACTTGAAAAGAAATAGAAGTCTCTCCAGAAAATTGTGGTGTCCTTGCCAAAATGAATTATTATTTTTTTGTAAACTAGATAAATTATTAGTAGTGGCTAGTTGTGTCATAATTGTGTGTTATGTATGTACATATATGTACCTTACTTTGAAAATAATGCAGAGCTAATAGTTAAGAATCTGAATCTCAGAAGTACATAAAATAGCCTTAATCTTAATTATATATACATACTGTACATATGGAAAAGTAACAAAATGAAGTGTATCATTTATTACATGTATATACAACCATACATGTACTTGCAGTTAAAAAATCTTAATCCAAAACTCCAACTTTTTCTCTAATTAGCTTCAGAACCTAACCCCTCGCCCCCTCCCCCACCCGTCCATCCCATTCCCATGACCCACTTCTACCAGACCCTCACATGTAATACTCCAACAGGGTTGTGCCAGTACATAGCAACCAAATTAACCCTTAAAATGTGAACTAATTCTACAGTTGGAGACAGAAGGAATTTAAATTTTCGTCAGACAATGCATGTCTTATTACTCCTCCCATCCCTTTGACTATCTTGACAAAATGTTCTATTAATAAAGAAGAAAAAAGGGAGAAAAAAAGGGAAAAAAAAAAAAAAAAAAAAAAAAAAAAAAAAAAAAAAAAAAAAAAAAAAAAAAAAAAAAAAAAAAAAAAAGAAGAAAAGAAAAATGTGACTTATTAGAAGTCCTTCTCTCTCCTCATTATTTACCATCTTTGTGTCTCACCATAAAGAACAAAGTGACTCCTAGAGACCAGACGTCTGCTGCTGAAGGATCGTACTCCTCCCCAGAGTCCACCTCAGGCGCTCGATAGGAGTCCGTGCCCACCTTCTTAGTGGATGCTCGGAGTAACTGGCCTGGCTCACAGCTGCTGGCGGGCAAAAACTGTGAAAATTATTATAGCCAAGTAAATAATTGTTTGTATGTACAATTGAAGTCGTGCAGTAGTACAAAATGGCGGATTAGATAGAGATGGCGTGAACGTAAATATAAAGATAGGTGTGGCTATGGGGTTAGAGTGCCACAACCTGAGAGGGAAAAGTTTTACTCAGAAAGCCTGCCAAACTTGAGACTCAAGACGACAGATTACAGTACATTATAATTTACATAAAAGTGATTGATTCAAACTGATGGACCAATAGGTGCAATACAGAAAGAGAAGATGAGAAATTGACCGTATAAAAAAAATCTCCGATTGACATTTAAATCTGCAAATTCAACCAAAGTTCTCGCTCTTGCAAACTCGAACACAATCACAGAGAAATAAACTTCATTTAAGTAAATATTTATATAACTTATTAAACATACATATAGTATATATATATACCTTGTTTGTTCCAAAGTCGGTAAGCTTGAGGTTGAAGTTGTGGTCTAATACGCAGTTCTCAGGCTTGATGTCTCTGTGGAACACGCCCCTCTCATGGAGGTACATGACAGCCAGCAAGGCCTGAGTGAAGTAGTGATGAGCCAGAGGCTCAGGGAAACCACTAACACTGCAACAACAACAATAGTCTTACTTTTATAACCACCCCCTTTACCAAATGCATATGCTAAACACACTGGAAGGTTGGTCAAAACAGGTAAGGTGTACAAAACCCAGAAAAAATCCGGTAAGTTGTGTAAAACCAGTAAAAATGTGTAAAACCAGTAAAAATGTGTAAAACCAGTAAAAATGTGTAAAACCAGTAAAATGTGTCCAACTGGTAAGGTGTGTCAAAAACTGGCAACTGGTAAGGTGTATCAAAAACTAGTAACTAAAAAAACTTGAAAGGTGTGTCAAAACCTTGTGTGTGAAAACTAGTAAGGTGTGGCACAACATTATTAGGTACACAACACTTAGGTACAAGTTCATGTAGTGAGTAGTTAGCTAAACTGGTAAAGTGTGTCAAACTAACTACGCACATGAACTAAAGTGTGTACCTCTTGACGCGTTCATATGGTCCAGTGACCAGAAAGTTGAAGAGATCGGCTCCACTGCAATATTCAAACACTACATACTGGACGTTCCCCATTGCATCGCCTGCACACAAACACATATACAAACACATAAATAGGTTAATACTATGAAAGATTGTATAAGACAGGAAAATTCAACAGTTAGAAATGCTTGATGAAATATTTCAGTACATCGACTAACAAGTTTATTATGGAGAAGATTATATAAAATAAATCACACTGTGAAAAACACCCACACCCACCCACATAAATATTAAAAAAAGTTACAGAATTATCAATGTATTTATAAGATTGATGACACCTTACCTCTCCAATCACTGACAGGTGCTCTGTCAGAGCAGACATCCAAAATAGCACACAGATTGTCGTGACAGAAGTTCCCCGCACTCAACTTCTTCAAAATGTCCAATTCTTTCCTCTGTGATGCATTCTCTCTGAAAAATGTCTGCACAATTATGTAAAAGAAAATTATCAACAACCATAATTATTTGAAAAATTTTCCCAGAAATTTTTTTTCTTCATAACCTATACATGTACACTTTTTACTTTCGTATAACTGAACAACCCTCAGGCCCAATTGTGGTTTTCAGCTGTAACCATGTCCATACTTGAACAGGTTTGACTAACTATATTGCAAAATATAAGTTTATCATTCACACTATTGTGTAAGATGCACGCAAGCTAAGGAATGAGATAACTTATAATTGCACCATCGTTCAAACCGTCCAATCAGATTGCTCAATTCGCAGTGAATAAATTTCATACCCACCTCCTTGGAGGTGAATAAGTAAATTGACCAATCAAAATTAGTTTTTGTGCATTTCCTATTGCCTAGAGCCATGATACAAGTCAGTTGCACCATTCCGTGATCGGTCAGTACGGGATTTGCACTGTCCTCAGGCCGACGCACCAATAAACACAGATGGTAGGGCAGCAAGGCTTATCTCTAAGACATCATTATCCTGTGTCTTACCAAAAACTTGTACCATGGTGTGCTCAATTAGTGGGGAATATATTTCATACCTACCTCCTAGGAGGTGAATAAGTAAAAAAAAATTTTTTTTGCATTTCCTATAGCCTAGAGCCATGATACAAGTATAGGTTACATCACGAGGTGGAGGTCGGTATGGGATTTACACAACCGAGGGCCGAAGGCCCGAGGATAGTGTAAATCCCGTACCGACCGCGCACCGAGCGGTGCAACCGACTTGTACCATGGCTCTAGGCTATAAGAAACGCATAACAACCATTTTTTCTGTAGCCTCATTGGTCGCCGCTTCGCTTAGCTACAGATCGTAATTCTAGGCCACGGGCAAAAAATATTCACCTCCTAGGCGGTGTATAAGTGATTTATTTACCCCGAATTGAGAAATCTGATTGGACGGTTTGAACGAACCATGGTATAAGTCAGTTGGTTCACTTCGTTCAATCGGTACACAATTTACACTATCCACGGGCCTTCAGCCCTCGGTTTGTAAATCCCATATCAACCTCCACGTCATAGTGTAAGCTATGTATAGGTTACATCACGAGGTGGAGGTCGGTATGGGATTTACACAACCGAGGGCCGAAGGCCCGAGGATAGTGTAAATCCCGTACCGACCGCGCACCGAGCGGTGCAACCGACTTGTACCATGGCTCTAGGCTATAAGAAACGCATAACAACCTTTTTTTCTGTAGCCTCATTGGTCGCCGCTTCGCTTAGCTACAGATCGTAATTCTAGGCCACGGGCAAAAAATATTCACCTCCTAGGCGGTGTATAAGTGATTTATTCACCCCGAATTGAGAAATCTGATTGGACGGTTTGAACGAACCATGGTATAAGTGTATATCACACATATAATAATTATAAACTTGTTCACTCAGCTAATGACACATTTTTTTTTTACAGCTTACATGAGTATTTTCAAATTGAACCCCATTATGATACCAAGTTCGAGAATATATAAGCGACACTAGCATAAGAGGACTCGTGGTTCTGAACCTGTCATGAGAAAACTGCAATCTTGAGCAGATTAATAAAGTGTGATACGGTATGCAATGCAGAGATATCTCTTGAGACCACTGCAATGGGGATATTCAAAAGTAGAGTATGTAGATTGTCTATGAAACTATGCGAGTCACAGTTCGTTGGTTCCCTCTCACAAATTCAATTCATATCTTACGGCTAGTGACTCTATTGAGTATAGTTCTGCTCAGATAGCTTTGCTAGTCCTAATAAAAAGAGTAAAAGGCTTTCGGTGAGTTTACCACATCATTTCACTACCTGTTCTTCATTGTTCCAGTAGGAAACATTGAACGAGACTGTCATGTAACAATAAGTATCATACATACATGTATGTATGTATACATGCACATGTATATAGCATACATGGCCATGCTCCCAGGCCGTCTCACCAGCAACCTATGATTGGCTAAGATCAAATAAGTGCATTCCCAATGCCCCGCCTAGTCCCATATCCTGTCCAGTCTAAAGGACGGTCTGGCATGCCAGATGTATCGTAGCTTTATACTTCAGTTGATGCAGTTAGGTATTTGGCGTTTCATACAGGGAGAAAAGATAGTTTTTGCTCTCAGAAAATCCAGCAGCATCTGTGTATGTATGTATGTATGTATGCATGTATGTATGTATGCATGTATGTATGCATGTATGTATGTATGTGTGTGTGTGTATGTATGTATATGTATGTATGTATGTATAAAAATGTATGCATGTATATAATATGTGACCGTCTACAGGAAAACTGGGCACAACGCAGCATCCTTCGAAAAAATTTTTTTTGCACTTACAGAGTTGTCGGCGTCCAGATATTGAGCTCTCCAAGTTTTATCGTCGTAGCTTAAGCTTGAAACAATACATTTTTAAGAAATCGATCGATCTTTTCTCGATATTTACGCACGCCGCGTTGTGCCCGGTTTTCCTGTAGACGGTCACATATGTAGTACTAGTAATCTGATAGAATGCAGATATGTCAACTGGTAGTACGTCAATCATCATGCTAACATGCTTAACTAGGAAGTTACGCACGTGACTCAAGTACAACCACATGATAAATCATGTGACTGGTCACATGATCAGTTGTGGGTGTCGTAAGGAAGGAGGAATAGGTAATTTAGGTACATGGTTTCTGAAAGCCTCTCCTGTTGCAGCGGCTGTAATACATAAGTGGACGCAAACCCCACTGGTTTTTTAAGTGTGTGTGCATGGGAGTGTGTGTTTGTGTGTGTGTGTGTTTGCATGTGTGTGAGTGTGAGTGTGTGTGTGTGTAGGTGTGTGTGTGAGTGCGTATGGTATACAAAGCAGTTGTGTTGGGTGTTCTCTTGTACGGCTCGGAGACCTGGACCACCAAACATGATGCCAAAAAATGGAAGCCTTTCATAATCGACGCTTGAGGCAAATAGTTGGCATCACGTCAGCAGAGGACTGAGCTCATCAGCAGTGTCCAGGTGGCCTGCCAGTTTGGAATGGAGGAGTCCCTGGAAGATATAGTTATAGCGAGACGACTGAGATGGCTGGGCCACCTGGCAAGAATGGATGACTACAGACTGCCCAAGAAGATACTGTTTGGTTGGCTGCCTCAGCGCCGCCCTGCACATGGGACCAGAATGAGATGGTGAGATCGTGTCAGAAAAGATTTGAAAAAGTTTAATACTGATGAGAGGAGGTGGTATCAGTTGGCACAGGACAGGAGTGGTTGGAGGAGAAGTTGCAAGACAGGACTCGAGGATGTGACTGAGGCTAGAGTGGCAGAGGATGAGAGGAGAAGAAGGACACGTGTGGAAGACAGTACAGAGAAGCATCATCCGATGGGTGGCTTCCTGTCAAGGTCAAGGTCAAGGTGTGAGTGTGTGTGTTAGTGTGAGTGTGTGTATGAGAGTGTGTATTCCATGGCTGCATATACTCCCAGATAAAGCCATACATGCTACACTCCATGCACTGCAGAGTGTCCCTGAATGGTTAAACAAACTGCGAGTGTTTGCACTTTGTTTTGTGAGCTGTAACACAAGTGTCAACCAACAATTGTCAAAGTCTAGATTGGGGAGTGGGTGGAAGTGGTACATTTCAAAGACTACATACGGTAGACGGCAAAATAACATTCCGCATTGTAGCACTATAGGACAGGCCTAATACGATATTATGTAAAAAAATATGAATACAGTATCGACGAGAAAATATTAATGGGCACGTTAAAGGAAACAGAAAAATCTTGGGAATTTTTGCTCCAATTTTCATCACTAGCTGAATTACTAGTGAGGATGGAAAAACCAACCTTGCAAAAAAAAGACCGGAATAACAACAACAACCACAACAACAACAATAATAATAATAATAATAATAAATTAAAAAATTACAGAATAACAAATGATAACAAAGTGCATTAATAGTATACTATACATACATGTACTACGTTTAATCATAAGTACTTCATGAAAATTCACAATGCAGCAGGTACTGTGCAAAAGAAATGAAAGTGTTTCAATGGATTGTGAAGCTTGCTTATGCTGTGCAGCTCAACTCTTCATATAGTTATCAAAATTAAGCGTTGTAAATCAAGCTTGTATGTCAGTGACTTGTAATATTTAGTTGTTTTAATGCTAATGAGAATGAAATAACTAAAATTCCCTTTCTGACTGATCAAAGTTACGTAGTTTTTTTGTTATTTTTTCTACAAGCCAAGTGTGTATAGGTTATAGAAAGCCTGGCACTGGTCACTTAATAAGCTGACTTCAATCAAAAAGTGTTACTGCTCTTAATGCAATCGCCACGGCTACAACTACAACAACTATAACCTTGCAAGCCATCCTGCATTGTGCAGGGATGTATCACTGAGGGCATACATCACCCACCGTGCAGATGGGCGTGGTCAGTGCAGATGGGCGTGGTCAGTAATACGGCTACCCCACTAGAAGAGACATGACTAATAAAAAGATTCCTTATGCTCAAAAGTATATTGTCTTGAGGCATAACACCTGGGGGATTACCATAGAACCTGATTCAAATTATTACATGTACATACTAATAGTTTGAAGGACAGCAATAACTAGAGTACTCCAATGGAGTACCTGGTTAATAGTGAGTGTAATAGTGTATGGACTGATGAGAGCTAGAGAGAGAGATAAGCAGGGGGAGGGGGGGAGAGAGGGAGGTTAGGAGGATGGGAAGGAAGTAGAAGTTCACAGAATGAATGTAAAGAATGTGTGTGAACTGGAAGAGATATTGTACTATATCCTTAATCAGGCAATCTGTTGGTAATTAGCAGGGACAACCACAACAAGCTACCCAACAAGTATGGGTACACTGAACTCCAGTATAAAATAGTCTAAACAGCCAATTTAACACACTCATTCTCACCTTCAGGCAGACTTGGCCGTTGGACCTTGTGTCGTGCGCCAACCAAGTCGTGCCGTAGTAACCGCTTTGGATCTTCTTGGCTATCTTGTAAGTCCCCCCTACAATACTCCCGCTAAGGTCTCCATCCGTGGAATCCATTTCTCCTGTTCATAAAGGTTCAAATGACAACAGCCTCCTTGAATGCAGGGCCAGTGCGAACCAAACTCTCAAAGGCTTTATCTATCATTATCAACAAGATTCAAAGTGACTAAAAACCGCATGGTAACGGTCGTTAACAAATTCCGCGCGGGCGTGGCACGTTTCCATTTTTGTGGCTTTTTTGACAATGACTATATAAAACCCCAAGGAAAACGTGCACCGACCTTATCCGACTATTGCGGCTAGTTTAAACTATGTGTCTCAGACTGACTAATGAGAGGAATTGCCTGTCTCTACTCACTATCCTGGGAATTATTCAGACCATTGTTGCGGTACCCATCGTTGTGCTGTCCTTCCTGGTATTCTTCACGTCTACCGTGGGCATAGCGCTTTCTCCGATCTGGTGCGGCTTCGCGGTGAGTGTACCCTTACCACCTAGGAAACAAAATTAATCATTAGACTAGATATCGCAAGTGTATGTACTTGAAATTATCAACCTGCTTGTGTTTCACACTGTAAGATCCATAGCTATAATACGATATTTGCGGAAAGGAGGATTGTATCTATTGGAATGGCATTACTGCTGAGCCACTCCCCCTATTATAATTCAAAACCAAGATGTTGCAACTAGACCAGTTTATACCAGCAGGTAGCTGTCCATTTAGTCTTCTTGAATTTTTTTTTGGAGGGGGGGGGGGGGCTGATTCTGAGTGGTGGTTACTGAGAGTCGGGCATAATGACATTCATGTAACATTACCATCTTAATCTTGAATATTGTATTTGACAGTGGCAGAAAGTTATGTGTATATATGCAGTATACAAATAGTTGCAATACAATATAATACATTTTACAAAATATTGGTATTGAAAGGGTGTGAGGAATTGTAGATATTTGTGGCATACTATAGAATATGACCATTGAGACTTTGGATGCATGTACACGAACAGACAGACTCAATGGGATTTGTTTTCTCCTTCAGTTTACACCCAATAGCCTAAATAGTCCTATACTGACATGGCCGGAACTGCAACAGAATCACTTTCTATTGTGGTCCAAAGGAAAGAAGTTATTCAAACCTGGTCAGTATTTGCTGTCCGGTATCTACTTAAGCCGTTTATTTTGATGCCGAAACATTTCGTGATTGGATTGGTGGCAGCCATGTTTAATACCTTAGCTAGCTTACCTAACTCAGTAATTTTCTTAGTGGAATTCCAAGTGTCTAACTGTCAATCACTGGACCCACGCTGTAACGCTATGGTCAAGTATATTACTATTAATCCATGAGCAAACATATCACTCGTTACTAACTGCCCATGCACATGAACTTATCAATTCACTATTACTGAGGTGATATAACTTGTGCAAGTGAAGTCTCTCTCTCTCTCCCTCCCTCCCTCCCTCACTTTCTCTCTCTCTCTCTCTCTCTAAATGTAACCACTAGGGACATATATTATTAGCTATGCAGTAATGATACAAACTGAACTACCGGCATCAAAATATATGTGTAAAACATCAAAATCAAAATATATGTGTAATTAGCTAAACTGAAAATACATCTACTTGGCAGTTTAATCTAAAAACTGATTGGGAACCCCATCTTCCTTATACTCCAGCAATCAACATAGTATTTAGTGACCAAGTTAGTGAGGAAAGAAACCTCCCACTCATCAAACAATGGGAAAACAGCCACGTTCCCCTGGGCTATGACATGATTGCGGCCACTAACGATGTGCCATGTGACATAACATACCGCCCACATAAGTTAGGAGTATTGTGTATCAGATAAGTGTTCACAAGTGTTTCCCCTCCTCCTCCTTCCCCCCCCCCCCCCCCCCCCCCCCCTCCCCCCCCCTCCCGCATGTTGGATGCTAATATTCCCCACCAACATTGGCACGTAGTGAAGAAATTGCTGATAATTGACCGATTTAAAAATGTTCGTCTGCCTTGTGCTTCTGGTTTGTGCATCGAAGATGCTATAGGCTCTGGAATTTGAGTTATTTAGTTAGTAGACAAATTACAAGAACTGGAACCAATTAATGCAAAATTGTAAACAATTTTCCCCCAACATTTGAAATAGATTTGAAATTTGTTTTTGTGATAAATCTTAATCAGAATTGGTTAAGTTGGAATCCTTTAATTGTTTGTTTTTGTTTGTTTGTTTGTTTTCTGGTGTGCTCATATTAGCTTGTGATTAGTCTTTGATCTAAGCACTTGAGAATGTCTGTGTTGTGGCACGTGCTGATAGTGGTGTCTGTGCCACATGGAGAGGTGAAGACCCTCTGATGTGATTATATGCAACCATAAACATGCACACACACACCTGTCCTGTCCTGTCCTGTCATATTGCTGCCGTTTCACGGTCACGCAAGCCCTAATGGGCGACAAGTCAAAGAATTTCCGAGTCTGATCTACCCTCCTGGAGGCTTACACGAATGAACTGCCAGTCCTCCTCTACTAACATACACACACACATACATACATACACAAACATTCTGTGGTTTATAGTGTAGTAAGAGTCATAAGATGTAGTGGAAGTGGAGTGATGGTGAGCTAATTATACTAAAGGAAATAAACATGTGTACATATTGTATTTTATGTATCGAATAGGAATTAGTATAAGCAAGACTAATACAGACATCCTATCCTAGGGAACTAATGCTGTTTTTGTTGGTTTATTTTATTTTATGTATTTTTTTTTTGTTATAATAATTGCTGATATCTTCATTTTGTCAATTCTTTTATTAAACACCTCCATTTCCTGCTTAACAACTTCCATAAAGTGTGTGTGCTTATAGTTTGTAAACGGGCGGACTGATATATATAAGGTGTGACCATGTGAGGAATGCAGGGAGGTGTGGCACACGTTTGTTCATACATATGTTTGTGAGTAGCTGGAGTAATGAATTTAATTATCTCACATCTACGCGTCTTAGTGTAATAAAACGATGTAATATTGTCTGCCAATTTCAACGTCTATATTACTTATTCTGATGTCTGGTTGACTTACAGAAATATTGTAACTATGCAAGTTTAAAGGATTTTGCTATAGTCCCTATTAAAACATTGGCAACTTGAGTCGGACTAAAGTGCTTTAATCTTTCTCACTGTCTGTCAGTGCAGATCACTTTTGTTGACATGTCTGGAAAGAACATAATGTGCATTTTATATAGCCCATGAAGAATAGCTCAAGAAAGCCCTGTGGTACTGTCATGGAGGACACATTCAGCTAGATTGGATCTTCTCTGAGTATTATTGTTTGAACAGTTAAACTAATTGTAAATAGTGTAATGATAATGATCATTGTCCTTCAGCATATTCACGAGAGGGTAGTCGTCCTGTTTGTCGGTCTGCCACGCTCTAATTTTGGAGATTATTTTTGAGAAAAAGCAATCTGTCAGCTCTGTGTAGATTATATCACTTGTACTGTCCAACACCTGAAGAATGCAAGCATTTGTTTTGTCATATTACCATCTACAGGAGTATGTGTTTGGAGACTGTTAAAGTCAGAAACTCATCAGATGACGTTGGAATAGAACTGGATTAATGAAATCCTCATTCCTAGTTTTATACCAATATATTCTTATCATTCCTAGTTTCTCTTGATATTGATCAAAGTCATGTCAGTGAGGGTTCATGTGTAGGTCTAGTGGTGCACTCAGAACTTGGTGTTATTATTGACCTTTGGTTGTATCCTTCATAGAGGGAAGTTGTAACTTTACTAACCGAGTGTCTGATGTCAGACATGATTGTCAGTATCGGCTCTGCGTTTGTGTGTGTGCGGTTTCATTGAAAGGCCATCAAAAACCGAAGCCTCCTTTAACTACAAACAAAGAAGTGACAGATAATTAATTTGACTTTGTACACACACTAACACACAAACACACTTGCACACACTCACACATGCACACTCATGCACGCACACACACACACACACACACACACACAGGCTGCTTGATTCTGAGAGTGCATTCAATCATTGACTGAACCACACCTCCATTCAGATCAATCAGTGAGACTTGCTTATAATTAGGATAGATATTTTATTTAGTATTCTAATTTCTCACAAACACACTGTTATAGAGTTATGCATGTTGCAGTTACATGTGGCAGATAGAGATACGCACACGTGCATGATATGACGAAGGAATTGGAGGAATGCATGTAACTGGCAAGTGAACGACACAATCTTAGAAGGATCACTTGATATTTTGCAATATATATAATCTATACTGTATAAAATACATGTATTTTATATTTATTCAGCGAAACGAGCGAAGCGAGCGGAGCTGACTCTCTAATGAGTTCGCGATATATATTATATATATTTAGGTCTAGAAATTGTTTTTGTTCTTGCGTGGGCGTACGTGTGCATCTTTTCTCCTACGCGCTTGCGCGGGCCGGGTAACCTTCTTAGCAACATTTTGTTTTGTTTACCCGCTGTACGAAGTAGCGATGCCCAGTAGACAAAACGTTAGAAACTCTCGGTCAACAGCTTTGAGGGCTTTAAAAACTCCTGAAGAAAAATTAGTAAGGAGAGAGATAAGAAATGAAAAAGACAGGGCAAGGAGGAGGAGAGCTAAAACGAAACAGAAACAGGTAGCAAAGTAAAGAATCTTTCTCTAATACGTGAACAAGAAGCTAATATCCCCACTACTTTTTGTACTGCAAGAGTATTTTGTAGCCACACCAAGAATGCATGGAATAGCTGCAATTACAGGGAACATGCATCGCTCGCTTCGCTATTTTGTGCTATTAGAGCGCATCACTAGTATATAATTTCATGATAGGTAAGATATAATTTTCTCCCTTGCCTATCGCTACATATTTGAATTGTTAGTGAGTGAGCTTCAGCTTTGCTGCTGTATATGTATGCACAAAAACAAAGTATTTCCGGAATTACCATCTTTTATTTTTACCCTCAGCGTGCATGCGCAAGAGGGTTATAGTAGTCGTCCTGTCTGTCTGTCTGTCTGTCTGTCTGTCTGTCTGTCTGTCTGTCTGTCTGTCTGTCTGTCAGTCTGTTTGTCTGACTGTCTGTCTGTCTGTCTGTCTGTCTGTCTGTCAGTCTGTCTGTTTGTCACGCTCTGATTGCCTTTATGGATACTTTCATGGTGATCTCACGATAGTTGGAGACCAATCACATTTAACTGCACTAAATAATTCTTACATGACATAGCTAATTATGTTTATCAATTAAGCCACAATTCTGTGAACATTATTGGCGAGCGAGCGTAGCGAGCGAGACACTTACAGGGGTAACACAATTGAAAATCGGGGATGTTTGTTTGTTTATATATATGTTTGGACGTACGTAAGGCATTTTTGTACTTTGACCCTCGCGTTTTTGTGTTAGTTCGGTGGTCGATCCCGTTCTAAACTTCACTAAACAGAATCCTCCGTTTATCAATCAGTACCTGTATCACCCTAGAAATTAAATTGTTTACCGTTTTGAATTCTTTTACGGGTGCAGTTAAAACGTGAAAACTTCCGGGACTTCCACTATTCGAGTTAGTGGCAGTGGTAAGTCAATGCGCTCTTTGTCATGGTTATAAGCCGTACGCAACAGTATTTACTTGAAAATGCATTGTCCACTAGACTGACCGCGAAGGTAAGTCTTGTGTAGGTGTGTCAAAGCATTGTGCTTTACAGCCACTATTTAGCTAAAGAATATCACAAAGAAAACGTTTAAATAGCGTGTATTGTTTTGTTGTTGTTGTTTCCCTTCAATTCAAACAGTTGCAGCGAGTTGTTACTATGGTACTGAAATCCCTTTACAGTGTATGCGTAATTTAAAAACTCGACCTTATTTTCAGTAGCTTCAGTGTTAGAAGTCAAAATCATTCATATAAAAATAGTATAGTCTTTAGGCTCGCTCGCCATTTGTGCTCAAGCACATCACTAGTTTTAGCATATTAGCTAGCACTATAGTTGATCTTACACACACACACACACACACGACATAACCACTCGTCTAGTGACTCAGTAGCAGACATTACTATGAGCAGGACTTCATTCCACCTGTTTACTGTTTATTCAGTCTCCTAGCAACAGTGTTTCCACAACATGGCTGTGTCAACTAATTGTTAGTGTTTTGTCTTTCTCTTTCCTTGGGTATGCTTAGAAGTCTCTTGTCTCAGTGTCCACTTAGCGTAGGGGGTGGTTGCTCTAAGATATAGCTCAGGGGCCGTGGGGTACTGAGTAGTACTTAGTAAAACAAGTTTTTGTTTTTAACAATGACTTTTCTAGGGTTGGATTTGATGATATAAGGCTTTCCTCTTACCAAGATAACTCGTTATAACAACTCGATAGATAACGAAGCTCAAAGCTGTATTTCGCCGGCCGAAAAAGATCGTTCAATTATAGTACAGATGATGTATGTTCCACAAGTATTTCACCATAGTAGCATTGATATAGCAAAAAAAATGTGAAGAGGAGAAGGTAGAAGTTACATAAACAAATTGACCAACCAAATACCAAAAAAAGCCACAAATTCTTATCAGATGAATTTATCGGTGTAGGTTATGAGAATTGAGGGGTAGTAAAGCTGCGAGCTGCAGACATGCATTGTTATTTTTGCTTGTTGTTGTCGTTGTTGCTTTTTTGTTGATTGTTGTTCTTCACAGAAGACTTATGATAACAAATAATTAAATTGCAGAGTCTTCAAATGTGGCAAGATACGAACATAGAATGATTGAACAGTTAAACATTAATTTATAGGAGGAGCTACAGGTTAGGTGTCAGACATCAGATATGCTATAGAAACAATGTTAATCTAATAATATAATATATATTCTAACTATATATATATATATTTATTGCAGCTTTGATATTTTTTCTTGAATATTTCCGCATCACGCGAGCGTTCTGTATTCTCCCATATTGTACGCTTGTTATTGAACGGTCCAAGTAGCACGCGCGTAGCGAGTAAAATCAATGAAAATTGTATTGTAACCGGTTGAGAAAAAATATCAAGGCAGCAATAAATCACTTATCACACTCGTCGTACAATATGGGAATGATATTTTACTCTCACGCCACATTTTCACTCGCCTTTGGCTCGTGAAAATATTTTGCGTGCTCGTAAAATATTTTCCCATATTGTACTCTGACTCGTGCTATAAGTATTATATATATATATTATTATATATATATATATACACACACAAATGTACTTCATGCTAGGAATCAAAGATTATAGTATTTTGATCCTATGTGTACGGTATTCCATTAATACAACAGTGTGAACATTTAAATTGAGTGTGAGCAAGAGAGAAAATAGCATAGTTGCCAACCATCCTGGTTTAGCCGGGATGCTCTAGGTTTTCTAATTCCCCCGGTTCCCTCCTGCTTAAATATGGGATTCTACCAGTTTATGGTTTTCTTCTGGTAATATTCCCACTTTTTAATGTTTTTCATACCGCATGTCAGGTTCCACTACATAGCTAAAATGCAAATTGTAATTGGCGAGCGAGCGTAGCGAGCGAGACACTTACAGGGGTAACACAATCGAAAATCGGGAATGTTTATTTATTTATTTATTTGTATATATGTTTGGACGTACGTATGTCATTTTGTACTTTGACCCTCGCGTTTTTGTGTTAGTTCGGTTGTCGACCCCGTCCATAATTGCACTAAACAGAATCCTCTGGTTTATCGATCAGTACCCGTATCACCCTAGAAATTGAATTGTTTACCGTTTTGAATTCTTTTGCGGGTGCAGTTAAACCTTGAAAACTTAAGGGACTATTCGAGTTAGTGGCGGTGGTAAGTCAATGCGTTCTTTGTCATGGTTATAAGCCGTGCGCAACAGTATTTACCTGAAAATACATTGTCCACTAGACTACTGCGAAGTCTGTGTAGGTGCATGTCCAGTTGTGTCAAAGCATTGTGTGTTACAACCACTACTTAGCTAAAGAATATCACAAAGAAAACTTTTAAATATCGTGTGTTGTTTTGTTGTTGTTTTTTTCCTTCAATTCAAGCAGTTGCAGAGAGTTGTTACTATGGCACTGAAATCCCTTTACCCTGTATGCTAAATTAAAAAACTGGACCTTATCAGTAGCTCTTCAGTGTTAGAAGTCAAAATCATTCATATAAAAATAGTCTTTAGGCTCGCTCGCCATTTGTGCTCAAGCACACCACTAGTTTACTGTTGATATGAACTTCTATAGTAGTAACAAAATAATCATACAGGAAAGTAAAAACGCCATTTCACCATCTCCCTCGTTGTGGACGTGTTGGTGGGTGTGGTCTATCCTTTTTTTGTTCTGGGAAGTGGATAACTGTGAAATAATAACCTATCAACTTATGGAGTCTATATAGACTAGGTTCATCGGCATCAATGAAACGGCTGTACACATAGCATCTTGCATCACTTCAGAATACCAAATCATTAGGTGCTAACCCATTAGTGTAGCCACATAATTATTTTCGCCACTGTTGTCCTTGGGTCAAAGGTTAGTGAGAGTAGTTCTAGTTTGGTTAGGGATTTTAAATGTGTGTCCTGTCCTAATAGATGAACTGAAACTACCAGATACATACACACATGCAGGAGGCACATTCAGTATTCATCACATGACTTTCATTATTTTTAAGGCTTTTTGGGGGGGGGAAGCATTAGTGTGGTAAGACATTTAAGAGCATAATTGTATCAGCCCACATTAGGCTGTGAATTAATTTGTTTGCTTGCTTTTATTTATTTGTTTTTTTGTTTTATTTATTTGATGTTTATTTACTTTTTGTAGAGGCACTAATTGTAATACATATCTTCACTGTAATTATAGAATGAGGCAAAAAATATGGTTTATGTAAGGCATCTCAGAAAACTGACCTTTTATATTGTTCACAAGTACTCTGGTCCAAATTTTTATTCCTACTTTCTATTATTGAATGATGGCTTTGGTCCCTCTCAACCCTTTACCTACTGGTACATGTTGGTCACACTTTTGACTTTTGTTGTTATTTTGTTGTTCTTGCTGTTGTTATTGTTTTTATTCATAGTTACTGGCAGCTGGATTGATTGCTCTTCTTATTCGTCCAACCAGACTAGCTTGTGTGGTAAGTGTTTCTCCGTGCTTTAAGTGTTGTTGTTGTTGTTGTTGCTGGTTGGTTGGTTGTTGATTATTAATAGCAAGTACCCCGCCACACAGTAGTGCTTAGCTTGATGTATTGCAAAGTGAGAATGCAGTAGCACAGGTTATCTCGCTCAACATTCTCTACCATTGGTTAAGTTTACATAAGTTTCCCTCTCCTGCTCTCTTTTTTCTGAACAATCTCAGCTTTTCTTGTCCCCCACCTTTCCTTTCTACAGCTCTTTCTACCTCTCTTGCTTTTGAATTTCTCCATCCAACTATCATGATAGTGGACTTAAGCTTTACGAAACTTTCACCTCCGTTTTTAAATAAAAGCGGCCTTTACTGTCTGTGGGGGAACACTGGGATCTGGTCTCGACACGGCCCTGTTCACACACCTGGAGACAGCAATGGTATGCTGCCACCAGAATAAAATGCCCTCCTACACAGAATGACTTGACTGGCATGACACAGAATGACACGCAACACACTGCTTAAATATGACACACAAACTCCACCTACACTTGGCACCAAAAGTTGCATACTTCCTGTTCTGCACCAAGGCACACACACACACATACATACATACATACAACTGTTCATTAACACTTACACACACAATGAATACATGCACACCAGGGCACAGACACATACAGATAGCTCTCATAGTCTCCTATCTTCATGTGGGCATGCCCACACTGTCAATTCCACCCGCATTTTAGTTACAGAGTTAGCTAATATTGCGCCTTTTTTCCTTCTTTTTTAAGCCTATGCTGCCTTACTTCGCTGATTCCAACAGCTTTATACAGTTAATCACCTTTTGCCTTCTCTTTCGTACTTTTGCCTTCTCTTACCTCCCCCTTCCTTTTGAAACATACGCTGCCTTCCCTCGTCTATTACACCCACTTTTTAGTTACAAGTAATCACTTTCTACTAAATGTGGCAACACTTTACCCGTTCATGTAATGATGATGCTTAACGAACTGTTAAGCTCATGGATTAATCATGAATACATACTGTCAGTCATCATCGTCGTTACTGACACACAAGCGTATTATTATAATAGATGATTAAACCTTCATAAAAACTTTCTAAACTGAAACATTTATTATTACAATCACCAAGTTCTGACCCTTCATAAAAAAAGAAGGTAAAATGTGAAAGACTTGGAAGTCGAGGGTTGTCGTAGCTCAGTGGTTAGAGCACAAGATTTGGAAGTCGAGGGTTGTCGTAGCTCAGTGGTTAGAGCACAAGATTTGGAAGTCGAGGGTTGTCGTAGCTCAGTGGTTAGAGCACTGGTGGCTAAAGCCAGTGTCCCCGGCGACAACTAAGATTTTTTTCACTTTTTTCCTTAGCTTTTTTCCAGACCCCTTTAGGTGAGAAAGTGTTAATCTAACATTTATTATTGTCTTATCACTTTCATTTATATTCTATAGAATAATTCTTTTAATAGTTGCCAGTTAATGTTATTTGCTGTTTTGATGACACTTTACCTGCTCCCCATTCAAGTGTCATGGGAGATTATTCTTGTAAATACTATCACAAGAGTGCCATTTAAATTTACTTTTGGTGTGATATTATGTAGTGTATAATTTGATAAACATTGGCCTAGTTGTTTAAAGTATTTCTGTTACCTGTCTGACGAAGCTAAGTATTATAACATTACTGTACAAATTCACCATTGTACCATCTCACAACTGATAAAGGCTTCTTGAAGCCCTAACGTCTTGATAAAATTAATACTATGATAGGTTAAAAAACAACAATACTTTAAGTTAATAAATTATTATGTTCACTTATGACATTAAATTTTCTGTCTTACCCTTCAGATTTTCTTCCATGTGCTGTTGAATTCTTTTGCTATTTCTGCGTGTTTCTTGGCAGCTTGCATAACGGGTCTTTATGGCACGGCTGTTCATATGCCCGATTACGAGGAGTTCTCTATTTTGAGGAGGAACTGTGAGTCAATGGAATGCTATGAATATTCATATCTTATAATACATGTATGAGCGTGCTTAATTGTTGGCCTACAAATCGATTAAAATGGATGCAAGTCAATCTCAAAGCTGTTAGTGTATGAAAGCTTTGCTCAAAATTTTAATCTAATTTCATTTGAACTCCTTTATATACTTAATTGTAAGTATTTTTGCAATTATTTAATAATATTCTTGAGTTAGCATGACATTCATTTCATGGCATTATGATGGATACTTGTACACTCTGTTTATACAGCCGGAAACAACACTTGCATCTTTGATCAGAACTCAAAGCTATTTGGAGAAAGTTTCCGCAACGCTCTGGAGCCTATTGACACTTTAGTGCCCAGCTGTGAAGACCTGGATGCCACTTGGAAGTATCTTGTGAGCATTATGAGCCTGAGCTTCATAGGGTTTCTCATCTCTCTTGTGGCCATCTTCAGTGATTGTGTGGCTCCTTGCTCTGAACGCAAGTACGAGTCAAAGATGAGAACTATTAATTGACACAACACGGCAAAAATATGAGTGCCAACTCCTCAAATAATGACATTTGTTGTTGTTGTTTTGTTTTTTTCATAGTTATTATTTCTGTTGTTGCTGTTTTTTATTTGTCAAGATTTTCTTACATGATTTTATTAAATTTTCATCAATGAATATATTTTAGCTTCATTTTCTGTCAACATATTTATATCCGTCATTGTAATAATTCATTTGAATTTTCATGTTTATAATATTGACCTTTGCCTTATAAATCATGTTTCTTGTTGACTACCACATGCTAACACTCTGTCAACAGATTTAGTAAACGTGTTGCCGTGATGATTGATTAGTGAGAACAGAGAAAGTATGTTTTTAGCTAATGTCATGGTTTAGCTACCCTCCCGTGATACCATTTTTTTTTCTTATTAGAACACAAAGGATTTAACAATAGACTGGGTTGCTTTACTGTGAGTCACTAATGAAGAAGAATTCACATTTGAATTTGAAATGAAGCAGTCTAGCTATTAGTAATGTCCATACTTGTATAGAGGAGTTAGTTGCCCCGAGACATTGTTGGTAGCTAGTATAATATTATAATAGATAATTGGGAAGGATTGACTGATGTATAGGTTGATGTGTCAGAACAAGTTGCTTCAAAGTTGTCATGATAGTTACACATAACAATCATTTCATATTTGTATATAAATGGACTAATAAAATTACATAACATTATCATGTATAACTTTCTTATAGTGAACTTTCAAACAACAAATCACTTTGTGTTCTGCTTGCTCCCTTCAGTACCAAATGTATGTATTGCTATTTGCTGATTATTATGGCAATATATTTATAATCACTTAATAATTGTATAATTCAAGGTGAGTTGGTAAGTAAATATTGCCTTTTCTTTCATCCATTCGATAGCTGCTTTTTGTTTCAATGGAATTTTCTGTCTTCTCTGAAATATTTAATTTCAGGTATTTTCAGGCTCCTATTGCTGATAGCTAAAGTCTTAGTTGTTGTTGTTTGGTTGTGTTGTTGTTGTTGTTTGTTTGTTTTTGTTTTTCGCTTAAACTCCGAAACTGAAGGATTTTGGTGGACCCAAACACACTATCATAAAGTCTAAAGTCTCTATACCAACCAAAGCAACACTACAGGTGTATAGCCTTCTTCACTTAGCATGGTTATTAGCTATTATTTCTTGATATCTTTATTTGGTCCTCTCCTCAAATGCGATATACGCGAAGTTTTATATATTCTCGCATTATACAATTTCTTTAGCAAAAATTAAAAACGTATTGATTTAAATACCCTTTTCCAACTCACATGGCTATTTGGACTTGATACTGATTCAATACAGTAGTTTAGCCTTACCTAGTCTAGTATGGCTAGATACTCGAACTAAATGCTTTCTTCCAAGTTGCTTAAGGTCAGGACCTATGAGGACCTTCAAAGTAAAAGGGATAGAAATGGTTTTGAAGTGTGCAGCAGAAAGAAATGATGAAGAAACTATTGTGAAAATGCAGGCTGTTTTAGGTGGTGAAGGACAACTAGCAGCTGTAACTCTTCACAAAAGTTGTTATGGTTCATACACCTCTAAGCACAATATACAGAAGCATACTGCTCACAAAAGGAAAGCTGAGAGTAATTTAGTGGAAGAACAGCCTTCAAGCAGAATAAGGAGATCCCAAATTGATAGATTCGATTTTATGAGCCAATGTCTGTTTTGTGGACATCTTTGTCAGTCCATGAATACGAAGCATCCTGAAAGATGGGACAGAGTAGTTCAGTGTGAGCGAAAAGGTGTGAAAGGTGCTTCAGCATTTAAAGATTCAGGATTAAGATGTTGTATACAGAGAAATGATGAATGGAGTAAGGGAGTTTCTCTGCGTTGCCATACTGTGCTTGATTTGTCTGCAGCTGAAGCTAGATATCATGTTCGCTGTTATGATAAATTTAGAAAGGTTCCCATTCAAACTGAAAAGACAAACCTTCTTAGTGATGACTATCCTTTGGCGAAACTTGTAGATGAGATGAATAAAAATCGAGATCATAACACTTGGACATCAACGGAACTCATGCCAAATATGTGAGTTATGGTGGCATGTTACTACGTAGGCAAATGTTATCAAGATTGATTGAACATTTTGGTGAAGATATTATGGTTCTTCGATTGGATGGATATGCACCAATTATTGGATTTCGAGAAACAGTAAATAAAATTGTAATAGTTGAAAAGCTTGATAATGTTGAAGAGGAAAATGAGAATATATTACTACATATTATTATCACAGAGTCAATGGCCATTTTTCAAAGCTCAGATTATGATTTGGGCAATTTTACGGCTTCAAAAAATAAAGCTACATACAAGCACAGCATTACTTAGATTTATATCTAAGCTAGTATCCGGTGGTGAAATCACAAAAGTCTCACTGAGTTTATCCAGGCCATACAGGCTTTACTCTCTGAAGAATTTCCAAGATTAGCTGATATAGGTGAAGTTTCTATGGCAAAGGAAGATTTACTCCAGGCTGCTTTACCATTCTTTAGAACATTATATCAGCAACCCCCTGAGACATCAATGGAATCAGCACGCTTCAATCTGTTTGCAAAGAAAAAGAATACTCCAAAAATTATGGCCCTGCCACCAACATCAGACAATCTGTCTTACCATGTACTACGTGCACAGCTCCAAGTAATGTTATGGAAGGCAGCAGATCAACTTGCCCCACCTAGTGAATCCACTGATATTACAAACTTTGGCTGGGAGATGCACGAAGGAATACCTGTTCCTAAACTAAGTCAAAATGACCCAGTTCCACCAAACCTGATGGATGTTATTCAGTGCAAATGTAAAGCAAAGGGAAATAAATGCAGTTCAATTGCATGTGGCTGCCGAAAAGAACAGCTTTCCTGCACAACTTATTGCAATTGTTTAGCTGATGATAGCTGCTGTAATCCCTATACCATCAAGGATAGAAATGAAGATGAAATGCAAATTATTGTGGATGTGGATTTTGAAAGTGTTGATGAAGACAATGAACTAGATATTGAACATGTAGAAAATGATAACTGAGAGGACACTCAAACAATTCTATACTGAAAACCAATTTAATAACATTTGTTTAAATATTCAAATATTTGTTAATAACTCATAAATTTGAAGTTAGATTTAAAAACTAATACTACCATTGAATTCAGCATGCTCATAAACCCTATGTTAGAGTTATTACACCAGTGTTGGGTAGTAGCTAAGGGACTTTTTTTAAATTTAATTTTAAAAATTTCGTAATTTTCATTTTTACACGAGTTGCCCAGGGTTGTCACTTGGACAACCACGCTAAATTTATTGATAAACCAATCCCAAAAAGAATCTGCAATAAAACTTTAAAGGAAAGGACTTCGCAAGGTTCATGAATTATCTACTGGACTACTAGGCCTTGATAAATTATTCTTTTTTTCAACCTATTATTCTCTTCTTGTATTCAAACAACTATTTACCTATTATTCGTTTGAAAACCCTGTTATGTTTTTCTAAAAGACATAAAATCTGTTTAGCTAATTATAGCTAACCAGAGCTCTTGGAATGAACATTAGCTAGCTAGCTATTAATACTTTAAAAAAATATTTGCACAATCAATATAATTCTAAAGTTTAACAAAAATTGTAATAAGACACTTGAATAGTCTCTAAGGTATGGCTGGTTCTTGTTGTGAAGAGAAAGTATGTCAGTCTACTTCTGCATAACATGTTGTGGGGCCGTCCTAAGGAATACATTAGAACTTTAATTGACTGTTCATTGTCATTTATCTGTTTATTGTTTTTCATCTGTTTTGTGTTCTTACAGTCTTCCGTCTGTATTGTGTGGAATGTGCGTGTGATCATGTTAGAGTGCCATGTGCTCACCCAATGGGCATGCTCACACTGTTTTTCTATTTATTTCCCACCAGGCTTGCCTGGGTTGTATATATTCTGGCCTTGAGCAAACCCATTTTTAGTCACTGCTCAGTTTGTGCTCCACTGCACTATTCTGTCACCTTTATTACTTTGAATATAATTAGTTATTCCTCAAGCAACCTTCTACCCAAACTCGGGGATTAGGTAGAGGGGCTAGTTAGAGTATTAGGAACAGATCAGTGGCCACTCAGGAGTAGTAACTCTGGTGGCAGCGTACCAAACCCTTCCAAGTCCAGGAGCTTCTGCGATAGAGGGAAGTTTCCTGGGCAACTGTGTGCTTCTGAGGCCGGGCATTGAAAGGGACCGACTTGCAGACCACACATGTCTTAATCTTGTTAGAATAGTTACTCTCATGCAACTTCACAATTGAATAAATTATTATCAGACAAATCCTCAGAGGCAACAATGCAGTTGTTCTGGTTTCAAAACAAACAATTTCTACAATTCAACCCACATGAAATAAATGTTTCAGAATCAGCAGCCATAGGCTTGATCTCACGTAGCTAACCTCAATGGTGAGATTGAACTGCTTAATAGGATAAGCCTGAGGTCTTTATCAACACATCATTATTCTTATCAGATTTTGTATGAAAGTTACTATAACCTGGTTTATCACTGGATTTGGATCAGTTCCAGAGAGTTGCGCAGCAATTATGCAAATAAAATAACCACTGAATCTCCCCTAGCCATTCTGAAGGATTGTGTGACTTGGCTATATGCACTAGACAGCAACATCTGTTATTCTTCCATTCTCTAGAACATCACTGTAACAAAGTTATCTTGTTAAAGAAACACTGCTCCATTATAGTCCATCTGAATGAAATGAAGAGGGGGGACATGGTTACCACACTCTAATTAGTAGACATAACATGTGCAACAAGTCCATCAGAATGAAATGAAGAGGGGGGACATGGTTACCACACTCTAATTAGTAGGAATAACATGTGCAACAAGTCCATCTGAGTGAAATGAAGAGGGGGGACATGGTTACCACACTCTAATGAGTAGGAATAACATGTGCAACAAGTCCATCTGAGTGAAATGATGAGGGGGGACATGGTAACCACACTCTAATTAGTAGGAATAACATGTGCAACAAGTCCATCTGAGTGAAATAAAGAGGGGGGACATGGTTACCACACTCTAATTAGTAGGAATATCATGTGCAACAAGTCCATCTGAGTGAAATGAAGAGGGGGGACATGGTTACAACACTCTAATTAGTAGGAATAACATGTGCAACAAGTCCATCTGAGTGAAATGAAGAGGGGGGACATGGTTACCACACTCTAATTAGTAGGAATAACATGTGCAACAAGTCCATCTGAGTGAAATGATGAGGGGGGACATGGTTACCACACTCTAATTAGTAGGAATAACATGTGCAACAAGTCCATCTCAATGAAATGATGAAGAGGGGGGACATGGTTACCACATATTAATTAGTAGGAATATCATGTGCAACAAGTCCATCCGAATGAAATGGTTACCACACTCTAATTAGTAGGAATATCATGTGCAACAAGTCCATCTTAATGAAATGATGAGGGGGGACATGGTTACCACACTCTAATTAGTAGGAATATCATGTGCAACAAGTCCATCTTAATGAAATGATGAGGGGGGGGACATGGTTACCACACTCTAATTAGTAGGAATATCATGTGCAACAAGTCCATCTTAATGAAATGATGAGGGGGGACATGGTTACCACAATCTAATAGTAGGAATATCATGTGCAACAAGTTCATCTCCATGAAATGATGAGGGGGGACATGGTTACCACACTCTAATTAGTAGGAATAACTTGTGCAACAAGTCCATCTCAATGAAATGATGAGGGGGGACATGGTTACCACACTCTAATTAGTAGGAATAACTTGTGCAACAAGTCCATCTTAATGAAATGATGAGGTGGGACATGGTTACCACACTCTAATTAGTAGGAATATCAAGTGCAACAAGTTTATCTGAATGAAATGATTAGGGGGGGACATGGTTACCACACTCTAATTAGTAGGAATAACATGTGCAACAAGTCCATTTGAATGAAATGAAGAGGTGGGGGACAGTGAAGAAGGGCACTAGTAAGCAAATTGATACTTAAATGCCCCATTATGCAATCTTTACCCTGTCATTGGCTATTTCATTTTCCATCATCTCATGCAATATCTCATATTGTAACATTACTTAGTAAAAGTTCATTAAGTTCAAATGTTCATAGTTTCAATTCTATCATTCAAGTCCACTAAATTTTTGCTACTAGTTTCAATGATACAGTATAAAAAAGTGTGATAACTAAAATATAAAACAAGTGCATAATGCATTCAAGTTATACAATTCACTGCAAGTTCAGACTTCTACTTGATATATATCTCTACAAATGAAATGATGCATGCGTTTTCCATCCACCTCATCTCAATATTATCAGTTGTAGTATAGTTTAGGTTTTTACAAAAATACGGAGGATTATTGAACGAACAACATGTACTGTTATGACCACACCCATGGCCATCCCATAGTAGGTCAGACAAGTCGCATTGAAACTCCCATCTGTTCTGATTACGGTAGACATGTTCGCATTGCGAATCACAGAAGTAATCATTACCCACATAAGATGGTGTCGTGTGAGGCCATGGAATGTTCCTACTACAGGGACAGTTGTCTTTGGTGTTTCGGATGTCGTTATTATCAGAGTGTGCAGCCACAAATGACCAGATGTGTCTTCTATTGCCAGGTGGTCCATGTGTTATAGACACACCATCTATATAGGGAGACTCAATAGATGAATTAGATCTGATAAAGGAATCAAATGCACTTCCTGGTCCAAATGTAGATCCTAGTATCCTCCCACACACTGTGGAGTAACTAACACCATTCACTGGTATAGGCACAGTTATACCAAGTCCACATGAACATCCAGTCCAGATTTGTATTGTTCCTTCTGGACATTCATGTATGGAGTAGTTATATAGAGCCACTCTAGTCCAGTCTGAGCTGCCACACCCACAAGGTCGGAACCGATGATTCTTGTTGAAGTAGTCTTTAGTCTTCTTAATTTCTTGGTCAATCATATCATTGGCAGGACAAGTAGTAGCAGACGTGGATTCATCGTGTTCCAGTGATGAAGGACTTATTGTAGTTGGAAGCTTTGATGGATCAGCCTGAGCCATTCCAATGACAACTATTAACATTGCAAAGTAAATCATGTTGAACATTGTTTGAGAAGAATACTACAAAATACTACAAAGAACTGGTCAAAGTTAAGAGTATTTATAGAGCATAAGGACCATAGCTAACACGGTTAAATTAGCTAAATGGTTCCAATCAATTCAGTTTCACTATTCATGCTTCCTAACTACTACAAATCTTGTGTAAAACGTCAAGTCATTTAGCTAATAAAATGGAACAAAAATAAATCATTTTCAATGATGGAGGATATTCAGAACCCACAAGTACTCTCAGGATGGTTTTCCTAATGTAAACATGTATAGTGTTATATACTTTATATACACACATTTAATATAAGTAGCTATACCAAATATACCTTAATGTTGTTATTATTCATTAGTTTATTCATAAACTGGAAATGGTTATCTGAAATGTAATTATACATGTACTGCAGCATAGCCACTCTCTCACTCACTAGTACATGAATCTGTATATATCCCATCAAATCAAGTACAAACGTCTTAATAAATTATTCAATATCATTATATCTCCAGATAGCAGTGTGCTTATGGAATGCTCTCATTTACTAGTAATGTGCTTGAGCACAAATGGCGAGCGAGCCTTAAACACACTAAACGTAAATTTGCCGTTTGAATGCTATCAGTTAGAAAATGGACTCAATAAGTACACAAGACGTAACTGTGTAGGCAAAAAATCAGATAGGTCAGAGACAAAAAACCTAACCTGTCAATAAAGGTAAGATTTTTCATCAGCTAAGCAGTCCTTGTAACACACAGCACCTTCACATACACTTGTTCACTTGATGTACCAACACAAAAATTACTTCCTTCAGTGATTTGATATTAGTAGTATTGTAAGCACAATACTTTCACACAACTGAACATACCTAGGCAAGACTTACCTTCGTGGTTAGTCTAGTGGACAATGAATTTAAAAAAAATGCTGTTGAGTAGGGCTTATAACTGTGACAAATAGCGTATTAACTTACCACCGCCACTAACTCGAATAGAAATGGAGCTCCAGTAAGTTTTTGCACCCGCAAAACAATTCAAAGCGGTAAACAATTCAATTTCTAAGGTGATACGGGTAATGGTCGCTAAACCAGAGGATTCTGTTTAGTGAAGTTTGGGACGGGGTCGAACGTTGAGCGAACACAAAAATACGGAGGGTCAAAGTACAAAATGACATACGTACGTCCAAACATTATATATACAAATAAACATCCCCGATTTTCGATTGTGTTACCCCTGTAAGTGTCTCGCTCGCTACACTCGCTCGCCAATTATTATGTTATCTTGCCAGGGTTTCATCTAGTGGGGGTGCAGGGGGGGAAACTTCCCCCCCAAAGTCCTCAACTTCCCCCCCAAATTCCTCAACTCCCTCCCCAAAAGAAAATATTTAGATAGATGATGTCATCTTAAAATAATTGTGAGTGGAAAAAAATTGTGAGTGTGTGCAAAAGTTTAAATGGCAAGTCTGCGCTTATTCTGGTTCTTCCAGTGTTCTACTATTGTTTCTAGCTCTCAACTTAATTTCTCAGGACCTTCAATGCAAACTCGCATAGCTTGATCAAGAGTTTCTTCACTGAGCCTGCTTCTCAACCTTGTCTTTACAAGCTTCATGTCACTAAAGCTTCTTTCTACAGTTGCTGTGGTAACTGGAAGTACCACACAGAGAGAAGCCAAATGTTCAAGGTTTGGAAAGCCAGCTTTCAGTGTGTGATTTGTTAAAAGATCAGATAAAACATCAGAACATGAAGATTCTCTATAGTTGGTGAACAGTATCCGCCGAAAGATTTTCCATTCTGCCACAGTCTGTTGTTCATCTATATCAGGTACTGATAACTTCATCTGTCCTTTAAAAATAAAACTGTGCACCAATTAGAAATCATTAAACACTAATACACTAAGAGTGGAACCTGTAAAGTCAGAGGCTACCTTCCCCCCCAAACCAAAAATCCTAGATGAAACCCTGCTTGCAATTTTCTTGTTTCTGAACTTTATATAGTTTTAATGATCGCGTACTAATGATAATAGTGAGCTTAAGGCAACTTGTATGCTTGTGTGTGCTACAGTCAACTTGTATGTTCATGTGTGCTACTTTCAACTTCTGGTGAAAGTGAAAGCTGAACAGAATTACAGAGACCAGTTATCAGCTGGGTATGCTAAACTGGATCTGCTGCATCAGCAGCCTTTAATAATGAACACTCCATTAGGTTGCATGCTCTGTGTACATGAATGTAATGATTGCAAGTGTAGATATTATATTGGTACAAATCTATACATAAATGTGAACAGCTTATTTTTATGCTGAAGCAGTCACATTAGCATGCTAACACATGCACTCTGTTGGCAGTTCGCTATACCACTGAGTGTCCCTTACTGGTTTAGTCTCTCTTATGAAGACAGCATATAGTTAGCTATATTCTCGTTTTTCATTGCTCAAGTTATAACTAGAGCACTGAAGTGCAAACCCTCAGCGCTAGTTAGCTAGTATAAAGAAAAGGAAAAGTGTAGAAACAAAAAAAAAGAAAGAGAAGTGGCATGAAGAGAGGCAGGAAAGAGAAAAAGGCAATGAAGAGGGATAAAAGATAGAGGAACCGAAAGGAAAACGTAGGAAAGCAATAAAAACAGTAGGAAGAGAAAAATAAAGCAAGAAGAAGGAAAAAAAAAACAAGATGAAAAAAAAAAAATGAAAAAAAAAATCGTCTACTAGGGTTCGAACCAGAGACTTCTAGGTTAGCTATTTGCTCACTCACGAACTATGCCACGGAACACCTCACGGTCAATCCATGTAATTGTTAGCTATTTAAAAGTGATTTGCAACCTGCAAGTTGGCTCACGTGACAAGCAAGTTTTTATGGGCGGTTCCCATTACCGTTACGTACGATTGTAGGACTGAAATTCTACTCGCTTTTTCTTGAAAACTAAGTCAAAACTAACAATTCTGGCTCATTAAAGGGACTTACTCTGTGAAGTGCTATAGTCTAATGTCGCTTTCAAAGCCTGGGTAGCCGTACTCTTCGAGATCCGTTGTTGACTGAATGAATGAACTAGAGCACTGAAGTGCAAACCCTCAGCGCTGGTTAGCTAGTATGATAAAGAAGAGGAATGAATGAAAATAGGTAGGGAGAAAAGAAAAAGGAAGAAGAAAGAAAGAAAAACAGTACAGGAAAGAAAGAGGAAATGAAAGGAAAAGGTAGGAAAGAAATAAAAACAGTAGGAAGAGGATAATAAGGCAAGGAGACAAAAGGAAATAGAAAAAAATCAGGATGAAAAAAAAAGATGAAAAAAAAAAAATACCGTCGACGAGGATTCGAACCAGAGACTATTAGGTTAGTTACTTGCTCACTCAACAACTACGCAACGCAACACCTCACGCTGAATGCATGTAATTGTTAGCTATTTAAAAGTGATTTGCAACCTGCAAGCTGGCTCACGTGACAAGCAAGTTTTTAAGGGGCGGTTCCCATTACAGTAACGTACGATTGTTGGACTGAAATTCTACTCGCTTTTTCTTGAAAACTAAGTCAAAACTAAAAATTCTGGCACATTAAAGGGACTTACTCTGTGAAGTGCTATAGTTTGATGTCGCTTTCAAAGCCTGGGTAGCCTTACTCTTCGAGATCCCTTGTTGACTGAATGACAGGTTGACTACTATATACCCTCAGGCGCATGCGCACTGAGGGTTAATGACAGGTTGACTACTATATACCCTCAGGCGCATGCGCACTGAGGGTTAATTATGCTTGAATAGGTACATCTATGGATAAATTGCTGATAATAACAGGTGGTGTTGACGTCAGATCTTAGGAACTGATCAGTAGATGTATAATTCCATACAAAATTATCCTCTAATATGTTTTGTCATTGAAAATACTAGTCTTTAACTTCCTCATTATTTACAATGGAACTACAGCAAGATAATGCAATACCATTATTTCATTGCCGTATTTAGTTCATATTTTATCAAGTTTATATAGTTCCTCCTCCTCAAAACTTACTCATGTTTGTGTGTATCTTGGCTGATTAAAGAGTTTCATTTTCTCAGAAGTATGCGAGTTTTATTCTGTATTCTTTCTTTAAATTAGTGTCAATTTGAGTGCACTGTACCGAATTAAAGATCACGGAGAGGCAATCAAGATCATGTGCTCAAACATCTCGACAACTAAATGGAATGGGTTAATTGGATTGTCAAACTCATGCATATTCTTTCATACCAATTCTCTTTGTTGAGAATAGTATTTAATCTTCACTAACATAATTTGACTAACAAAGTTCCCAAGTTAACACTTAAACATGAATGTTGTCTGAATTTCTTCCCCATGGAGTGATGCTGTCAAACAACCACAACATTCTGTCCTGAAAATTCCAGCAATGTCCTTCAGTTCCTTTGGATCTGTTATAAAAATGATTTAGTCGCACTATTACACGATTTATAGTCGTGCATGCAATTCTTGAAGATATGAAGGCTCTGATCTGTCTTATTTTTCTGATTGTGCAGAGCTACTCTATAACTTCAGATTCTAGGGGTAAGTTGTGTTAGGCCAAGCCCTTTCAAAAATAGTAAACAATACTTTAAAACAGTTATTTCACTCCAGGGACAAAGAATTGGTAGAAGCAGCATTAAAGTTAGCTATCTGTTATGGGGCCTTATAAAGGTCTATGAGGGTATTTAAGACTTTACTTTATGCAATCATTGTTTGTTTTCCAATAGATGTGTTATATATTTATTCAGTAGTAGTTTGAGTATGTGGTAATTTAGTAAGAGTCTTTCAGATATAACTCTCTTGAAATAATGCTGCATATGTGTATTATTATATATACAATTTGTGTGGTATACAAGACCTGTATTTTCACAAGTATCATATTATACATCAGTGGATAAAGCATTTTGAAAAATAATTATAACGATAATAATAATAACTAATAAATAAAATAGTGTGCGCCTAGCAATTATAAAATTTCCAGGTGCTAGAAGTTCTATGTTTATGTCACCTGTTGCTTTGACGACATTATTCTGCATCCTTTCTTAACATTAATGGCTGTCATGAGGTTTAACACGGAAAAGTTTTATTCTATGGCAAACCAAAAATAACTACAAAACATCTTAGACTGTGCTGATCTCATTTGTTTCTTTAGCAAACAATTTTTGATGCCTTCCTGTTGTTGTGTTATTGTCAACTATATGAACATAATCTAGAACTATCAGCTGATTATAATAGTGATTCTTTTTACTTATGTGAATTTTTGTTGTTGTTGTTTTGTTTTTTGTGTTTTTTTTTGTTTTTGTTTTGTTTTGGGTTTGCAGTGATAAAAAGGAACTCATAAGGCTTTAAGCTTGCTAAGCATACCAACTTGTTCTAATTACTGACTACTTCTTCATTGAATTATTTTTTTTATTAAGCATACCAACTTGTTCTAATTACTGACTACTTCTTCATTGAATTTTTACATAGGATGTTTGAAGACCGTAGACATGGCATTGATACTGGATCGGTCTAAAAGTATTGGAAAGTACAGCTTTCAAGATGCTCTCACATTCCTTCAAAATCTGGTTAACCTGCAGAATGGAGCTGTTAGAATTGGCTTAGTGGCTTACTCCGATCAAGCTTCGATAGCACAAAAGTTTAAGTTCATTGAAGAATGCCATAAAAAGTGTTCCTTATGTTAATACTAGGTTTACTAAAACTCCAGCAGGTCTGGAGAAAGCCAGGTATATATTGACACCAAGACAACCGTCATGGAGCAAGATCTGGTCGTCGTACTTCAAAGATAGCCATTCTACTGACAGGTGAAAACTAAAAGTATAATAATTATGGTTATACATTCATACAATATAAGTACTGTATAATTATTATTATTATTATTATTAATAATATTATTAATAATATTATTATTATTATTGTTATTATTATTATTATTGTTATTATTATTATTATTATTATTATTAATATTATTATTTATACTATTTTTTAATATTATTATTATTGTTATTACTATTATTATTACTAGTGATGTGCTTGAGCACAAATGGCGAGCGAGCCTAAAGACTATACTATTTGTATATTAATGATTTTGACTTCTAACACTGAAGCTACTGAAAATAAGGTCCAGTTTGTTTATTTAGCATACAGGGTAAAGGGATTTCAGTGCCATAGTAACAACTAACTCTCTGCAACTGCTTGAATTGAAGGAAAAAACAACAACAAAACAATACACGTTATTTAAACGTTTTCCTTGTGATATTCTTAGCTAAATTAGGCTAGGTTTTACTTTAGGTACTACATTGACGCGATTGACGCACGGCAATTCTACATTGACGCGCGGAATCGCTAGTGGAAGCATGCATTAAATTAAACCTAGGGCTAGCCTTAGCCCTAGACTTAGCCCTAACCCCCTAGCCCTAGCCCTAACCCCCTAGCCCCTAACCCTAGCCCTTGCCCCCAACTAACCCATCCCTTGTGTTTAAAACACATTATCCTTTAACCAACAAATAATTGGGGGCTAGGGCTAGGGCTAGGGCTAGGGCTAGGGGATTAGGGCTAGGGCTAGGGCTAGGGCTAGGGCTGCCAGTCAAACAATTGTTTTTAATTGAGAGGAATAGCGAGTGTTTCGCATATTCAGATTGTGCCGCGCGCGTTTGTCGCGCGTCTACGTCAATCGCGTCAATGTAGTACCTAAAGTAAAACGTAGCCCTAAGTTATGGTTGTAACACACAATGCTTTGACACAACTGGACATGCACCTACAGACTTACCTTCGTGGTAGTCTAGTGGACAATGTATTTTCAAGTAAATACTGTTGCGCACGGCTTATAACCATGACAAAGAGCGCATTGACTTACCACCGCCACTAACTCGAATAGAAATGGAAGTCCCTTAAGTTGTCAAGTTTTAACTGCACCCGCAAAAGAATTCAAAACGGTAAACAATTCAATTTCTAGGGTGATGATACGGGTACTGATCGATAAACCAGAGGATTCTGTTTAGTGCAATTTGGGATGGGGTCGACCACGTAACTAACACAAAATCGCGAGGGTCAAAGTACAAAATGACATACGTACGTCCAAACATATTATACAACTAGTGGTGCGCTCGAATAGCGCAAATGCATGGCGAGCGAGCAGACTCTTTTTACAGAAAAATAGGACAGAAATTACATCTGACTGTAGTGCACAGTGTAACCCTTTCCATTCTCAGTTAGCATCAGAGAATCTAAAGTCTCTGATCCCAGACTAAACTAACAGAATTACCTGAATAAACTTCGAAAGCAGTGGCAAAGAAGCGCAGCTTGACAAAGACTTCACAATTTGTTTCAAGAAGAGAGTAGCTGTAAACTTTTTGGTTGAAACAAAGTTGCGTAAGGCAGTGCAGTATGATTCTCCGCGCTCGTTAATTGAAAAATACTGGAACTGTGAACGCTTTACCTAACTTACGTAATTAGAAGCGCGCGCGTTAAAAGAGCATACGTACCATCCATACATACATACATATAACATATACCCGATTTTGCATTATCCACCCCTAATAGTATCTTGCTCGCTTCGCTCGCTCGATAAATAAACTAGTGGTGTGCTTGAGCACAAATGGCGAGCGAGCCTGATAGTTAGGTAACATAAAATGTTACTATGTTTTAGCTTACTTCATGCAAACACTATAATAGCAGTTATGACATTTTGATTTCAGCAAACAAATACAAAATCACTCTCTCTTACCTTATTAATGGTAACTTTTGTAGTATCAAACATCAACAATTCTGATAATCTCAATCGCCAGTAACTCTTGAACAAGCTCTCAGCTACGATAAAAAATTAACCAGTGTTATTATTTGTAATTTTAGCCAACAAATACGGAATTACTACTTACATCATTCTTGAGTATTGATAACTTCTGTAGTATCAAATTGAAGTTACTTTGACCATCTGAATTACCTTGAATTCTTGACAAGCTCTCACCTACAAAAACAAAAGACAATCAATTTTATACAAAATTACTTTCTTACCTCATTTTCTTGAGCAGTGGTAACTTTTGTAGTACCAAAATTGAGCCAATCTGACTATTTGAATTTACCAGTCACTGTTGACAAGCTCTTAGCTACAGAAAAAAAAGGCCAGAGTTAATTTTGAATATTTAGCTAACAAATATGGAATTACATACTAATATAATTAATAATTATTCTTATTACTGTTAATTGCTGCTATTATTATCATTTTATAGATGGTAAATCTAACAGAGGTAATCTTAATTCAGCAGGACTTAATATGCAAAGAACCAGTACTAAGGTACTAGCTATTGGAGGTATCAAATTCAGTGAACTGAAAGATGATCACTGGACACTCTTTTAGCTATGTGTTCCCAGTTCAAATACAGTGGATTGAACATTGGACTAAAATACCGAAATCTTGCCTACGTAAGTGTAGAATAACATTTTCTATAGTTTCAGTTTATGTGAAAGAGATACAATGAAAACTCTTAAAGTGGACTCTCTAACTATAAAATAATCTCTATTTAGTGAACTTTCTACTTATCCCCTCCTTTGTATTGTTTAGCTATCAACTCTTCAAGCAAAAAACCCTCTTACTTGTGATCTAATATCCTGGTCCCAGATTCTTCTCAGTTGTTATAGAATATACTTCTCCTTTTATATTCTAAAATAGAGCAAAATGCAATATTTGAAGAGCATTCTGAATGGGGAGACATATGGTCTCAACTTGTCTCCGACGAGGAAGTTCCAGAAGATGAAGAAAGTGAAGCAAAAGAGGAGTATCAAGATTCACTGGAACTTGCGTATAACGAAGCTGAGTGGAAGAAATGATACAAGTTATGAAAATAGAACGAAAAAGAGACATTTATAGCTATTGAGTGGACTTTAGCATTTGTTATATTGCATATTGTAGTGTTATTTATTAATATGGTATTTCAAACAGCATAGCTCTGTGCATACCATATGGAACAACATTGACTATAATATAGCATTAATAAGACCAAAGGTCTCAGTCTCAAGTTAGCCACGTAACAATACTCTCAACAAGGCAACAATGTCCAAAGAAGTATTGAACAGAACTGACTGGGACCGAGAGTTGTTTGGATAACTGAAATGTTCAGATAAAGGGGTGTGGTCAAGCAACTCTTCATGTCTGCACGTGCTACTATTAGATTTTGGGTGTTCGGTTAACTGAAGTGTTCGGATAATTGAAGTTCTGATAACTGACATTCTACTTTACTTGTTTAGAGGAGTTAGTTGCTCCGAGACATTGTTGGTAGCTAGTATTATAATAGACTAGTGGTGTGCTTGAGCACAAATGGCGAGCGAGCCTTAAACTACACTATTGTTATTCAAACTACTAAAATAAAGTCGAGTTGTTAAATTACGCATATACGGTAAAGGGGATCAATGCTATAGTAACCACTCCCCTCAACTGTTTGAATTGAAAAAGAAGCAATAAAATCAAGTCACGTTATTTAAAATTTTCCCTGTGATATTCTTAATAGTAGTTGTAACGCACAATACTTTCACACAACTGAACATACCTACGAAAGACTTACCTTCGTGGTTCGTCTAGTGGACAATGAATTGTCAAGTAAATGCTGTTGAGTAGGGCTTATAACTGTGACAAATAGCGCATTAACTTACCACCGCCACTAACTCGAATAGAAATGGAGCTCCCATAAGATTTTGAGTTTTAACTGCACCCGCAAAACAATTCAAAGCCGTAAACAATTCAATTTCTAAGGTGATACGGGTAATGGTCGCAAAACCAGAGGATTCTGTTTAGTGAAGTTTGGGACGGGGTTGAACGCCGAGCGAACACAAAAATACGGAGGGTCCAAGTACAAAATGACATACATACGTCCAAACATATATATAAACTAGTGGTGTGCTTGAGCACAAATGGCGAGCGAGCCTGATAGTTAGGTAACATAGTATGTATAATGTTGCAAACACCATAATAGCAGTTATGACATTTGCAGCAAACAAATACAAAATCACTCTCTTACCTTATTAATGGTAACTTTTGTAGTATCAAACATCAACCATTCTGATAATCTCAATCACCAGTAACTCTTGAACAAGCTCTCAGCTATGATACAAAATAAACCAGTGTTATTATTTGTAATTTTAGCCAACAAATATGGAATTACTACTTACATCATTCTTGAGTATTGATAACTTCTGTAGTATCAAATTGAAGTTACTTTGACCACCTGAATTACCTTGAATTCTTGACAAGCTCTCACCTACAAAAACAAAAGACAATCAATTTTAGCACACAAATACAAAATTACTTTCTTACCTCACTTTCTTGAGCAGTGGTAACTTTTGTAGCACCAAATTTGAGCCAATCTGACTATTTGAAATTACCAGTCACTGCTGACTAGCTCTTAGCTACAAAAAAGAAAGGCCAGAGTTAATTTTGCATATTTAGCTAACAAATATGGAATTGCGTACATATCTCAGCTTCCCTCGAGAAGTAGTAGCTTCCTTAGCATTAATACTACGGCATTCTGACTACCAACGGCTCTTGACAACCAACAACCGGCACTCCGTATCCCCCCATAAAACGGCGAAGTTTTGAAATAAAGTATGGAAAAGGGTCTTCAATGCCATAGTAACCGGTAGAATCAACTTTTTGTTTCTTGAAAAGCAAGCGTTTTCGCCTGAATTTGCTCACACTTCTGCGCTTAAGTATAAAGTAAGGCTTGCTTAATGCTGTAGTTTCAGAATAAACTGGGGTCCAGCCTAAAAAGCCGTGTTTTTTTGGGAAAAACGTTCCCCCCCGCGCGCGTTTAAATTTAAAGAGCATACGTACTCCATAAATACATCCATATCTATTAATACTGGAAAAATGTGACGCGTTACCTAACTTAAGAACTAGTGTGTGCTTGAGCACAAATGTCGAGCGAGCCGGATAGTGAGGTAACTAAAAGGTTACATATT
>WLWD01004348.1_pt1 | contig 62006 bp, 55 predicted proteins | sample 6712731 | NCBI WGS metagenome assembly WLWD01 (sample SAMN12718690, study PRJNA576275) | sponge metagenome | isolation source: marine sponge | host: Mycale hentscheli | place: New Zealand: South Island, Marlborough, Capsize Point | collected 2014-11-01 | reverse complement strand
AGCAGCCCACCATGCAGAGTGAAACCCGGCCGGTTGACGTGCATGGCCTCGTCCACATCGTCGTTGCGCATGTCGACCTTGACCAGGTTCGAGGCCGAGACCTCGTTATAAAGCAGCTCGTGCGCCTTGATTAAGAAGAAGTCGGGCTCGTCGGGGACCCGCATGGAAATGTGGTTATAGATGCTATCGGCCCAACGATATTCGTGGGCCAGCCGGTAAGCGGCGGCGAGATCGACCCGCGCCTGCCACTCGGCGTCGCTGACTCCCTCGCGAACCGAAGCCACATCACGCAATTGTACGACGTTGGTTGTCATAATGTGTTCTCCTCAACCAAATTTTCCGGGCAAAGCCCCTCTCCCTTGGGAGAGGGTTTATTAAACCCGCAGCACCTTGCCCGGGTTCATGATGTTGTCGGGATCTAGCGCGCGCTTAATCGTGCGCATCAGGCTGACCGCCTCGCCATGTTCGGCGACCAGAAAATCGATCTTGCCGACGCCAATGCCATGTTCGCCTGTGCAAGTACCGCCCAGGGCCAGCGCCCGCTGAACGATGCGGTCGTTGCACTCTTTCGCCCGTTTCATTTCCTCGTCGTCGTGGATGTCGACCAGGAAGATTGAGTGAAAATTACCGTCGCCCACATGGCCGACCATCGGCGCCTCGAAGCCCGAGGCGCGGGTATCTTGCTCGGTCGCCGCGATGCATTCGGCAAGCCGCGAGATGGGCACGCATACATCGGTGGAAATGCCCTGCTTGCCTGGCTCATGCGCGATGCAGGCGTGGTAGACGTCGTGGCGCGCCTGCCACAGCTTGTTGCGTTCCTCGGTTGAGCTGGTCCACTGGAAGGCCGAGCCGCCGAAATCGTCGATGATCGCGCGGACCTGCTGGGTCTGTTCCTCGACCCCGGCCTCGGTACCGTGAAATTCATAGAACAGGGTTGGCTTGGCCTCGTAGCCGTCGAGCTTGGAATAGTCGATGGTCCAATCCATCATCAACGAGTCCATGAGCTCGATGCGCGCCACCGGAATGCCCGACTGGATGGTCAGGATAACGCTGTCAACCGCGTCGGCGGTCGAGGGGAACTGACACACCGCCGAGGCGATCTTTTCCGGAATGCCGTAGAGCTTCACATGGACTTCCGTGATCACGCCGAGCGTGCCTTCCGAACCGACAAAGATACGGGTCAAATCATAGCCGGCCGACGATTTCTTGGCCCGCCCGCCGGTCTTCACGATGCGTCCGTCAGCGGTGACCACGGTCAGCCCCAACACGTTCTCGCGCATGGTGCCGTAGCGCACCGCGTTGGTGCCGCTGGCCCGGGTCGCCGCCATGCCGCCGAGCGAGGCGTCGGCGCCGGGATCGATAGGAAAGAACAACCCAGTGTCGCGCAGATACTCGTTGAGCTGCTTGCGGGTGACGCCGGCCTGCACCCGGCAGTCGAGATCTTCGGCATTGACCTCGATGACGTTGTTCATCTGCATGAGATCGATGGTCACACCGCCATGGGGCGCGGTGACATGGCCCTCCACCGAGGTGCCGGTGCCGAAGGGGATGACCGGCGTGTGGTGGGCGGCGCAGATCTTGACGATTTCCGCCACTTCCTCAGTCGAATGGGGAAAGCACACCGCGTCGGGCGGGTAAGGCGCGTAATAGTCCTCGCCATGGCCATGATGCTCACGCACCGCCGCGGTCGTACTGAGGCGGTCGCCGAGCAGTTCGGTCAATTCAGCGACAACCGCGGAATCGGCGTCGGCACGGGCATAAGCAGCGTCGGACATCTATCCATTTCCCTGGATTATTGTAATGCGGCGCTATTCTACCACGAAAGGCCGGCGTGTCCCCTGCCCTGGCGCATGTTACGCAACATCGTTCTTAGCGCGTTACTTTTCACCAGAAATCCGCCGAATAATGGTATAAATGGGTATGGAATCAACGTTTACGATAACTGAGCGCGACTATGTAAGAGCAACTCTGCTCTTCTCAAATCCTACCAAACGGGGAGCCCTGATATACTTGGCTCTCAGCGGCGCACTAGCATTGGCCGCAGTTACCTTGCCATTCCCGCATTGGCTTCTAGCCATCGGAGCTCTCGTCGGTGGCATCATTGGCGGTCTTTCGTTTCATTTCGGCCTCACCCCGTACGTCGCGAAGCGGCACTATCGAAACTACAAGGCCATACAAGAGCCGGTAAAAATTCGACTGCAGGACGATGGCGTTTGGCTCAAAAACGACGACTTCCAGGGCGTTTTAAAGTGGGAAAAAATGCATAAATGGAGGCAGAACGACCATTACTTGCTGGTCTATCGAATGCCAAGATTGTTTCACATCATACCAAAATCGGTCACCGCAACCGGCTTTGATATGCCAGCTTTAACCTCGACACTGCAGACAAAAATTGGCCCGTCGAAGTAACAACTAATTCAACCTTAGGCAATCGAATGCGGAACAGATTGGCGCGGCGAGGTATCGTTCTGTTAGTGGCGCTCATAGCCTTGGCTGGGTGTAAAAGCGAGATCAGATTGGGCGACTATGGGCCGCTCTCCATCGGACAGCCGAAACTCGAGGCTCTGAACGCGCTAAGGGCGAACGGAAATTGGCCTAACCCGGTTGTTTATGAAGAGCAGTATATCGACAGTCCGAGCGACTCTGACCTTGCTACCCTATTCCCAAACGAAGCCGGGATTGTGGTATGGATCGGAGGGTACCCACAGCCCTTGCGTATCGAATTTGACGATCATTTGGTTTCCAACAAATGGCCTGAATACGACATCGCACCAACGGCACCGAAAGATTTAAAGATCAAAAATCAGGAAATGGTGCGGTTAGATCGCAGCATAGAAGTTGGTATGGCCCGAGACACAGTTTTCGATGCCATCGCAAATTTCGATACGGAGTTCGAAGTATCCGTGGGAAACTTCGTCGTCGGAGAGCAAAAATTCCGCGAAATGCGTCGTGGCGAATTCAAAAAAAACGATCCGGATTATCGAGACCTAATACTCGCCAACGACGGCTGGCAGTTTACCGGACTAAAGGACCAAGTTTGGTATACCCCAATCGCGGAACCGTTTTATTCGCGCGTTACAATCTACTTCCGAAATGATCGGATAGAGCGGATAGAGCATTTCCACTTGCCATTTGAATTGCCCTAGGCTGACAAATAAGTCCCGCACGGCGTTACCAGTTCGCCACCCAGGCGCCCTCCGGGCCGCCGCGCCGATGCACACCTCTCCATCCGCACCACAGCGAGCGCGTTAAGACCTTCGGAAATCTCGGTTTCCGCTAGCGATACTAGTCGAAATTGTTTTTCTTGCCTTTCCTGACATAGGCGATGACGTCGGAGATATGGCGCTCGCCATGGTGGCTGCTTTCCGCGGCGACTTGGCTGAACATCTGCATGGCTAGGCCGGCATCGAAATCCTCGGTCATTCTGCGCTTCCACGGCCGCCGGATGACTTGCGTGGTCATGCGCCGTGTGGTGCGCGGCTGGGTCATGATCTGGTCGGCCAGTTGATAGGCGCGCTCGAGCATTTTCTCGCGCGGCACCACCTCGTTGACCATGCCCCATTCCAGCGCCTGCTGGGCATTGATCGCTTCGCCGGTCAGTAACGCATAGGCCGCCCGCTTGGTGCCGAGCAATTCCTGGAAACACACATTAATGCCGTCGCCCGGCACCGAGCCGATATCGTAGTGCAGGTCGTAGATGACCGTGTCTTCGCTGCAGATTGTCAGGTCGCACATCAGGCACAGCTCGGTGTGAAAGCCGGGGCCGTTGAGGACGCCGATGGTAGGAATTTCGAGGTCGTTCATCAGCGCGTTTAAATTCACCCTACCGTCCTTGAAGGCGTATTCGTAGGCCCAGTAGTTCAGGTTTTCGGCTTCAATTTTGAAGCCCTCGGGATCGGGTTCCATCATGAAATCGTCGCCGGTGCCGGTGAAGATCATGATTTCATTTTCCGGGTCGGCGCCGACGGTCTTGAAGACCTGCGCCACGGAACGGTGATTTTCGACGCTCAACTGGATGGGCCCGCCGGCTGTATGGGCCTGAACCAAAATCACGCCATCGTCGCGCCGTTCCAACTTGTAGTTATCCTTGAACACCTCTTGGTAATCATCAAAATTCGGATCCGGTATGAACTTGACTAAGGACATAACTTTTACTCCTCTCCAAAGTTGGTTATCGGCAAACGGGTACGCGTCCGATACCAACAGTATGGGAGATTGCGCCTCAGGTTAAGAGCGAAGCTCGACAGCTACAGATAAGTCGCGCACGACGTTTCCGGCGCATCGCGTCTAGCCTATTTCGGCTCGCGCCACAGAGGCAATCCTACAAATATGTCCCGCTCAGTGTTGCGATCTCACCGCCAAGGCCGAGCTTGAAGCGGGCGATGCCGGGCGACGTTTGCGTGTCCACGCCGCCCAGATCGAGCCAATCGGTGCCGCCGCCGCGCAACTCGGTGATGGCGCGCCAGAGCAGCAGATTATGGGCGTTGCCGTCGCGGCCCTCTTCGCCGGTCCAGCCGGCCAGATAGGTGGCGCTGACGCCGTGGCGAACCATGGCAATACCAGCAACCGCGACCTTACCGTGAAACGCCTCCCACACCCGCACATGTCCGGCCTTACCGGCGCCGGCGTGCATTTGCCGGATGAGATCGGCCGGCGGGCCGATGAAGCGCCGGTTGCGGCGGAACCGGTCATAGGTGGTCATCGCCTCTTCAAGGGCCCGGTTGCGCTCCACGGCGCGGACCCGCAGCCCGGCTTTTTCGCCCGACACCAAGGCGTTGCGCCATTTACCCTTGAGGCCGCGCCGCAGCTGGTCTTCATCGGGGCGAATATCGAGCCACACGGTGCTGTAACCAGTAACCATGCGCCGCATCCCCAGCGCGCCCATGAACCGCCGGCTGTCCACCGTGTCGGGCAGTTCGGGCAGCCAGAACAACAGGTCGCGACGCCGCGCCCGAAATTCACGCCGGATCAACCGGCAGGCCTCCAGGCGTTGCGCGTCTGAAAGGTCATCCAACCAGAGCGGCCCGCGCAGAATGCGATTGACGCTGGCGAGTTTAACGTCACGAGTGCGGAAGCCTTGAACAAGTGCGACCGGCCGGCCACCGTTGCGGATGATAAGGCGGGTCACCGCGGCGCCTTGGGAGGCCGCCACCGCGTCGCCATAGGCCCAGGATTGTTCGAGGCTCGATTGCCCAATTCGCCCGATCAACCGGTCCCAATCGCGGCGCGCGCCGGGAACCGCTTCGAAGGCAAAATCATCAGGGGGAGCGACCGCCAGGGAAACCATCACGACAATATGAATGGTTTCGTCGCTGCGCCGCAATGTGTATAGCGTCACGCCATGATCGCGATGTTCAGACGGCCGCAAACAGTGCACGGCATCACCGTACCCCGGCGCCGGTTCACCCTATGGGCGGCACTTTATTTCGCGCTCTTCTTCTGTCTGCCGTTGCTGGTTATCGCCTTCGGGCTCGACACATTGCTCTATGCGACCGTCGATAAGCCCTTCGGCACCTGCCTGTCGGTGTTTTGCTGGGCGGGCTGAAACGCGCCCTAGTCCAGCGTCGGATCGAGGATCACTTTGCCGGTGCCGCCGCGCGCGCCAGCGATGCGGTGGCCTTCCTGCGCTGCGCTCAGCGGCAGCACCTGATCGATCAGGCATTTGATGTCGTGTTCACCGGCCATCTTCAGAGCCCGGGCCAAACCGCCGGGCTGTTCACGGGGTTCGCCGATGATTTGCAGTTGAAACAGATAGAGCTTCCATAGATCGAGTTCGACATGGCCGCCGGCATGAGCCCCCGCGGTGACCATCTTGCCGCCACGCCCCAGGCTGTTGAAGGCGCCGGGAAATAGATCCGGGTCGCCAATATTTTCGCAGACCAGTTTCGCCCCTTGCCCGCCGGTAATGCGCGCCACCTCTTCCGCCAAATCTTGCGTGCGGTAATTCACGCCATGATCGGCGCCGCAATCGATTGCCGCCTGCACCCGCGCGTCGGCTCCCGCCGCACCGATGACATTGGCCCCATTGAGTTTGGCGACCTGGACGGCGGCGCTGCCGAGCCCGCCAGAGGCTCCCATCACCAATACCCAGTCACCTTCGGAGACCTGGCCAACACCTTCGATTTGGTTGATCGCCGTGGCCAGGTGGCGGCCGACCACAGTAGCGTCATAGAAATCCAAGCTGTCAGGGATCGGCTGGGCGTTCTCCGCCGGCACTTTGACGTATTCCGCATAGCCGCCCCAAACATTGACGCCGAGGAACATCACTGCACCTACGCCGGGCAGGTTCATCGCGTCGGGATCGTCGCTTTTCACAAACAGGCTGCAATAGACCCGCTCGCCAACCTTGCGGTCTGTGACATTGGACCCCACCGCCTCGATGACGCCGGAGGGATCGACCCCCAGGATATGGGGTAGCACTGGGGTGCGTGCATACTTATTTTCACGCACCACCAGATCCAGTGTGCGGTTCACCGACACCGCGTGGACCTTCACCAGCACATCATCGGGTCCCGGTTCGGGGGTCTCGACATCCTGATAATTGAGGACCTCGGGACCGCCGAATTCGTGCATCATCACCGCTTTCATCACTGTGCTCCTCAGACCAACTGTTAAATACGCTTACTTCGCCGGCCCTACTTCGCCGGAATGATCGGCAGCAGTGCATAGCCCGGATGGTCGGGACCCAGATGCACCGTCACATTATTGTCGAATATTGCCGGCGGGCGATCCGTCTCATCGTCGTGGAGGAACGGTCCGACACCGGTGAAGGTGTTCTTCATGTTCGACAGGCCGGCATTGGGCTCACCCGGGTAGACATAGTCGCAACCGCGGATCGACAGGGCGAAGCGATAGCCTTTGGGGACCACGATCCCGGTCGCATGAATCTCGATATCGAGTTCGTAGACCTCGCCGGGCGTCAACGCCTCGACCTCGTCATGCGAATGGAACGGGGCCCATTCTTCCGACCGCGCCGGATCGAGCTTGCGGTGCGACGCGCGCAACCAACCCGAGGCCACCGGCGTGTGCGGGTCGAGCGCGCCGCGGAAGGTGACTTCCTTCATATCCGGTTGGAAGACCCGCAGGATGACGAACATATCAGCGTCCTTGGTGTCCGACGATACGTTTAGCTTGACCGCCATCGGACCGCAGATTTCGGTGTCGTCGGCAACCGGGTTCGACACGAAGGTCAACCCGTCGCCCATCGCTTCATAGGTGATCTCGGCGGCTTTACCAGCCGGCGTTTCCGACAGTATCTGACCCGCCGGTTCGAAATGAAACTTGGTCCATTCGGTGCGCGGCAGCGGCCAGTCCTCTTCGGCCCGCAGCACGAACTTTTCGCCGGGGTGGCGCACATTCAGCGAGACCTGGGGCTGATCCTTCCAACCCGAATCGTCGCCCTTCAGGAAGCAATCGAAGAACCGCATCTGCAAATCGTTGCCATAGTCGGTGTAGTACAGCGACCAGTGCTCGAGGCCGTGGACTTCGAGCCATTTCTGCTTCGATGGCGGCAACATGTAGCCGTGAAAATTGCCGCGCGGATGCAGCGGCGCGCCGCCCCAATTGCCGCAACTCAGAATCGGCACTTCGATCTTCGAATAATCGACGGCGCGTTCGGCGAAGAATTCGTCGTCGAGTGGATGCGCGCGCATCGAGGCGTGCAGATCGAACCGGGTGGCGGCAAGCTCCTCGTCGGACACGGTGTCGGGCCCGGCGGCGAGGACGCCATTGGCGCGGGATTTGTAGCCGCGGTCGCCATAGCCATGCTGAATTTGCATGATTTGCATGTCGTACCAGTGGCGCGCAAAGGACGAGTAGATACCGCCGTGATAGGCGCCCTCGCGGTAATAGTCGCTCGAACCCTCCCACGGGCAAATCGCCGCGAGATGCTTGGGCTGCAGCGCCGCAACCTGCCACTGATTGATGGCGTAATAGGAAATACCGCTCAGGCCAACCTTGCCATTCGACCAGACCTGCACGCCGCCCCATTCGATGCAGGCGGCAAAATCCTGGGTCTCGCGCGAACTGAAATGTTCGAGATAACCCGGCGAGCGACCGGCGCCACGCGAATCGACGCGCACCAGCGCGTAGCCGTGCGGCACCCATTTTTCAAGGTCGGCGACTTCCCAGGCCTGATGGATATTGCTCGACCCCGCCGGGACATCCGGATGGTTCTGACACATCAGATCCCAGCAGGTCTTGTAGAGCTCCTCGAAATGCAGATCCTTGCCATAGGGACCATAGGACATGATGACCGGATATTGACCCTCATCGTCGGGCCGGTAGACATTGGCGCGCAGCACCAGTCCATCATCCATTTCAATGGGCACATCCCAGTCGATGCGCATGCCTTCGCGCACTTCGCTTTTGAACAGCGGATCGGCCGTATGTTTGATGTCGTCCATGGTGTCCCCCTTGAGATTTGGTTCGGATGCTTGAATTACATCTCGGAATTCGCTGGTCCTACTTTAGCGCTAAGGGCCTCAACGGCAAAGCCGCTGGGGTCTCCTGCGCTGGCATGTTAAATTCTGCCGATAAACACCACACAACAAGTCGGTGAAACAATAAATCAGGGGGAATTGCGATGACGGAACTAGCGTCAATCAAGGGCCAGGTTGCCGCGGTGACCGGCGGGGCGGCGGGGATCGGCCAGGCCAGCGCTGAGCGGTTCGCCGCCGAGGGCGCCAAGGTCGCGATCATCGACCGCGACGGGGATCGTGGCGAAACGGTGGTCGAAGGCATTCGCGCCGCCGGCGGCGAGGCGATTTTGATCACCGCGGAATGCACATCGGAAGCCGATATGGACGGCGCGGTCGCCAGCATCGTCGATCAATTCGGCCGCCTCGATATATTAGCCGGGTGCGCCGGCGGGTTTCATTCGACCCCCACCATCGAAGAACACGACGCCGAAACCTGGCGAGCTGGCATCGAATGGAACTTGACGGGTATTTACATCCCCCTGCGCGCCGTCATCCCGGCGATGAAGGCCAATAATTATGGCCGCATCGTCTCCATCGGGTCGGCCGCCGGCCGCACATCGTCAGCCCACGCCGCCCTCGATTATTCCGCCGCTAAGGCCGCTGTCGGCGGCTTGACGCGCCGTGCGGCGGTCGAATTGGCGCCCTTCGGCATCACTGTAAACATGGTCGCGCCGGGCACGGTGATGACGCCGCGCATCGCCGTCCTCCACGCCGAACGCATGGAAGCGATCGCCAATAACATGCCGCTGGGCCGGCTGGGCACGCCGGAAGAAATAGCTCACGCCGTCTGGTATTTAAGCACTCCGGGCGCCGCCTTCACCACCGGCACCACGCTCGACGTCAATGGCGGCCGCTGGACCGGATGACCGGCGATCGATAACCCGCTAAACTAACCGCAGAATTTAATCGCTTTCGAGGGAGAGAAATATGTCCATAAAGCACATGGTGTTCGTGGAATGGAAAGACGGCACCGACGACGCAATAATCGATGGTTTCTCATCGGCGGTGAATGCGTTTCCCGGACAGATCGACGGGGTTGAATCGGTCGAGTTCGGCAAGAATTTCACCGACCGCGCCGGCAACTTCACCCATTGCGGCGTCGTCACCCTGCGCGACAAGGACGCGCTGGCCGGATATGGGCCCCATGAGGCGCATCAAGCCGCGCTGGCTGTCGCCATGCCGGCGGTCGCCAACATCATCGTCGCCGACATTGAGACTTAGGCGCGCAGCGGAGCCCCTCTTGATCCTTCGAGACGCGATCTTCGATCGCTCCTCAGAGTCTGACTCAAAATGAAGTGAGCGATATCAGCGGTTTATCAATCTGACCCTCGAGCGTCATCACCCCCACCCCAACCCTCCCCCCTCAAGGGGGAGGGGGTAATAGCCAGCGGGTCGCTAATAATTTCCCTCCCCCCAGCGAGGGGGAGGGTTAGGGAGGGGGGTGGCGTTAGCCATTGCGTTTGGTTTTCTCCCACGGGGCGGGGAACAAGGTCTTAGAAACAAACAATTCATTTCCGGCCAGGCTCTCAGGATGAGGTTGTGGAATTTTATACAATACCCTCATGCTGAGGAGGCGCGTAGCGCCGTCTCGAAGCACGGCGCTATCCATGCCGCCGTTTATTTCCCCAGCGGGCGGGCGAAGCTTAGTTCGTGGCCGTCGGGATCGGTGAGATGGAAATATCGCTCGCCCCACTGCGCGTTTTGCGGCGGCGCCTCGGGCGTGAACCCTTCCGCCAACGCGCGGGCGTACATGACGTCGACATCGTCGACGTAAAAGATCGCCCGCCCCCACCAGGAAATCGGCGCGTCTTTGGGGGCCTGGACCACATTGAGGAAACTGTTGCCGGCGTCGAAGCTGGTCAGCTCCGCGGTCACGCCGCCGTAGCGAATTTGGAATCCGAGCGCTTGATAGAAGGCGATGGCGCGCGCCATGTCGTGGGTCGCCAGCGTCACCGCGCTCAAAGATTCGATACGGGGGGTCACGGCATCGGGCGACCCCGACCGGCGCCTTGACCCCGGTCGCTGTAGTTACTGACCGCGACCTTCACGGCGGTACCACGGCAGGAACATGCGGGTCGACCAATTCAATACGACTTCAATGCCAACGCCGAAAAATGACAGCACCAGCACCGCAACAAACGCTTCGTTGTAGCGGAGATTACCGGCCTCCAGCAAAATGAAGTTACCGAGACTGTTGGGCGTCCCGGTGAGCATTTCGGCAATAACCGCGCCGACCAGAGCACGTCCGGCCGCCAGCCTGATACCGGCCAACAGATATGGCATGGCTGCCGGGATCGCGATGCCGAACCAGACATTCCACGGTTTTGCCCGATAGGCCTTGGCGACGTCGAGATATTCAGGCGGCGTCGCTCGCGCGCCATCGGCCATGTTCAAGGTGATGGAGAAAAACCCGGCAAACAGAATGATGGCCATACGCGTGCCGCCGCCGCTGCTGCCAAACCAATTGACGACCACGGGCACGATGGCAACCATGGGCATCGCATAGAACGCAATAACATAGAAATTCAGCAACCGGTCCACGGCCTTTATCCGGCCCATGAGGACACCGACGATGGTGCCGGCTACCAGTGCGATAAAAAGGCCAACGAAAATTGCGCCCATTGTGCTGACAATGCCGGCCATGAACCGTTCGTGAGCCGCCTGGACGATTGGCGTATAGGCTTCCGGCGTATTCAGGAAGGTGGTGAAGTACCATTCAGGCGCAATCGTGACCGGGATAGCCTCGAAGATACCTGTTGGTCTGGCGACATAGTCAAAGTTCGAGCCTAGGCTGTCCATGCCCATCTGCCACACCGTGACGATCACGACACCAACCAAAATTTTGGCAAAGATACCGGAGCTGACAATGCGCCAGAGAAGGTCCCTACCCGGCTGAACCCTCTCAGCCGTCGATGCGCCGGGAATACGGGTGGTTGTGCCGGTTTCTGTCGTCATCGGTTTAGACCCCGCCACGCCGCCATCCGATTTTCAAGCACCCGCCCGATCCACATCAAAAGCAGACCCATGGCCGTCAGCACGGTGATCGATGCGAACACGCCCGACATGGAATATTTGCCCTGCTGATCCTGGATCAGACCGCCAAGCCCGCTGCTGGAGATAAGGAACTCCGCCGCCACCACACCAACTAGAGCCCGGCCCGCACCTTGACGTATACCGGTCAGAATGAACGGCACCGTATGGGGGATCAGCAGATCGCGCCACAGGGCGAATTCGCCAGAGCGGAAGGACTTTGCCACTTCAACCATTTCCGGCTTCACACTGCGCGCGCCCTCCAACGTATTGTAGAGAACGGGAAAGAAACCAAACAGGAAGACAACGGTGAACTTGGCTGCAAATCCGATTTCCAATACGGATTTGATAAACGGCACCATGGCAATCATCGGTGTCGCGTAAAGCAGCATAATGTAGTTTTCAAAACCCACCCGAAGGTAGTTCAGACGCGACATCAGCAGGCCAAACAAGCTGGCTGCCAGGACCGCCGAGATGAATCCCACGAAGTAAAGTTGCAACGAGCCCAGCACGGCATCCTGCAACTGACCGTTGGATACAAGAAAAATGAACCGCTTTGCTGTTGCGGACAGAGGCGCGCCATAGGACGGATTCACCTTTCCGCCAAAATATTCCCACAACACCGCGCCGATGAGTAACCCGGCCGCGTAGGTGGAAAATCGAATGGGGCGACTGTCCCAAAGAGAGTTCATCTGCAAATCCCTTGGCACCCCTTCCGTAATGGAAGGGGTGCCTAGTTAGGATCAATCAGCGAAACGCTGATCCCTATTTGCCGTCGACCAGCTTCAGAGCGTCGGCGTAGATCGAAAGATCGACCATGTCGTCATACTTAACCGGCTCGCCTTCGATGTTGCCGACGCGCTTCTGCACGGCAATCGAAGATTCAACCTTTTTACGGTCCAGCCCGTTATCGTTCTCGGGGAAGAAGTTCACAGACTGATAGAATTTTACGGCATCAATCGCAAAATTCTGAGCCCGTCCGGTCTCCGGACCGCCGATAGCGGCAACGCGCTCGACGTTGGCGGGGTTGTTCATGAAGCGAAAAGCTTCGATATGAGCAGCCGTCGCGCGCACGTAAAAGTCGCGGTCTTCAGCCAAGGCTTTCGTATTTGCGAAATGCATGACGTAGTGCGCATTCGGCTGAATGTCGGCCATGATGGCAACCGTGTGGACCTTGACACCGGCAGCTTCGATAACCGGCACGTCATCGGCGTGCAGAACACCGAACGTCGCGCGGCCGGAGATCATCTCTTGGTCGACGGCAGAGCGGACTTCGATCAACTGGCCGACCTTGCCCGGGTTCAGACCACAGGTGCGCAAGAGACCCGCTAGCTGAATAAAGCGAATGCCACCGCGGCGATCGACAGCCGCCGTCTCGCCTTCGACCGACTCGCAGGTCGTTTTATCGGCATTGGTGGAGCCGATCAGCCAATCGGAGCTGTTCTGTCCGGCGATACCAACGACCGGCATCCCGGCATTGGAAATGGCGACAGAAGCCGGAGAGGTCGGGCCAATGCCGATATGAAACTCGCCCCGACCGGCGGCGCCGGTGGCCTGCGGACCAATGGGGAAAGCCTGGATAAGGACATCATTGAAACCATATTTCTTATAGATGCCTTCCTGCTCAGCGACGTGCGCGACCATGCCGGCCCAAATGGGTGGGGTCGCCGGAATGGCAACCTTCAAATCCTGAGCCATGCCCGAAGTGGCAACGCCAAAAAAGCCGGCTGCTGCAACAACAAACGGCAGTGCTTTGGTAATAACTTTCATCTTTACACTCCTCCCTTAGAAGATGTCCGTACCAGTATGCTTACCAGGCCAGACTTCATCACGTTTGCCCAATCCGGGCGTTCAAACTCGAACTTGCGTCCGATCCTTGTTACCGGGCAGAAAGCCTCTAAGCCTTCCGCAACCGGGTCAATTCGCGCTCCAGTATCACAGTCGCGAAATTTCAATTCCCAGCATTCCCACTTGCCGGCCTAGCCAGACAAGATGGGGCGCACCCAATTCCTCCGCGCCACCGCTGTGCTAGCGCACGTCGAACTCCGCAGCCCGAACTTCGTCCATCAATGTGGCCCAAACATGTTCGCGAAGTTCGGCAAATCGCGGATGAGCCAAGGTCGAGCGGTCGCGCGGCGCCGGCAAATCCACATCGATAGTTTCAAACACGCTGCTCGGTCGGCCCTTCAGGACGACGACCCGATCGCCCATTAGCACCGCCTCTTCGATGGAATGGGTGACGAAAACCATCGTCATTGGCCGCATTTCCCAGATTCTCAGCAACTCGAACTGCAGAATCTCGCGGGTCTGCGCGTCAACCGCGGCGAACGGCTCGTCCATCAGCAGCACGCTGGGCTCCATCGCCAGGGCGCGGGCCAGACCGCAGCGCTGCTGCATGCCGCCGGATAGTTGATAAGGGTAAACAGACTCAAACCCTTCAAGGCCGACCAGCTTGACGAAATAAGGAACCTTCTCGTCGATCTCCGCCCTGCTGACCCCGGCCAGCTTTAGCCCGTAACCGACATTCTGGGTCACCGTTTTCCAGGGAAACAGGCCAAAATGCTGAAACACCATGGCGACGCCCTCGCGCGGCTGGGTCATCAAATCGCCTTCGATCCTGACTTCACCGTCGGAGACCGGCATCAAACCGTCGATACAGCGCAGCAATGTCGTCTTGCCGCAGCCCGACGGGCCAACGACGGTGACGATCTCGCGCTCGTTGAATTCCAGATTGATGTCTTGGAAGACCTGAAGATCGCCGTATCTCTTGCCGGCACCGCTGATAGCAATTCGCGCGGGCTTGACGCCCTGACCGCTCGCCGCAGCGTCTGCTTCGGTATCTACACTCATCCTGCCCTATTTAACTCTTTGTTTTCACAGTGGTTTACCACCACCTTGCCATAATTTGGAAATTTCAGTGTACAGGTTACCCGCTATTTGAAAATAGCCTACTCAACTTAATGCGAGGACGCCACGGTGGGCACCGTACAGGGCCGGATTTGCCGACGGAACTAGACTAACTGATTAGGGGGCGAGGCTTACCGCCCTTTCCATGCCGGCGGTCGTTTTTCGACGAAGGCGGCGATGCCTTCGCGCGCATCGTCGGCCTCGAACGCCTCGGGGATGACGTCTTTGGTGACATAGTCATAGGCGCCGCTGCGGGTCATCTCGTACTGGCGATAGAAGGACTGTTTGCCGCGCGCCACCGCTTCGGACGACTTGCTGGCGATCTTCGCGGCCAGTCCACCGACGGCGGCGTCAAGATCGGCCAGCGGCACCACTCGATTGACCAGACCAATGCGCAGGGCTTCTTGGGCATCGATCAAATCGCCGGTCAGCAGCATTTCCAACGCCTGCTTGCGCGATACCACCCGGCTTAACGCGACCTGCGGCGTATAGCACCAGAACCCAATATTGACGCCGGGGGTGGCGAAGCGGGCAACGTCCGAGGCGACGATCAAATCGCAGCTCGAGGCCAACTCGCAGCCTGACGCGGTGGCTGTGCCGTGCACCCGCGCAATCACCGGTTGGGGCAGCTCGACGATGGTTTGCATCATCACGTTGCACGCGTGGTTCGACGCCGCTTTATCCGCGCCGGTCTTGGTCGCTAGGGATTCTTTCAAATCGTGGCCAGTGCAGAAATGTTTACCCGACGCCGCGAACACCACCACCCGCACGCTCGGATCGCCGGCGATATCCTCCAGCGTCGATTGCAAGGCGGCCACCAGCGCATGGGACAGACTGTTGCCCGATTTCGGCCGATTGAGCGTTAGCGTGGACACCCCGTCGGCGTCGTCGCGCAATAGGACGGGTTCATCCGTGGTCTCGGCCAATTGTTCCGCGCTTGTCATCTTATCCTCACTATGGATGCCACTGCGTTTCACCTCATGTTTCGACAAGCTCAACATGAGGGCTAGGTAGAGTTCAACCTCATCCTGAGCTTGTCGAAGGATGAAGACGCTCGCTGCGATCCTTAAACAATAAAAACCAACCCGGATACACCTCACCCCTCTCGTCTTTTCCTTTCGTCGCGCGTCGATCGTACCGCTATACTCGCGCCAACAAGAACAAACCTCGGGGAGAGCGGTCATGAGTTTACGCATCGGCGTGTGCGGGCTTGGTATCATGGGTGGCGCGTTCGCTGCTAATTTGGTGAAGAACGGCTTCACCGTGACCGGCTTCGATCCCAGCCCGGCGCGGGCGCGCAAATTCAAATCGGCCGGCGGCACGGTGGCGAAAACCAACGCCGAAGTCGCCCGCAAATCCGACATCGTCATTACCTCTGTCGCCACCGCCGCCATTCTCGACGAGGTGGTCCATGGCAAGACTGGTCTGACCGCCGGCGCCAAGAAAGGCCTGATCGTGCTGGAATCCAGCACGGTCTCGATGGACGAAAAGGAACGCAACCGGGTGGCCCTGGCCAAAAAAGGCGCCACCATGCTCGACACACCGGTCAGCGGCGCCGGCCGGCAAGCCGAGGCCGGCGAAATCTCGATCATGGTCAGCGGCCCCAAGTCGGCCTTCAACAAAGTCAAACCGATGCTGCCTGGCTATTCGAAGATCCACTATTATGTCGGCCCCTTCGGCGAGAGCACCAAGCTAAAGTTGCTGATCAATATGATGATCTGCGGGCACGATGCGGTACTCGCCGAAGCGATAACCCTGGCCCGCGCATCCGGGGTCGACCTCAAAATGTTCCAAGAAGTACTCAAGCCGTCAGCCGGCAATTCGCGGGTGGTCGAATATCGCGGTCCGTTGATGTTCGAGGGCGAGTATGCCGATCCGCGGGTCAAAACCGCCGATCTCACCATCATGATGAAAGACAATGAGCTGATCGAACAATACGCCAAGGACTATAACGTGCCGGTGCCGGTGTTCTTGAACGCCATGGCGCCGACCTTCGCTGCTTTGGCGCAAGGCCTCGGCAGCGAAGATCCCGGCGTGATCACGCATATCTACGAACAGATGGCCGGCATCCCGCGGCGCAAGAAAAAGGCGCCGGCGCGGAAACGTAAAGCGGCGAAGAAATAGCGACATCCAACTCAACAAAGCAAAGTTAAGAGGAAGACCAAAATGGCAATTAATACTGGCGTAATTGGGCTCGGCAATATCGGCAACGGCGTCGCCAAGAACATGCTCAAGGGAGGACACAATGTCGTTGGCTATGACATTGATATTGCACGCGTAACCGACGCCGGCGCACAGCCGGTCGACGATGCGGCCGCGGTCGCCGCGCAGAGCGATCTCGTGGTCGTCGCGGTGGCCAATATCGCCGCTTACGAAGAGACGATGGCCGCCCTGGCAAATGCCGGCAAGCAAGGCCTGGTGGTCGCCGATTGTTGCACGTTTCCGGAGGAGACCAAGGACGCTTTCCACGCGCAGTTGGCCGAAGCCGGCGTGACCCTGCTCGACTGTCCCGTGTCCGGCGCCCGGCCCCAATCGCAGGCCGGCGAACTGGCAATGACGGTCAGTGGCGAGAAAGAAGCGTTCGACCGGGTCGAAGAAGCGCTCAACTCGTTTTGCAGCTCGGTGACCTATGTCGGCGAGTTCGGCATGAGCATCAAAATCAAATACATTTTGAACCTGATGGTGGCGATCCACAATCTGACCTGCGCCGAAGCTTTCGTGATGGCCCGCAAGGCCGGCATCGACCTCGACCTGTTCGTCGATGTGGTCAGCAAAAGCTCCGCCCGCTTGCAGATTTTCAACACCCGCGCTTCGCAGTGGGTGGCAGGCGACTACGAGAACAACATCACAGCCGCCCTGGCGATCCAGCTAAAGGACATCGTCATTATCGACGAGTTCGCCAAGAAACTCGACGTGCCGACACCGCTATTCGACGTCGCCTCGTCTTATTACAGGAATGCCGAAGCGCGCGGTTGGCAGGAAAAGGACGCCGCCGTGATCCTCGAACTGCTGGAAGAGGCCGCCGGGATTCCGCGCGGCTCGGCTTAAGCGCGTGGCGGCGATACCGACCGTCCGTCGGGTGGTCACCGGCCATGACAGCAACGGCAACGCCACCGTAATGTTCGAAGGTCCGGCGCCCAATGAGCGCCACCGCGCCTCGGGGGTAACCTCGACCATGCTATGGCGCACCGAGACCAGCCCGCCGGAATTCTCGGCTGACGCCGATTGGTCGCTGGGCGATTTCCCCGTGGCGCCGCCCGATGGCGGCGCCGTCTTTCGGATGGTCGACTTCCCGCCTGAAGCCGAAGCGCCGGATATCGACAACGAAGCCATGCTCGCCGAAATGGGGCTCGACCCGGATCAAAACGCCGACCGGGCCGGCGCCCACCGCTCGTTGCACACCACCCGTTCGGTCGATTTCGCGGTCGTCATATCGGGTGAGATCGACATGATCCTCGACACTGGCGAAGTCCATCTCGCGGCCGGCGACACCTTCGTCCAACAAGGCACCGCCCACGGCTACATCAACCGCGGCAGCGAACCGTGCCGCATCGCCTTCGTGCTGATCGACGCGAAGGGCTAGACGATCTCGAGGGTACCGCGCATCACTGGTACGCAGGTGCCGCCGATATAGGTGGCGATAGTCCCGTCGTCCTTTATTTCGGCGGCCGCGTTGAGAATACTGGGACGTCCCAAGGCATAGCCCTGACCGATGCGTCTTTCCATCATCTCGTTGGGATCGTCCTGCAGATGCGCCAACAGGCCGATCAGGGCGACATTCGCGCTGCCGGTCGCCGGGTCTTCGTTGATCCCATGCAGCGGTGCGAACATGCGCGATTGAATATCGACCTCTTGCAGAATGGCGCGCGCATGCAGATGGATGCCGGTCATTCGATTTGGCGGCAGGTGGCGTTCAAATATATGCGCACGGGGCTTCGCGGTGGCCAACACTTCGCAATCCTTCACTTCAGCAATCACAAAGGGTACGCCACAGCTCGCGATGAGCGGCGGGTGATTTTCGGTTTCGATATCGTCGACCGAAAGACCGCAGGCATCAGCAATAATGTCGACCGGCACTTCGTCACCCATTTCGAAGGGCATCGGTGACGCCAGGCGCGCGCCGACCACCGCTCCGCGTTCGCGCAGAAGTTCCATTCGCACCAACCCGGCGGCCTCCTCGAACATGAGGTGATCCACCTCCGGTGAAGAACTATCTTGCGCGAGCCGCTGCGCCAGAACGAAGGCGGTGCCAACATTGGGATGACCGGCAAACGGCAATTCCGCGCGTGGCGTAAAGATCCGCACCTGGGCACTATGATCTGCATTCTGCGGTGGTAGAACGAACGTCGTCTCGGACAGATTGAACTCCGCCGCGATCGTCTGCATTTGCGCATCCGACAGCCCCGCCCCATCGACCACCACGGCCAGCGGATTGCCGCCGAACTGCCGGTCGGTGAAAACATCGACGGTTACGAATTCCAACTTCATGCCGCTGGCAACCCCGCCGTGCCGGTGCCGCAGACGATGGCGGCCATGATTTGATCGTCAGGTGCGGCGGCCCGGCCGGTTTGGATCGCCGCGACCGCCGCCGCGCCGGCAAGCTCGACCGCCTGGCCCATCTCGAACCACAGCCATTGGGCGGCGGCGCGCATCTCATCGTCGCTGACCAACACGATATCGTCGACATACTTTTCGATGATCGCCAGATTGATATCGGCGCTGCGCCGGGGCGCCAATGTATTGGCGTCGCTGTCGATGGCGTCCAGGGTCACCACGGCGCCCGCCTTCAAGCTATTGGCGAGGGTCGGTGCGCCGGCCGGTTCGACGCCGATGACCTTGATTTTAGGGTTAATCGCCTTGGCGGCCAGCGCCACCCCGGCGATCAGCCCGCCGCCGCCGATACCAGCGACAATGACGTCGATATCCGGCGACTGTTTCAACATTTCCCGGGCGATGGTCCCCTGCCCGGCGATCACCGCGGGATCGGCGAAGGGGTGAATGTAGGTCAGACCCTCGCTTTCGGCGCGCGCCAAGGCGGCGCTCTCGGCATCATCCCAGACAGCCCCTTCGACCACGACCTCGGCACCCCAACCGCGGATTTTCTCGGCCTTTTCCGCCGGTGTATTCTCCGGCAAGTAGACGATTGCCGGGCAACCGGAGGCCTGTGCCCCATAAGCCACCGCAAGCCCATGATTGCCGCCCGAGGCGGTGATCATGCCCCGCGCCAGCGCCGCGTCATCGAGCTGAAGAATAGCGTTATTGGCGCCGCGCACCTTGAACGCCCCAGTGACTTGCAAACACTCAAGTTTCAGCATCGTCGGACCCGACCGCAGCGGGTCGCGGATATAGCGGGTGCGTAGACACGGCGTGCGCCGCACCCGGCTGGCGATACGCTCGGCCGCCGCCTCGACATCAGCCAAGGTGACACTTTCGGCTAATGCCTTCATTGAACTTCCCTTAAACGTCACGAATCACCGCCATAGTAGGCCAAGACATCGCGTTTGTGCCGCCCTATTCGGGTTCGATGCCGAATCCCCCGAAATGTACCGTCTAATATTTGTAAAAATTGCGCAAAAATAGAAACAAGTATTAACGATCAGTAAAGATTATTTAATCTTGTGGCTCTACATAAGTAAGTGCGGAAACCACTTCGGGTATTTCGCTGTAAACCGCATTAGGCGCGGTTAATGATTGAAGTTGGGCGACATTCCCGGTTTCAGCAATTTACCGGGGATATCGGATTCGAATGGTAGCAAATTTGGACGCAGCGCAAGATTCGGTCTCCCAGGGCATCCCGCTCGATCTGGGTCCCTTGCTGTCGCCCTATCGCCACCACAAGCAACTCTCCATCCGCATCGAGAAACTGCCGCAATTGTCGCGTCTATCGAACGGCCGCAACAATGGCGATTGCACCTTTTCCCTGAAACTCGACGAAATTCCGGGTCTGGTCTATCTGCCGCCGCCCGATACCGAGCCAATCCCGATCATTCTGGTCCTTCGGGTCATCAACCTCGATGAGGACTATGCCACCACCCTGGCCTTGATCGACGTGTCCGTACCGTCGGAGCCGGCCGCCGACGACGGCGCAAACCCCAAACTGCGTGTTGTCGAGGCGGTGGAAGCGGATACGGCCTCAGACGAACCGCCCGAACCGGCGGCCCTGTCCGCGCTCCATGTGAAGCGCGCGCCCGACGTCATTGGGGGCGACGATAACGGTCGCACCGACGTACGCAAACTACTCGAAGCCGAACTTTCCGATTTACGCGGGCAAATGGAATCCTCGAGCAGCGAAGCCGAGGAGACCCACAAACAAGCCCTGCAGGCCGCCGAAGCCGCATTGGCGCGCGATTTTGTCGAGCAGCTTACCGCCGCCAGGGAGCAGCTCGAACTGAATTTCGAGAAACGCCTGACCGAAGCACTGCACCAAGCCGAGGCCCAGGCCGAGGAAGAGGCCAACGCGCGGATCGCCGACTTGGAAAAACAGGTCGAAGAGGCGGCCAGCCGTGCCCGGGCCGACGCGCAAAAGGATTTTGAGCAGGAGCTGTCACAGCTCAAACGGCAAAACGAAACCGGCACGGTTGATATCGACGCCGCGCGAGAACAGGCAATCAAAACCGTCGAGGCCGAGCATGCGCGGGTCATCGCCAAATTGCGCGAAACCCACCAAAGCGACCTCACGGCGCAAATTTCCAAAACCAAAGAGCAGTTGGAATCGGAATTCGTCGGTCGTCTCGAGAAAGCGGTCAGCCAGGCGGAGAAAAAAGCGGCGGGACTGGTCGCGAGCGCGGAGAAGATAGCGGCGCAAGCGCAGACCGACGCCGAACGCGTCCAGGCCAAGGCGAAGAAAGCGTTCGAAAAAGAAGCTGCCCGGCTGCAGAAGCAGATCGACGCCGCCGGAAGCGATATCGAGAAAAACCACAAGCGCGAATTGGAGGCCGCCCAATCGGCCCATGCCAACGAGATCGCGGCCTTACAGAAATCCCACGCCGACCTTCTCGCCACACAAGCCACCGCCGCGCAAGAACAACTCGCCACGACGCGGGCGCAACTGGAGCGGGAGGCTGGCGAACTCCTGGCACAGGCCGACCAGAGAACCCAGGCCAGCATCAAAGAGGCCAGCGAGACCTGGCAAGCCGAGGCGGACGCGGCCCTGTCGACGGCGCGCGCAACCTGGCAGACCGAGGAAGCGGAGCGACTGGGCGCAGCACGCTCGGAATTCGAGGTCGAGTTAGCGCAGTTTAGACAAAAGCTGGATAGCGCTTCGCTCGACATCGATGAGGCCCGCAAGGCGGCAATCGATGCGGCGAAGAGCAAACATGCGCGCGAAATCGCCGATCTGCAAAGCGCCCACGCGCGCGCCCTTGAAGAGCGCGCCGTCGCGACCGATGAACAGGCCAACCAGGAATCCTCCGACCGCCTCACCGAGGCGCTACACCAGGCCGAGGCAAAGGCCGAGGCGAACCTGACGGAGGCGCGCCAAGCCTGGGAGATCAAGGCAGAGGCCTCTCTTTTGGCCGCCCGCAAGGCCTGGAAGGCCGAGGAAGCGGACCGCACCGCAACGGCAAAAACGGAAACGAGCGCCGGCGACGAAAAACAGCGCGAGCAGGAACTCGCCGAGCGTCTTGCCGAGGCCACACGTCAGGCCGAAGAGCAGGCCGAGAAAATGGTCGAAGCCCGCTTGGCCACCGCACGCCAGGTTTGGGAAGCGGACGCGGAGTCCGCCCTATCGGTCGCCCGCGAGATCTGGCAGGCCGAGGAAGCAGAGCGCCTGACGGTCGCAAAGGCGGAACTGGAGGCCGAGCTCAGCATCCAATACGAAAGCCAAAACCAGGGCTCCGACGATATCGATATCGAAAAGGTTCGCCAACAGGCGATCAAGGATGCAGGGGCCGAACACGCGGTGGAGATTGAGGCGTTGAAGGCGGCCCATGCCAGCGCCCTGGAGGAAAACAAATCCACTGGCGATCAATCGAGCGACCAAGACGTTGAAGCGCGCATCGCAGAAGCGCTGCGCGAAGCGGAAGAAAAAACCGAGGCGCGGCTGAACAAGGCACGCCTGGTCTGGCAAACCGACGCCGACGCCAAATTGGCGGCCGCCCGGGAGAGCTGGGAAACCGAAGTCGCCGACCGGCGCGCCAAGCCGAAAAAATCGCGAAAGGAGGCATCGCACGACGGCCCGACCGCGCGCGAACGCGCCTACCGCCAACAGCGCGACTGGAAGCCGCGCCGCTCGCGGGTCTTCGTGTTGCTAGCGGTTATCCTGATCGGCTTGCCCCTGCTCCTCCCCGAGGCCCGGGCCCTTATCATCGAACGGTCAACGCAGGCGATCACCGGCCTGCGCAGTCAAATCGATTCTCTGCGCGCGCCCCCGCCACCGGCCGTCGAGCCGGCCGCCGTATCGAGCGCCGCGACCCCGCGCATATTACCGGTGGCGCCCACCGGGCCGGCTGAGATACGCGCCACCATAGATGTCGGCAGCGCCAATATTCGCGTCGGCCCGTCGTCCGCTGCGGCGGTGGTCAAGTCCCTGCCTCGGGGCAGTGAAGTCATCGTGCTTGGATCAGAAAATGGCTGGCAAAACATCCGCTTCGGCGAAGGCCCCAACGATGTCGGGTGGGTTTTCAGCGATTTGTTAAACGCCTCATCACTTGGAGAACCCAACCCATGATCGAGATCGTCATCGAGAAGTCGACCGACGCCGAAGGCGAGGCGACCTATCAATGGACCGTCTGGGATAACGACCAACAGATGGTGATCTCAACTGGTCGACGCAACACTTTATCTTGGAAGCAAAGATGGAGTGATTGGATATGGGTCAAAGGTATCGTCCAGGTTTAACGTCTGCGCAGAAGACGGAGTTATGGGATCGCTGGCAGCGCGGGGAATCGCTGTCGGCGATCGGGCGGGCGTTTGGTAGGCCGTCGTCGTCGATTTATTGTTTGGTGTCGCCGCATGGTGGGATCCGGCCGGTGGAACGGCGGCGCTCGCGGCTGGCCTTGACGCTGTCGGAACGCGAGGAGATATCTCGTGCTCTTGTGGCGCGATACTCGATCCGCTCGATAGCGAGATCGCTGGGCCGCGCGCCGTCGACGGTGAGCCGCGAGGTTGGCCGCAATGGCGGCACCCGTCGCTACCGCGCGGCAAAGGCTGATGCACAAGCCTGGGCTAGAGCGCGTCGTCCGAAGCACTGTAAACTGACGACCAGCGCGTGGTTGCGGCGGGTGGTGGCACAGCAACTCCGGTTGAATTGGTCGCCCGAGCAGATTGGCGGTTGGCTGAAGCGCACGCATCCAGGGCAAGGGGCTTATCAGGTGTCTCACGAGACGATCTATCGCAGTCTGTTCGTGCAAACCCGCGGTGTGCTTAAGAAAGAGCTGATGCAGTATCTGCGCTCGCAGCGCACGATGCGCCACTCCCGGCATGGCAGCGGCAAAGGCGATGGCCGTGGACAGATCAAAGATATGATCTCGATCCGCGAGCGACCGGCCTCAGTTGAAGACCGGGCGGTGCCGGGTCACTGGGAGGGTGATCTTCTGTCGGGACCGAAGGACAGCTACATCGTAACCCTGGTGGAACGTCATACGCGCTATGTGCTGTTGGCGAAGGTGGCTGATAAACGCACCGCTACGGTTGTCGCTGCGCTCATCAAGCAGGCCAAGAAGCTACCGTCTGAGCTGTACAAATCGCTGACCTGGGACCGTGGCAAGGAACTCACCGATCATCGGCGGTTTAGCCTGGCGACCGACATCGACGTTTACTTCTGCGATCCACAAAGTCCGTGGCAACGTGGCTCCAACGAGAACACCAACCGCCTGCTCAGACAGTACTTCCCCAAGGGCACCGATTTGTCGGTGCACAGCCAAGCGCATCTGAATAAAGTGGCGCGGCAACTCAACGAACGACCACGCAAAACGTTGGGGTTTGAATCCCCAGCAGAACGATTTAACGCTTGTGTTGCATCGATCGGTTGAGGTGACCGATCGAAACCGGACGGAGTACCCATTTCAGCGCCGCGCATTGCGAAGAAAGCGCCGTCGAATTTTGCTGGCATCAGCTCGGCTACAAGCCCGACAAGGTCACCCAACACTAACGTAGGCGAGGCAGGTTCTCACCGCTATTCCGCCGCGCCGTGGCGAAACGTATTAAACGCCGAGCGGTAATCATTGAGGCCGAGCTCTTCACGTATATCCCCCGTGATCTTCATCACCATCTCATCGATCGGAATACCAACGCCGTTGGCGATGCGGTCGTTCTTGGAGAAATTCGCCGCGATGGCCGATGCGCCCGATACCGCCGCCGGGCTCAACCCCTCTGCCAGCGCAGTGCGTGCGTCGTCCAACGCTGCCCGGTCCGTGCCGATCACGGCATCGGCAAACGCCAGTAACAGCGCGCCACCGGGCACGCCAATATCCCGATCCGGGCTGATAAACGCTTGAAGATCGACATTCAAGTTGGTTAGGCGTCCACTCTCACGGAGGAACCGGGCGTGACCAGTCGTTCAGTAAAAGCACTCATTGAGCGCCGAAACACGTCCGGCGACAATCTCTGCCTGGGCCCGCGTCAGACCCTCGTGATGCTGAAAGTCATATTCGAGGATGCGATTTAACGGCAGATACTGCACCTGCTCCAACTCTAGATGGGCGCGCAGTTCCGCTGGTACCAAGCTTAACGCGCGGATAATGTAGGGCTTTGGCTTGGGACCGTAGAGTGCAATCGCCTCATCGCCGCCTTCGGGTGGATTGGGAATTGTCGGAACCCAAGCCAGTTCGGTGACCGCGACGCCGGGCCGCTCACGCGTGGGCTCGCCGGGCAGTGCCGACGGTAAGGGGCGCAACGGCACGCCTATACCACGCGCGAAAATGTCGAAATTGGTGGCCCGCGCGACCAAGCCAACGATCTCGGTAAATTCCGCATCGGTGAGACCGCCCTTCAGAGCAGCCTCGTAAAAGGCCAAGTCAACGTCTTTCGGCGATACGGCCAGGCGCTCGACGACCCGCAGTGCAATGCCGGGCAATTCAGAGGTATCCGGCGTGTCGCCATCGGCCGCGTCTTCAAGGAGGCCAGCGTCGATACCGGCTTTTCGCGCCGCTGCGGCGATAGTCAATCGTTGCGGGCCGGTGCCCCAGGTCCCCGGCGCGCCCAGTTGACCCATCTGAGAAGCATGGACCGCCGCCAGGTCGTCACGGACAGGATAATGCGAATCTGCGTAAAAACTCATCTGCCACTCTCACCAAATACGGACCGAAGCCCCGAGAAAATTCACCGTCACCATGTTGAGTGAATCCCCATCCGTCAATAGACCCAGCGGATTGAAAATCATCGCCACTGGCGCGATACTGGCGGGCATAACGAATTTGCATTTTGGGGATAAACATGACGATCGAAATGGTCACCGAGGAACTTAGCGGTCCCGGGGTTTGGCTCGGGCCCGACATTCAGAACGACCGTGACTGGATCATGCAGCTCGACGGCGACGATGTCGCCGAGATCGATGCCGCGCTGGCCGCAGTCAAGGCCGCCGGCACGCCGATCCCCTTCCCGGCCAGTGCGTTTCCGCTGCAAAATTTCACCAAGAAAATCGATACACTGGTCGAGGCTGTCAGTCGCGGCAGGGGCCTGATGCTGATGCGTGGTCTGCCCCGCGAACGCTATAGCGACGAGGATTGCGAGCTTATCTATTGGGGCATTGGCGTCCATATCGGCATGCCGGTGTCGCAGAATCGCCGCGGCCATGTGTTGGGCCATGTGCGCGACGAGGGCCGCGACATTAACGACCCCAGCGCCCGGCCCTATCAGACCGCCAGCAAGATGGATTTTCACTGCGATTTAATGCCGGTCGACGTGCTCGGACTGTTCTGCGCGCACGCCGCCAAGTCGGGCGGCGAAAGCTACGTGGTCAGCGCGCAGACCGTCCACAATCTGATCCTGGCAGAGCACCCAGAATTTCTTGAAGCGCTGTATCAACCCTTCAACGTCGACTGGGCGGACGAAGAGCCTGCGGGTTCGCAACCCTGGTACACCATGCCGATGTTTAGTGCGAACAACGGCACCATAACGTCGCGCATCACCAGCCGCCGGTTTATTCAGATGGTGACACGCCATGGCGATCACCTTGGCGCCAGCCCAGTGCAGCTCGACGCGATCGAATTCGCCCAACAGGTCGCCCAACGGCCAGAGCTGCGGCTCTCGATGACTTTGGGCGAAGGCGATATGCAATTCCTCAGCAACCATACGACGCTACATGCCCGTTCGGCTTTCGAAGACACTAGCGAGGCCGACCGTCAGCGCCACCTGTTGCGCATGTGGGTTGCCTTGGAGGACGCCAAACGGCGATCCCTGTCGCCGCTCCTCGATGAACGGTATAGCTGGGTCGAACGGGGCGGTATTCCGCAGAAAGAGGCGGCATAGAATCAATGGCCCGCACTGTCGGACACCAAGTGCGCCCATTGCACCTCGTCGGTCTGATTGCATTCGATTAAGCTACAGCCCGATGGCATCTAGGCAATAGGTGTTCATCGGGCTGAGGTCTTTCAATCCTTTGACCGTATCCGGTCCGCGCCCTATTATCGCGGTCGCGATCAAACACGGGAATAAATCCGCCATGACCAAATATCATCTCATCAGCTCGTTCACCTGACCCTGGGTGCAGCGCGCCGTGATCCTAATGCGTGCTAAAGAAGTTGAATTCGAAGTCACTTATGTAAATCTGCGCGACAAGCCCGACTGGTTCTTGGAAATCTCACCCCACGGCAAAGTTCCGGTGCTCAAAGTCGATGATGAGATTCTATTCGAATCCAACGCGATAGCTGAATATCTCGATGAGATGGTCGAACCGCCATTGCATCCCGCCGACCCGATCAAGCGCGCCCGTAATCGGGCTTGGACCGACTTCACGCCGGACTTTTCCAGCACCCTGGGATCGATCGGCTATTCGAAGACCCGCGAGGCCATGGAGAAGGCCGTCGCCGACGCGCCGATAAAGCTGGCGCGGGTGGAGAAGGCGCTGGCCGAAGAGCGCGGCAATGATGGGCCTTTCTTCAACGGCGCGGAACTGTGCTTGGTCGATGCGGCTTATGCGCCGTTCCTGCAGCGCTACCGGTTTGTCGACCGGCTGCTGGGCAACGACGTCTTGAAAGATTTCCCGCTGCTCAACGCCTGGGCCGACGCCCTACTCTCCGACGAGCGGATTACCGGGGCGGTGCCACCGAATTTCGAGGAAGAGTTCACCGCCGGATTGATCCGCCGCGAGACCTATGCGGCAACCTTGATCCCAGACGCTGAGGCCGCCGCCGAGTAATCGGTGGCGGGTTCGCCCGCACGATGACCGACGACGGCAATTTGGGCGGCTACCGGCCCGACGACCCGCGCTATGGCCTGTCGGGCCAGGCCTTGCAGGACTATTACCTGGCGCGGCCGACCCATTTCTTTATCCGCGCCTTCTATAAGCCGGATTGCCTAGATCTGCGCTCGCGGGCGATGGACGCCCATCTGGCCCATGTCCGGGCTCACCGCGCGCAAATCCACTTCGCCGATCCGCTGCTGTCCGACGACGGCGCCACGCCAATCGGCACCATGTGCATCATCGACGTGGACGACCGGGCGGCGGCCGAGGCCTATATCGCCGCCGACCCCTACAATCAGGCCGGTCTGCTGGAAGAACCCGAAATCCGCCGCTTCGTCAGCAGCAAGCGGCTACGCCATGGCGACCGGGCGCCCGATCCCAACCTGCAGATGTTTGTCGCCGAATGTATCGACGGCCCCGATGTGGTTGAAAAGCGTAAGGCGACTGCCGCCGCTCACCATGCCTATCAGGGCTCAATCCACGACCGCTACATCGCCCACGGCCCCTTGCGCGGCGACGACGGCATCGACCTTGAGGGCAGCTTGTTCCTAATCGAAGTCGCCGACCGCGCCGCCGCCGAAGAACTGGTCGGCAACGAACCGATGACCGCCGCTGGCGTCTTCGCCGAAGTCCGCATCAACCGCTGGCGCTACGGCACGTCGCTGGGGTAGGCGACCCACGAAACAAAATGTTGTCCCCTCACCCCAACCCCTCTCCCCAAGGAGAGGGGCCTTTAACCCTCTCCTTGGGGAGAGGGTGGCGAACGAAGTGAGCGGGTGAGGGGAAAACAAGGCGTTACCTCAATCTCCCACCGGTCCTTCGGCGACAGGGACCTTCTTTACCCCGCGCACGGCCTCGCGTCGGGCGATGTAGGTGGTGCCGATGACAATCACGCCGCCGCCGATCCAGGTCCACATATCGGGGAACTCGGAAAACAGCACGAGGCCGATCAACGCCGCCCAGATCATACGGGTGAAAATCGCCGGCTCGACCAGGCTGATGTCGGCCATCTTATAGGCCTGCACGAACAGCAGATGACCGACGGTGCCGAACACGCCGATCAGCGCCAGAAATCCCAACTGTTCGAGATTTGGTGTCGTCCAGAAAAACAGCGCCGGTATCAAAGTGGTCGGTACCATCATGAAGGTCAGCAGGGCGACGATGGTCGCCGCCGATTCCGTCCCCGACAACACCTTCGCCATGAGCTTCGATCCCGACACGACGACCGCTGAAAACAGAATGAGTCCGGTGCCCAAACCAACTTCGGTAAATCCCGGCCGGATGATAATCAGGCCGCCGGCAATCGCCAGGCCGATACCGATCCAGCGCCGCGGTCCGACCCGCTCGCCGAGGAAGACAATCGCCAGCAGAGCCACAAACACCGGCCCGATGAGGCTCAACGCGGTGGCATCAGCCACCGGCATGAGGCTGAGCGCAAAAAACCAGGACAACATCGAGATCGTATTCATGCCGGCCCGCCCCAGATGCATGCCGATGCGCTGGGTGCGAAAAACCCTCAGACCGTGCCGCACCAAAAACGGTATGAAAACGATCAAGCCGAAAGCGTTACGGAAAAACGCCGCCTCGAACGGATGAATACCTTCGACGACCGTGACGAAACGGATAGTGTTGTGCATCGACGCAAAAAGCGCCGCAGCTATCACAACCATTAGAAAGCCCGCCACCGGCGGCGGGATCGCCGCCGCCCGCGCCCGCAGGCTTTGCAAACTCATCGACGGGAACGCGGGCTAGGGTTCACTCGGCGGCGCCGTGGATGGCTTGCCACACCCGATGCGGCGTCGCCGGCATATCGATATTGGTGACGCCATATTCGGCCAGCGCGTCGGTCACCGCGTTCATCACCGCGGGCAACGCACCGCTACAGCCGGCCTCGCCCGCCCCCTTGGCGCCGATCACGTTGGTGGTCGCCGGCACCGGATGATCGTCGAACGCGATGTCGGGAATTTCGACCGCGCGCGGCAATTGGTAATCCATATAAGAACCCGTCAGCAGCTGACCGTCATCGTCGTAGACGATATGCTCCATTAGCGCCTGGCCGATGCCCTGCACCACCCCGCCATGAACCTGGCCTTGCGCGAGCAGCGGATTGACGATGGTGCCGAAATCGTCGACCACCGTGTAGCGGTCGACCCGCGTGGTGCCAGTGTCGGGATCGATCTCGACTTCACAGACATGCACCCCGTTGGGAAAGGACGACGGCGCGGTGTCGTGGACCAGCTCGGTGTCGATGGTCTCCGGCAGGCCGTTGGCGCCGCCCAGCTCGCGGGCGCGGGTCGCCAGTTCGAAGATCCCGATGCTGCGATCGGTGCCGGCGATGCGGAATTCGCCGTCGGCGAACTCGACATCCTCGACCGCCGCCTCCAGCACATGACCAGCAACGGCGCGGCCTTTCTCGATGACCGCCGCAGCGGTCTCGTACAGCGCACCGGATTCCGCGATCACTGAGCGCGACCCGCCGGTACCACCGCCGATGACCAGCTCATCGCTATCGCCTTGCAGCAAATCGATTTTGTCGAAGGGAATACCCAAACGGGCGGACAAAATTTGCGCGAAGGTCGAGCGATGCCCCTGGCCGTAATCCAAAGTACCGCTGACGATGGTGACCCGCCCGTCATCGCCGAAGCGCAGGCCGCCCATCTCCTTGCCAGGAGGCGCGGTAACTTCGAGATAAGAACAAATACCCAGACCGCGTTTTAGTCCCGCTGCTTCGCTGGCCGCTTTGCGCCCGGCAAAACCGTCCCAATCCGAGGCCACAATCACCTTGTCGAACATCGGCGCAAAATCACCACTGTCATAGACCTGGCCGCTCGCCGCGGTGAAGGGCATGGCCTCGGGCGGCACCAGATTGCGCCGGCGGATCTCGATCGGATCGATGCCCGTCTCGCGCGCCGCGGCGTCGACCAACCGCTCCATGATGTAATTACCCTCGGGCCGGCCGGCGCCACGATAGGCGCCGACATAGTTGGTATTGGTGAAGGCGCAGCGCATATTCACGTCGACCGCCGGGGTCTGATACATGCACGGCAGGTTCTTACAAACATTGACGGTCTGGGCGAGCGGGCCGGTGCCGGTCAGATAGCCGCCCATATTGGCGATGCCGTGGACGCGGGCGGCGAGGAACTTGCCGTCGCCATCGAGCGCCAGCTCGGCGTCGAACACGCTGCCCCGGCCCATATGGTCCGACAACATGCTTTCCGAGCGGTCGGCGGTCCATTTGACCGGCCGGCCGAGCTGTTTGGCGGCCAGTAGTACCACCGGATATTCGTTATAGGGCATAGCCTTCATGCCGAACGAGCCGCCCACTTCGCCAGCGATCACGCGAATTTTTTCGGGCTCAACTTTCAATAAAGCGTTGGCCAGAATGTTACGCATGCCAAACACGCCCTGGCAGCCGGTATAGACGATGTAGCGCTCGCTATCGGTCTCGTAGTCGCCGATGAAGGCGCGCGGCTCCATCGCCGACACGAACACCTGATTGTTTTCCAGGCGCAGGCGGGTGACATGGGCGGCGGCCTCGAACGCGGCGGCGGTCGCTTCGGCGTCGCCCATCTGGAAGTCGACGCACACATTGCCCGGCGCGTCTTCGTGCAACTGCAGCGCGCCGTCGGCCACGGCGGCGTCGAGATCGGTATTCGCCGGCAGGGATTCAATGTCGAGCTCGACCAGTTCGGCGGCGTCGCGGGCCTGGGCCTGGGTCTCGGCGATCACCGCCACCACCGGCTCGCCCACATTGCGCACCCGGCCCGTGGCCAGCACGGGACGCGGCGGCTTGATCAGCGGCGTCCCGTCGCGGCCCTTCAGGGGTAGATTATTGGGCAGGGTGCCGAACCCCGCCGCCTCGATATCGGCGTGGGTGTAGACCGCCAACACGCCCGGCGCATCTTTGGCGGCATCGATGCCGATGCTTTTGATATCGCCATGGGCAATCGGCGACCGGACGAACACCGCATAGGCCTGGCCGTCCAAGTTACGGTCGTCGGTATAGACCCCACCGCCGCGCAACAAGCGCGGGTCTTCATTGCGGGTTACGGGTTGGCTGACAGCGTATGGCCCAGTGCCGAATACGGGTGCGTCCACGACGGTGATCCTTTTTATGGCCGGCGCGTATAGCCCGCCTTGCAGATTGGAAATTCGAACGGGCGCTCCCGAGCGCCCGCGCAGACAAATATTAACTTATCACAGCGCACTACCAAGACGGTAGCCGCTGCGGCAAATTTGCCCGACCCCTACTCCGCCGCCTGGGCGACCGGGCCTTCCTTGTCGAGGAAGTGGGGCATGACCTCTTCGGCGAATTGCTGCAGCGCCTCGGATGAGCCGCTGAGATCGTGGCACAGGATGTTGCGCACGCCGAGACCGTAGAGCTTCTGCACCCGTTCGCCCATTTCTTCCGAGCTGCCGAGGATGGCGCCGCCTTCGGAAATACCGTCGGGGCTGCCGCGGTCTTTCCAGCGCGAATTGGCCACCGGGTTGAACGACTTCGCCTGAAATTTCGGGTCGGTCGCCAGCACCTGCACTTCGGTGATGAACTTGCCGCGCAGAATGTGCGCCTCTTTGCGCGCATTGTCGTTGTTGGCGACCATCAGGCCACGGGTCACGGCGATCGAATAGGGGTCGAACTCGCGGCCCTGCTTTTCGACTTCGTCGCGATATTGGTTGATCCGCTCGCCGATGGCCTCAAACGGCGACATCTGGTCGAGCAGCAGATTATAACCGTTCTGCGCCGCCTTGCGGATCGAAGGCTCGCTGCCGGCGCCGACCCACATGGGTGGATGGGGCTCTTGCACGGTCGGCGGCTCGACGATCACTTGATTGAACTCCCAGCGGTCCGATTTGTAGGACCACCGGTCGGGCTCGGTATAGGCTCGTTTGATGATTCCAATCGATTCCTGGAAGATGTCTTCGGCATCCTTCATGTCGATGCCGAAGCCGACAAATTCGTTGGCCCGGTAACCCCGGCCAATGCCGAAATCGTAGCGGCCCTTGGAGATCTGATCGAGGGTCGCGACCTGTTCGGCCAGCATGATCGGGTTGAACCAGGGCACCACGACAACGGCGCTGCCTAGTCGTATTTTCGATGTAATTCCAGCGAGATAGCAGAGATAGTTCAAGGTCGCCGATAACTGAGAAAAGCCGGTAAAATGGTGCTCGACCAGCCACGCGCTGCTATAGCCCAGCTTCTCGGCCAGTTGGATATAGTCGCCATATTCATGATAGCCCAACGCGGCTTCAGTGATGACTTCCCCCGGCACAGCCTGCGCGCCGCCAAACAGCCCGAATTTCATTATTCTTTCTCCTGACCGTCCGGCGACGGTGAACTTAGTCCATAGTCCCTAGCCGCCAATTATAGCGCGGATGACCGCCAATGAATAATTATGTATCTCGATATTGGCTATCAAATCTTGTTATAGCGCCTCACATATCGAGGCAATTGACGGTGGACGACGAAGGCGGCTCGATCGCGTTTACCCTCTCCTTGGGGAGAGGGTGGCGAGCAACAGCGAGCCGGGTGAGGGGAAATAATAAGGCTGGGTAATCCGATACGCGAACCAAAACGATGTCCCCTCACCCCAACCCCTCTCCCGAGGGAGAGGGGCTTCTCCTACCCGCGCGACCGCACGAAGCCGAAGCTGAGGCCGCGCACCAGATGTTTGCGGATCAACAGGCCGATCACGACCAACGGGATGGTGGCGCCGACGGCCAGCGCGGCCTGCAAACCATAGGCACTGTTGCCGCCCAAGCGGTTGAGGTGCATGGGCAAGGTCGAGACATCGGTCTTCGACAGGATCAGGGCGAGGAAAAACTCGCTCCAATTGAGGATGAACAGGAAGAGGAACGTCACCGCGATACCGGGCTTGAGCAGCGGCAAGATGACTTCCCAGATAACCTGCCAGCGCGACGCGCCTAGCACCTGGGCGGCCTGTTCATATTCACGTGGAATGTCATCGACGAAGCTTTTCAGCACCAACAGCGCATAGGGGATAGTGGTGAGCATATAGAGCAAGATCAGGCCGGTTCGGCTGTCCTCCAAACCGATGACCGAGAAATACAACACCAACGGCCCCGCAATCACAAAGGGCGGGATCAGGCGCAACACCAAAGTCGCCATTAGCTGGGTATCGGTCAAAATGTTATGGCGCGACACGCCATAGGCGATCACCGCGGCGAAGCCGGTGGCCAGGGTCGACGCGGTGAACGCAATGATGAAAGTGTTGATCAGCGCTTCCCACGGCCCCAGCACTTCGGCCAGACCCGTGGTCTCCGGGTTGGCGCTGAACACGCCGGAAACCCAAATGCGAAAGTAGCTCCCCAAGGTGGGATCGGACGGCCACCAGACCGGCGGCCAGGCGATCCATTCGCTGGGCCGCTTAAACGATGTCGCAACGATCCAAAATAGCGGGAACACCACCACCACCAGCCAGACGGTGAGAACCGTATAGCGGAACGCGGCGAACAGGCCCTTGCGGCTGCGGCGCGTCAGCATCGGTCGAGCCCAACGTGGGTCGGTAGCGGAAATTCGTGTATCGAAGAGGGCCTCATGCTGAGCCTGTCGAAGTGTGAGGCCCGGCATCCTCTCCTTCGACAAGCTCAGGATGAGGATGCCTCCAGGGAACGGTTATGGGTTCAGTCCGTTGAAACGCAGGGCGTAAATGCCGTGGTTCTTATCGGACACGAAGATATTGCCGCGATTGTCGACGATGACGTCTTCGGTCTGTGCGACCAGTTTGCTCGCCGGCAACAGCCCGCGCCGCTCCAGCGGGTCGGGCGGCAGGAAGTAGCCGACCTCGCGCGGCAGGCGCTCGTCGGAAATGTCGTAGATCCGCAAGCCGCCGTTGAAATAGGTCACAAAGGACAGATCTTCGCCCTGATAAAGGATTTCCTGATATTGCGGCTGATGCTGATTGTGCGGTCCGAAGCGCCCGCCGCGTTCGCAGAAATTACGATACGGCGCTTCTTCCGGCGGCACCGGCAGCGGGAACAGCGAAATCAGATGGGGATTGGTCTCGTCGCTAACATCGACGATGCCACAATAGCCCAACGGCTCTTCGCAGTTTTCGCGGATCGCCTCGGAGTTCACCACCACAATGTCGCGGCCCTGCAAGGGCACCGCCGTGTGCACCGAAATGAAGTTCACGAACGGCGGCGAGAACGGCAAATCGCTGATCATCACCGGGTTGGTCTTGTCGGAAATATCGAGAATGACGAAGCCGCCGGCGCCGTAAGGCAAGAAGGCCCGATCGCCTTTCACATATGCCCCGCCATGGAGCATGGTGCCGACCCGCGGCCCCGCCTCGCCACCGCCGGTCCACTGGCCCGGCCGCCACCAACGGCCGACCTCGACCGGGTTGGCCGGGTCGTCGATATCGACGATCTGCAATATCTGGCCGACATAACCTTCCGGCAGTCCGGTGGCGTAGACATAGCGGCCGCCATCGTAATAATTACGGTGGGTGCCGTCGCCGCCGGTCTCGAAATGGCCCTGCAGTTGAGGATCCTCCGGGTCGGCGAGATCCCAGATCAAAAACCCTTCGCCGTTGGGCTCACCGGGCGTGTTACCCCAACCCTCCATGATCTTTTCCTGGGACGTGATCATTTTGCCGTCGGCGATTTGTACCTGCAGGGTCCAGGTATTCGAGGGACCTTCGACGAAGCGCACAAACCGCGGATTGGCCGGATCAGTCACTTCGACGATGGAAAATCCCGGGTGCCAGAACTTGGCGGTGTAGAGGTACCAGCGGTCGCCGGCCTTTAGGAGCGCCAGTTTGAAACCGGGCCGGCCTTCAAGATCGCAATAGCCGATGGCCTCGACATTCCAAGCGTAACTTTCACCGGGCGGGTAAGTCATGGCGTTCCCCTGTCGTTATTTTTAATTATTGGAAAATCACATATCGCATTGGCGCTAGCGGCTGTAAAGCGGTCCGCCTGGACGCGCAAAACCCTTGTGTCGAATTATCCGCAACTGGACCTAGATTCTTTGCCACGGACATTGGAAAATGAGTGATGACTTCGACGCTCAACGATACGGACCGGCCGCGCTACCAGATTATCGCCGATGATTTGATGGCCGATATTGTCGCGGAAAAATTCTCTGTCGGCTCAATGCTGCCGACCGAAATGGAACTGTGTGAGCGCTACAATGTCAGCCGCTACACGGTGCGCGAGGCGCTACGCCAACTACGCGAGATGGGGATGGTGTCGATGCGCCGCGGTTCGGGCACCCGTGTCATGTCGACCCGACCCGAACAGGCCTATGTGCAATCGGTCAGCGCCCTGTCGGAGCTCTTGCGCTATCCCGGCACCAGCTTCGAGCTGATGGAGGCCGGCCACATCGTGCTGGATGACAAACAGGCCGAGAGCTTACACAGCCACGCCGGCGACGACTGGTTCCATATTAGCGGCGTGCGCCGTTCGGACGTGGCGAACACACCGATCTGCTGGCAGGACGTCTATGTATTGCCCCAGTTCGAAGATGCGGCCCGTCAAGTGGCGATTGATCACCGCGCCGTGCATCAAATCATCGAGCAGCGCCACGGCGAAATTATCGGCCGCGCCCAGCTCGATATGTTCGCCAGCCACATCGACGAGACTTTGGCGGAATATTTAGAGGTCGCGCCGGATACCGCGGCCATGACGATTATCCGCCATTATACCGATCACAATGGCCGGTTGTTCGAGAGCACCCGATCAATCCATCCCGAGGGCCGTTTCGTCTATTCCCTGGAGCTACAACGCGACTGGCGGACACGAGACTGAGGTGCAATGTTCATGAAAACAACCTCATCCTGAGCCTGTCGAAGGATCGAGGTCGTCTAGTCGTCATGCTTCGACAAGCTCAGCATGAGGTTTCTTGTTTAGTTAGAAATAATAACAAGTCTTCGCCCTTCGAGACGGCCCTTCGGGCCTCCTCAGAGCCTGGCCGGAAATGAATTGTTTGTTTCTAAGACCTTGTTCCCCGCCCCGTGGGTGAAAACCAAACGCAATGGCTAACGCCACCCCCCCTAACCCTCCCCCTCGCTGGGGGGAGGGAAATTATTAGCGACCCGCTGGCTATTACCCCCTCCCCCTTGAGGGGGGAGGGTTGGGGTGGGGGTGATGACGCTCGAGGGTCAGATTGATAAACCGCTGATATCGCTCACTTCATTTCCGGTCAAACTCTCAGGAGGAGGGATCAGTGTTTTTTCCGCATAAATAAACCCTCATGCTGAGGAGCCGGCGAAGCCGGCGTCTCGAAGTATGCAAGCTCCTAAGCGGTGACCGCTAATTGCTGCACCACGTCCTCGTCCACGTCGACGCCGAGCCCGGCGCCGTCCGGCAATACCGCCTCACCCTTATCGACAAGGATGGGATTGCGCACCAGGTCTTGCGCGACATATTGCTTGGTGATGCTGAGACCCCAATCGAGCGACGGCGCGGCGGCCGATATCTGCAGCACGGCGGCGCTGGAAATGCTCGATTCCGCCACCTTGCCGGCCATGTTGACGTTCATGCCCAGCTCATCGCACAGGCACGCAGCCTCATAGGCCCGCGTGACGCCGCCGAGCTTGATCATCTTCAAGCTGCCGCCTTGCGCCGCCCCCATTTCCTGGTGCAGGCGAATATCCTTGACGCTATGTAAGCCTTCATCGGCGCCGATCGGCGCCGAGGCATGGCGCTGCACATCGGCCATACCCTCGACGTCGTGGCCCATGATCGGTTGCTCGATAAAGTCCAACGTGTCACCGACGCCCTCAACAAAGGTGATGGCGTCTTCGCGCGTCCAACCCTGATTAGCGTCGGACGAGAGTTGCACCCCGCCATTGACCAGCTTGCGAACATGGTGCGCGCGCTCAATGTCCTCGGCCACCGGGTTCGTCCCGACCTTGATCTTGAATGATTTGAAGCCTTCGTCGAGCTTCGCCTGACCGTCGGATAAGTCTTCGTCGAGCTTGCCTGACGCCAGCATCCACAACACCGGCATACGCGAGCGCCGCACCGTGCCGAGCAATTCGGCCATCGATTTCTGCTGCGCCTTGCCAGCCAAATCGAAAAACGACATTTCCAGCACGGTCTTCGCGCTGGCGTTGCCGTACAGGCGGAAATCCATCAACGCCAAATTTTCCGCGAAATCCGAAGGGTCGCGGCCGATAAAGTACGGCGACAGATAGCGGATCGCCGCCATCATGCTGGCCACCGTCTCGCCGGTCATGGTCGGCGATTCCGAGGCCTCGCCCCAGCCGACCAAGCCGTTATCGGTGGTGACGCGGACCAGCACATTGTCGCTATGGTCGAAGACCAGCCCGGCCATCTTGAGCGGCCGGGTCATCGGCAATGACACGGCGATCGGCGTGATTTCAGTGATCTTCATGAGCGTTTCCTCGGTTGGTTCGCTACTCACCCAGCAATTCTTCGCGGGTGCGCGGGCGGGGTTCCGGCGCGCCGGCTTCGTCGGCTGCCTCTTGGCGCAAAAATTCGGTCAGTTTACGCAACCGCCGGCCGGCGCGGGCGCGGATTTCGGCGACATCCATACCGGCCCAGTCGTAAAATCCCTTACCGTCACCCAAGCCGCCCTCGCCGCGCGTCACCATATTTTGAATCATCGGATTGGGCGTATCGATGGGATGGAGTTCCGGCACGATCGATCGTTGGGCGTCGGCGTGAATTTTCAGCCCACTGACGTCTTTCTGCTGGACCAAGCCGTTGAGACACATGCGCGGGCCGAGCATCAGGCGCGCCGCCATATCGATATCGTCGGGCCCGGCGACGCCGTTTTCCATCAGATAATAGCATTCGTGCAGAATGATGTGCTGCAAGCGGTTGATGAGAAATCCCACCACCGGCCGGTACAGCACCACGGTTTCCTTGCCGGTGCGCTTCATGGCGTCCGACACCGCATCGACATCGTCGCGCGGACAGCTTGGCCCGGCCATGACCTCGACCACGGCGGTGCTTTCGGCCGGCATGAAATAGTGCACGCCCAGAAAACGGTCCGGATGAGCCAGGCCGTCGGCCAGCTTCACCAAGTCGAGACCCGAGGTACCACTGGCGATCAGCGGCGCGCCGCCATAAGCCGCTTCGATCTCCTTATAGACAGCCTGCTTGTCCTCGTAGTTTTCCGGCACGAACTCAATGACCAGATCCGGCGTCTCGGCCGGCATGGTCTCGTGGAAGGTGACCGGATCGGCGCTGCCGGCCAATGCGCCGGCGCGCGAAGAGACCACATGAACGTCGAACCCGGCCTCGGCAAAGGTACCGGAGACCGCCTGCCCCATCACGCTATATCCGTAGATCAGGACTTTGTTGAGGGAAGCCGTCATGGTGCACCTGTGTGTCGTATCGTAAATTTAATGGTCTGTTACCACTAGATCATTTTCTGATTGGATGCGACCGGTTCGCCGTGGCCGAACATATAACTTGAGGAAACTTCAACCTGCCAAGCCCCCTCTCCCATAGGGAGAGGGTTGGGGTGAGGGGTTAAATTCCATCCAGGAAGTTCTCTACCGTCCCTAACCCCTCACCCGCTCGCTTGCGCTCGCCACCCTCTCCCGCCGGGAGAGGGTTATTTTCGCAACGCGCGAGGTCGGAGTGCGAATCAATCCAATCGGAAAATTCCTTAGCTTAGGCCGTACATCACCTTGCCGGCTATGGGCATGTCAGCGGTCATGATGTTGCCGTTCAAGGAGTCCGTGATGAACAGGGTTTTGTTGTCGGGACCGCCGAAAGCGATGTTGGTCATCAACCGATGATCGTCGCCGGCATGGATCAGATGGGTCGGCAGACCGTTATCGTCGAAGCGCCAGATACCGACGCCGAGATGGCAGACCAGCAGACCGTCTTGGGAATCTGTCTCGATGCCATCCGGGCCCGCATGACCGCCCGACAGTTGGATCGCCACACCGGTCTTCGACACGTTGCCGTCGGCCATCAAAGGTAGGCGCCAGACTTGCTGGGTCCGCGTGACCGCGACGTAGCACTGGTTTTCCTTCAAGTTCAGGGTAATGCCATTCGGGCTCGGCACATTGACCGCCAAGCGGTCGAGGCTGCCGTCGGCGCCCCAGCGGAACACCCGGCCGGTCGGATCGGCGATACCGGTCTGGCCCTGATCGGTGAAGTACAAATCGCCATTGTCGGCGAAATGGAGATCGTTGGTGCCCTTGAAACCTTCGCTGAAGACCGATCCCAGCACCGTCTCGACGGTGCCCTTGTCGGGATCGACTTCCATAATGCCGTACTTGTAGCAAGCGACGAAGATGCGGCCGTCTTTATGGATTTTCAAACCGTTGGGCCAACCATCATATTCGGCCACCAACTCGATGTCGCCACCCGGGGGAATGCGAAAGATACGGCCGAACGGAATATCGGTGAAGTAGAGGTTGCCGGCACGGTCAAAGGACGGGCCTTCGAGGAAGCACTCAACCTCGGCGCCCTGGCGGTTCGGGTCGGACCAATCCGAGCGCTGGCTGTTGCGAAACTTATCCGGCAGCGGTTGAAAAACCTTGGCCTCGATAAGCTCGACCTCTTTGAATGGATTGAACATCCGAACTCACTCCCCTGTTTCGATAACACAACAGCGATCGCCAGAACTCGGGCCCGCTGTATTGTTGGCTGATTGAAAACGCGATATATGTCTGGACTAATTATACAATGTGCCGGGGCAATACAAACACCCGTTGCACGACGCCCACAAACGCCGTACGGAAACCCATAACAAGAAACCTGAGGGGAGCAATTTCGATGTCTAATATGCCGACATCCGACGACTTCAACGACATTCTGTTCGAGGTGAAGGACAATGTCGCATGGATCACCATTAACCGGCCGCGATCGCAGAACGCCTTTCGCGAACAGACCCTCGACGAGTTGATCGAAGCCTTCAAATCGACCCGCAACGACCCGTCGATCGTGTGCGCCGTGGTCACCGGCGCCGGTGAAACGTCGTTTTCCGCCGGCGGCGATTTCGGCGCCATGATGAAGTTGAACTGGGCCAACGCATACCATTGGAACGACCGCATGCTGGGCACTGCGATGACCATCCGTGGTCTGCCGATCCCGGTGATCGCCATGGTCAATGGCTGGTGCATGGGCGGCGGCCACGAACTGGCCTTATGGTGTGACATGGTGATCGCGTCCGACAACGCCATGTTCGGCCAGTCCGGCGCTAAGGTCGGCGCTTGCCCGACGGTTGGCGCGACCCAGTACATTCCGCGCATCATCGGCGAACGCCTAGCCCGCGAAATGATCTTCCTCGCCCGCACCTTCACGGCGGAAGAAGCCGTCGATATCGGCCTGATTAACAAGGTCGTGCCGAAAGATAAGCTGCTCGAGGAAACATTAGTCTGGTGCGAAAAGATTAAGGGCCATAGCGGACAAACCATCCGCATGACCAAGAAATCGCTGAACCACGAGTCCGACGAACTCTATGCCTCGTGGCAACACGGCATGGAGCTACTGGCCCATGTGTGGGGCAGCGACGAGGCCAACGAGGGCATGGAGGCCTTCCTCGAGAAGCGCAAACCCGACTTCATGCAGTTCCGCATGAAAAACAAGGAAGCGGTCGACAAGTATCTCGACGACTTCAACAACAACCGCAATCAAATGAAAGCGGAATGAGCCTGCCGCCTAATTCACCCTTCGAGACGCCGGCTAATGCCGGCTCCTCAGGATGAGGGGTTTTCGGGTTTAGGATAAAAGAAAACCTCATCCTGAGGAGGGCCGAAGGCCCGTCTCGAAGGATGAAGCCGAGGATCGCAACCATGACCGACCAACCGAAACCCGGCGCCCTCGACGGCCTTCGCGTGGTCGACTTGACCCGGGTTCTGGCGGGCCCCTTCTGCGCCATGTTGTTGGGCGACATGGGCGCCGACATCATCAAGGTCGAACAGCCCGGGCGCGGTGACGATACCCGCGCGTGGGGGCCACCCTTCGTCGGCGAGGAATCGGCCTATTTCCTCGGCGCCAACCGCAACAAGCGCGGCATGACCTTGAACCTCAAGCACGAGGCGGGGCAGGAAATTCTCGGTGAGATGCTGCGCACCGCCGACGTGGTGATCGATAATTTCAAGCTCGGCACCATGGCCAAATTCGGCTTCGATGACGCCTGGTACGACGCCAACGCGCCGCAAATCGTGCGCTGCTCGATCCTCGGCTACGGCTCGACCGGCCCGCGCGCCGGCCTGCCGGGCTACGATTTTCTGCTGCAGGCGGAAAGCGGGTTGATGAACATCACCGGCGAGGCCGACGGCGACCCCATGAAGCTCGGCGTCGCCATCGTCGATTTATGCACTGGCCTCTATGCGCTATCGACCATCATGGCGGCAGTCAACGCGCGACACCGCACCGGCCTCGGCCAAGCGGTCGAGGTCTCGCTCTACGATACCGGCGTCTCGCTATTAGCCAATGTGGCGGCGAATTTTCTGGCGTCGGGCCAAGCCGCCGGGCGCTACGGCAACGGCCATCCCAATATCGTGCCTTACAACGCCTACCCCACCGGTGACGGCATGATCGCGCTATCGGTCGGCAACGACATGCAGTTCGCCAATTTCAGCCAAGCAGTGGACCATGGCGAATGGGCCGATGACGCACGCTTCGCCCGCAACCGGGATCGGGTGGAAAATCGCGGCGCCTGCGATGGCATGATCGCCGATCTGTTCAGAACCAACACCACGGCCTTCTGGCTGGATAAACTGCTGGCCGCCAAGGTTTCCTGCGCGCCGATCAACACCGTCGAGCAGGCCTTAACGGCGGCCCACACGGTCGCCCGCGGCTTGGTGACCACGGCCGATCACACCACCGAGGGCGAAATCAAGATCCCCGGTATTCCGTTTCGCTTCTCGCGTGATCCCGCGACCATCCGCCGCGCGCCGCCGGTGCTCGGCGAGCATACCGACGCGGTACTAAGCGAGTTGGGTAAGACAGCGGAGGATATCGCCGCATTGCGCGAAGCCGGCGCGATTTAGCATCTCGGTCTGGCGGTTGCGATTACTCCTCGCGCGGTGGCTCGAGCGGTTCGCCCTTCGACCATCGTATGACCGAACCGGCGGTCGCTTCTCCCAGTTTGGAAAGAAGCTGTTCCATGCTGAGGAGGTTAAAACCACCAATCCCGGCGCCACCCGAATAGGCCTGTCGCGCGCCAAACCGCGCAAGTGCCACCCCTTCTGAATCACTGATGTTAAAACTTCCGCCTGCCCTTGCTCTGCCGGCACCAAACCCGATGATAGCTCGAGCCGCGGCGTTGCCTTCGTCCACATTGGTGATTTCACCCGATACAATAATCGCATCCGATGGGGGCGTACCTTCCGATAAAACCACCGCATTGGCGAACGCATCCGACTCCTTCAACGTCTTCAGCATGCCGTCCTTAAAGTGCGGAACCAGGTTTTGCCAAAGCTCGCCCTTCAATGTTATGTCGCCGACCACGACCGTGCCATAGGTCTGTGGCGGCTTGGTCACCAAATCGGGCGTGATGGTTGACGTTGTGCAGCCGGTGACGACGACTATGGCCGCAAGCGCCAGTGATTTCGTTAGACCGCCGTGGGGTTTGGCCTGACGCCCGAACTGTACGCGCCGAGTTAAATTTTGTGGTGCGGAAGCATTCCTAATGAACGTTAAAATTCCGAACATCGGTCCATCTTTCCCTTCTTCAATATGAGGCGAAACCCCAGGAGAACCAACGTGCTGATGCGTTGCTCAACCTAAACACGTCAAATCTAGATAATAACCGTTGAGCGATAGTATCTACTGCCCCGAATCGGTTGCAAGACACACGACGCCGATATCACTAAGTCTTGGCTTTCAACTCCACCCCGTTCGTCTGTAACGCCTGTACCAGCGGATCCAGGTGGTGACGATAGTGGGCGGACCGGCCAACCGCAGTACGATAGAGCGGCCGGCGCACCTGATCGGCGCTGGCGGTTGCCACGAGGCGCGGATTTTCGTGGAACGCGAGGCACCGCTCGTCCCAATCGAGGTCGCAGAATTCGAGCATCGCGGCGATTGTCTCCGTTGGATGCGCGACGAGGCTTTCGTAAGAAATATCGAGTATGGGAATCGGTAATACAGACCGCCAGTGACCCATCAGCGCGGTATACTCAGCGTAGTAGTGACCGAGATGTTCCAACGAGAAGCTATAGGCATTGCGAAACCGGAAATCCTGAAAGTAACAGGACAGACAAGTATCGAGCGGATCGCGCACGCAGTGGAGTATCCGCGCGTCGGGGAATAACAGGGCGATCAGGCCCAAGCGCTCGAAGTTCGCCGGCATCTTGTCGCTAACGCGCGCCGCACCCCCATCGACTTGGTCGAGAATTTCTAAGTAGCGTTCGGCATGGGGATCAAGATCTTCTGGGCTCATCCCGGCCAGACACTTTGGTGTTTCGCCGGCGCCGATGTCATGCTCGATCGCGCCGATCTCCACCAGCTCACCCGCCCCTGCCGCTTGTGGGTGGGAATCGAGAATTTGTTCAACCAGGGACGTGCCCGACCGGGGCATGCCGACAATGAAGACCGGTCTTTCGGTGTGAACATTCGACCGCGCCAGCTTGGCGAAGCGGTCCTCAGTGAAGAAGGTGCGCAAGTCGTGGAAACGCTGCGTCGTTGCCAACGCGTCATAGGTCACCGGCGACAACGCGCTACCCGCGGAGATGGCATCGAAGGCAGCATCGAAATCACCCAGCCGGTCGCGCAACGGACCCAGGGCAAAATTTAATTGCGCCCGATCCGCTCCGGCGATCGCCGGATCGGCAAGCAACGCCGCGATATGGGCGCAGGCGCGGTGACTCAAGGTCTCGTCCTGGGTCGGCGCGATTTTGGCGAACGCCAACACCGGCAAGCTGCGTTCAAAGGCTTTGTCGGCGAGCCCTTGCAACAGTCTCCAGGCGTCGCCGTTTTGTCCGAGTCTGCGCAGATTCAAGGCCTGACCCGCCACCGCGTCGGCGTTGCCCGGATCGAGCGCCGATAGCTCATCGAAGCGTTGCGCCGCCGCGTCAAAATTGCCGAGCTCCTGCTCGGCCAACGCCAAATTAAGTAAAATCTTCGGGTGCCGGCGATCTTCGGCGAGCCGGCGCAGCATCCCTGCCCCTTCGTCTAGATTGCCCAGACCGATATGGATCGTCGCGGCGTTAGCGTAAACGCGCCAATCGTCGGGTTTAAGCTCAAGCGCGCGGGCGTAAGCCGCAATTGCCTCGTGCAGTCTATGCTGTAGCTGCAAGACATCGCCGATGGCCGCCCACACATCTGCCCTGTCCGGCGCCTGATCCCGTGCGGCTTGCAAATGACGCAATGCCCCCGCGCGGTCACCCAATGACTGCAAGGCCCGGCCGAGGCTAAACAAAATGTCGGCGTTTTCCGGGTCGCGCCGCAGCGCCTGTTCCAGCGCCGTGCGGCCCTCCGCGAATTTGCCTTGCTCCAGAAAGGCGACGCCGAGCAGGTAGCGGACCTGGCCGTTCGCCGGATCGGCTTTGAGGACCCGCCGGTAAATTTTCTCCGCGCCCGCCCGGTCGCCGGCCTTATGAAGCGCCACCGCGCGCCGCGCCTGATCAGCCTCGCTCATCATGCTCCTTGTTTCGATCGGTAGCTGGCTCACCAGTGTCGGTCGAGGGCGGCACATCGTCAACGCGGCGATAGATGATCAACACCAGAATGAGGCCGACGGCGAGCATGCCGAACATCGTGCGGTAGGCTATCGCCGGGCTGCGGCCCAATTCGTCGACAGGAAACGCATCGAGCAAGGCGCCGGTGCCCATCTGCACCAGGAACACCCCGGACCAGGTAAACACGTTGATGGCGGTGAACACGCGGCCGCTAAAGTGGTCGGGAAACAGGCTGCGCGCATGGGCGAAGAGCGGCGACGCCATGGCCGAGGTCAGGGTGAACACCGACAACAGGATGGTCACCACCAAAACCGACGGGCTGGAATTCACCGCCAGCAGCGCCGTCGCGCCGGCGAACAACAGCAAGCCGCCGGTGACCACCCCACGGCGCGTATCGAACAACCTGTCGAGCGGACCATAGGTCAATGCGCTGATAATCCAGGTGACCGAAACCACAAAGATGACATTGCCACGGGCGATTGTATCGAGGTCGAACACGTCGTTGAGATAGGGACCGATCCACAAATTTCGCACAGTGACCAGCGTGCCCACCGCCACCGCCGTGACCGCGGCGAAGGAATAGACCCGCTTGTCACCCAACACATGGCGCAATCCGTAAATGATCTCGCGCAGGGACTCGCTGTTCGCCGGGGCCGGCGCGTCCTCGGGCCGGTCGCGAACCGTGAAGAACAAGGCAGCGGCGATGCCAAACGCCGCGAATCCCACCACCATCAGCGTCTGCCGCCAGCCGAAAGCCTCGGCCGCGGCGGCGAACGGCGACGCCGACAACAGCATGCCCGCGCCGCCGATGGCGATGGAAACGGCCGTCGCGGTCGCCAGCCGGTCGCGCGCCACCCAACGAGACAGCAACACCATCACCCCCATGAACACCGGCGCCGCGCCGCAACCGATCAGGAATAACGCGACGGCGAGGCTGACAATACCTTGGGCGGTGGCGAACACGAGTGTGCCGATACCCGCCACGACGATAAAGCCGAACATGGTTCGGCGCGGCCCAAACCGGTCGAGCAGCACGCCGACCGGCAGCTGCATCAACGCCGCGCCCAAGAAAATCGCCGCCGGTAGGCTCGATAACTGGCCCGGCGTCAGCGCCAACTCGGCGCGCAGATCCGGCGCAATGACCGCCGGCGCCGAGCGCAGAAAATGCGCCAGAATGAAGGCGATACTGAGCACCGGCGCCATGCGGGCGATCGCCGCCCCACGGCTATAGGGCTGAGTTACGTTTAATTCGCGCGAACCGGTGGTCATGATGCGAGGCGGTCTTTACCGTAATTAATTCTCGGCCCGCCGCCAGATAATGACCGCGCGGGTCAAACCGTCGCCGCTGAGACCGGAAAACAACATGCGATCGCCCTGGTGATCGACGGTTCGCTCTCTTGAAGACCCGATCCAATTAGGGTTGGTCGCATGGTCGATATCATGGGTAACCACATTGCCGGCGAGCGACCAGCGGCCCGAATAGGTCATGTAGCTATCGAAGGCGGTGGCCTTGTCGGCGTCGGTCGCGTCGGCGGCGGACAGTCGGCGGTCGCCATAGCCGGTCATCGCCACCATGTAGCCGTCAGCGGTGTACATGATGCGGCCTTGCGGATTATCACCCAAGGCCGGCGTTTGGTTGCCGTCATCGTCTTCGGCGAATGTCGCTTCCAGCGTCCACACACCAACCATATCGTCTGCCCCAAAACTCATTACTGGTTCCCCAAAATTATTATGGCAACGCCACGCGCTGCCCGCCTGTCTCGGCGCGACAACATATAGCCTGTCCGCTCTGCCGCAGCGAGACAGAAGATCGTCAAAAAGGCGTCGCCTTCCGCTCGCGTCCCGTAACGGGCTATAGTTTGCGCGAGCGTACCGGTCGATCGGCCGGTCTGGGGATTTCACATGACGCGTTGGAGGGGGCAATGAGTTTAGATTTTTTCATCCTGGTATCGGCGGCGGGGCTGCTCGCCACGTATATTCACCTGGTCTTCGCCCTGTGGGCGCCGCGCTACGGGTTGCCGCGCATCGATCTGCCCCGCGGCATGACCCAACTTACCTTCGGCGATTCCTTCGAAGGCCCCGCCCCCTATGGTTGGGGTATCGCCGTCATCCATGTGAACGGCATCGTCTTCGCCCTGCTCTACGCCACGGTGGTGGGGCCGCTGTTGCCGGGCGAGCTGTTCGTGCGCGGTCTGATCTGGGGCGGCATTCTATTTATCGGCGCCCAGCTTATTTTCGTGCCATTCTTTCTCAAAGATGGATTTTTTGGGCTCAAAGGCCATCCGCGCGGCTGGATCACCGCCCTCGTCATCCATCTGCTCTACGGCGCAATCCTCGGCTGGCTGTCGCCGATTTTGTAATAGTGGCCGACGCCAAGACACATCGCCGACGTGGAAGCGGGCGTCCAACTCGACGCCCGCCCCTCGCCTCAACTGGATAATCCACTTAGCCGGCTTTAGAACACCGCGCGTTGCGGATTCCAGCACGGATAGTCGGTCGTCCGGGGAGTCGGATTACGCGTATCCGTGCAGCCGCCAAACGGCTTGGTCAGCTGGGCTTTGGCTATTTCCGGATTGCCGGAAAGCGGGCCGTGGTTGCGCACCCAGAACTCCACCTTAACGTCGGGCGCTGTTCCCGGTTGCAGACCGTGGCCGATAAAAATATCACCCGGCGCATTCTTCTCGCCAGCAAACAGCGCAGCCTTAAACTCGGCCTTGCCGGGCCGTTCCGCGACGATTGTGTTACCCGCCCAAAGGATGGTGACTTCCCCATCCGCATGGGTTAGATGCCACCAAAACGTATAGGCGCCCTTCGGCAAATCTTGCGTATCGATGGCAACTCGCAGGAAATCGTCGCCGCGTTCCAGACTACTTTTCGTGCCAGCGACGGCCTGGGTTTCGTCGAGGGTTGTATTCGGCACAAGCTCGGCGACCTGAAAAGTCTCGAGGGTGACGTTGGCCGTCTCCGCCGCTTGAGCCGCCATGGCGAAACAACTGATCGCCGCGGCCGTGGTCACAGTTTTTAATGTCAATTTCCCCATTCTAAATCTCCTTCGATGTGAAAGCAGCGTTGGCGATCCCGTTGATCCGCGCTGCCCGCGCCGGCGCTATCGGCCGGCAATCGACGCGGAGTTAGAAGATTTATTCTATAAAGACAATATTAGAATCTAAAATAGACAAATTCGATCATAATTAGTTACTATAACAGACAATATTGTCTGATTTAGGAGATTTTCAGAATGGATGAGATGGACCGGCGAATTCTCAATATCCTGCAGAATGACGCCAGCCTGTCGGCCTCGGATGTGGCGCGGCAAGTCGGCCTGTCGAGTTCGCCCTGCTGGAAGCGCATTAACCGGATGCGCGAGGATGGTATCATCAAACGGCAAACCGCGGTGCTCGACGCCAGCCGCCTCGGGTTCGGCTTAACCGTATTTGTCAGCATCAAAACCGGCGAGCATTCCAGCGATTGGCTAGAAGCGTTTTCGGGCAAGATTACCGACATGCCCGAAGTGATGGAATTTCACCGCATGTCGGGCGATGTCGACTACATGCTCAAGGTCATCGTGCGCGACATGAAAACCTTCGACGAGTTTTATAAGCGCCTGATCGGTATCACCGCCTTAAACGATGTCAGCTCCCGTTTCTCGATGGAAACCATCAAGGAAACGACGGCGCTGCCAATTTGAGGCTAGTCAGCTCGGGGGTTTCCCCGCCCCTACTCGAAATCCATGTCCTGCTTGAATCCTTGGCGTTCCCATTGCAGGAAGTTGACCATCTCGTAAGCGGCGCCGGCGTCGAGGCTTTGATTGTGCTGGGCGGCGATGTAGCGGTTCACCGTGCGCTTGGTCCAGGCCAGGGCAAGTGGCGGTTTTTCCAACAGCTTGCCCACCAGCCGCGCAACTTCAGCATCCAAATTTTCCAATGGCACCGCGTAGTTGATCATGTGCAACTCGGCGAGCCTTTTGGCGGTGTATTCCTTGCCCAGCATTAAATATTCCTTCGCCAGCGGCGGCGCCATATAGAGCGGGATCAGCGAGGCGCCACCATCGCCGGGCACGATGGCGAACGGCGGACCGTAGGGCGCCACATCGCCCATCGCCATATGCATATCGGCGATCCGCGCGTCCTCGCGCGCCACGATGATGTCGCAACCCAGCATCAGGCTTTGGCCGAAACCGACCGCGTCGCCGTTGACCCGCGCGATCACCGGCTTCTCCATCTCGGTCAATGTCTGGTGGGCGCGAATGATGCCGTTGAAAACCTTCCACGATCCCTTGGGATCATTGTGGCCACCCAACGCGCCGGGCTCCTCATAAACGTCGGTGCGCGGCGCCACCATGAATTCGCCGTCGCGCGCCCCGGTGAGGATCACCACTCTTACATCTTGGTCGTCGCGTAACTGGCCCAAGGCGACACCGATTTCCCAGTGGAAGTCCAAGGTCCGTCCAGCCTGAATGCCCTCGGTGAGGTTGATCATATGGATGGTGGCCACCGGGCCGTCGCGCTCGATCCGCAAGGTGCCAAATTCGTCGCTCATGGGATTTCACTCCTCTTCTAGGTCAGGGGTCGTGACATTGCGTCAGGCGAGACCGGCGATGGCCAGCGCTTCGCTTCGCGCCAGACCCAATGTTTCGCCGGCGCCGAGCAATTGCTCCCAGCTTTCGCGATCAAGCGGTACGCCATTGGCGTTGCGCGCGGCGCGGGACAGGCGCTCGGGCTCACCCGGCACCAGCACCGGCAGTGCCGGGTCGACCGGCGGCGAGGCCTTAACGAAATCGGCCATGGCGTCCACCTCGGCGTTGATCCAACCCACATCGCCCAGCCGCGCCGGGTCGAGGACGATCGCGGTCATGGTGTTGATGATCCCTTCGAGGCGCTCGTTACCCGGTTGGATGGTGCCGCCGCCCGATAGCGCCCCCGACATCAGCTCGGCCATCAACGCCAGGCCGTAACCCTTATGCTCGGCGAAGGGCAGCAGCGCCCCCTTGGGCTCGCGGAACATCACACCCGGATCATTGGTGGGCGCGCCATCGGCGTCGATAACGATGCCGTCGGCCAGCCGCGTACCAGCATTGTTGGCGACCCGCAGTTTGCCCATGGCGACTTTGCTGGTGGCCATATCGAGGATGATCGGCTCCGCCGGGTCCGAGGTGGGCATGGCGATGCAGACCGGGTTGGTGCCGAAGCGGGCATCCGAGCCCCGGTGCGGCGCGACGATTTCGAAATGGTCGGTGACGTTGACGAAATGCAACGAGATGAAACCGGCCTCGACGGCCATTTCGCCATAAGTGCCAACCCGGCCGATATGGTGGGCGTTTTTCAGGGTCATGGCGACGATGCCGGTGTCCCAGCAGCGGTCAATCGCCGCCTGCATCGCCTCGGCGGCGACCCGCTGACCGTAACCCTTGCCGCCGTCGAATTGCAAAAAGGCACCATCGTCGCGCACCGTCGCGACCTCGGTATTGGGGATCAGCAGCTTGTTTTCAAGATTGATCACATAGGTCGGCACAATGCCGACCCCGTGGCTGTCATGGCCGGCCAGGTTCGCCCCCACCAGATGGTTGGAGACAATCTTGCATTCCGCCGCCGCGCTGCCGCCGTGGCGCACAATTTCATGGATCAGCGCGCGCAGCGCCTCGGCGGCGACGATGACTTCGTCGGACATGCTTTCCCCCGATCTTTGTCATGCCGGGTTAGCCCCAGCTATTGGATCATGTCGCACCACAATATCGACAAATGCGCCGATAACCGATAGCGTTCCACACAGAAATCAGCAAAGGCGGCCCACACCATGGCGATCAAGAACTGGCTCCAATCGCTTCCCCGACGTCTTACGGAACAGCGCCGTGAAGCGAACCAAACGCCAAGACGCGGCCGGTCGCCGGCGCCGTTCTGCACCCATATCGCCACCACAATGCATTGGCGCATTTCCGGCGACACTTAACTGTCGTTTATTCCTCCAGGGTTACCAGGCTGGTATTGCCGCCTGCCGCCGTCGTGTTGACCGACAGGGTGCGCTCGACCGCGAAGCGGTGCAGATAGTGTGGCCCGCCGGCCTTGGGGCCGGTCCCCGACAGGCCTTCGCCACCGAACGGCTGCACCCCGACAACGGCGCCGATCATGGAGCGGTTCACATAGGCGTTGCCGGCCCGCACCCGCGCGGCAATGTAGCGCTGGGTCGCCTCGATGCGGCTGTGGATGCCCAGGGTCAGCCCGTAGCCGGTGCGGTTCACCGCGTCGATCACCGCGTCGAGATGACCCGCCTGATAGCGGATAACGTGGATGACCGGCCCGAACACTTCGCGCTCCAAAATATCGAGAGAGTCGATCTCGTAGGCCTTGGGGCCGAAAAACGAACCATGTTGACACGCCTCGGGTAGCGGCAAATCGACCAAGGTCTCGCCGACCCCCGCCATCTTTTTCGCATGGGCTTCGAGGGTCGCCCGCGCCTCGTGATCAATGATCGGCCCCACATCGGTGGCGAGATTCATGGGATCGCCAAGGATGAGCTCGGCGCTGGCCCCTTGCAACATCGCCAACGTCCTGTCGGCCACATCGTCCTGCACGAACATCACACGCAGCGCCGAGCAGCGTTGACCGGCAGAGCGGAAGCCGCTGGTGATGGCGTCGTCGATGACTTGTTCCGGCAGCGCGGTGGCATCGACGATCATGGCGTTCTGACCGCCGGTCTCGGCGATGAAAGGTACAATCGGCCCGTCGCGCGCGGCCAGCGCCCGATTGATCACCCGCGCCGTTTCGGTCGAGCCGGTGAAGGCGACCCCGGCGGTGCGCGGATCGTCGACCAGCGCCTGACCAATCATCGAACCGCGCCCCGGCAGCAAATTGAGGGCGCCCGGCGGTACCCCGGCCTCGTGGAGCAAGCTCACCGCCCGGCGGGCAATCAACGGCGTCTGCTCGGCCGGCTTGGCGATCACCGCATTGCCCGCCGCCAAGGCCGCGGTGACCTGGCCGGTGAAAATCGCCAGCGGGAAATTCCACGGGCTGATACACACGAACACCCCGCGCCCGTGCAGCGAGACATCGTTGGTCTCGCCGGTCGGGCCGGGCAGTCGGTTGGGCTGGGTGAAATCACGGCGCGCCCGCGCCGCGTAGTAGCGGCAGAAATCGACCGCTTCGCGCACTTCGTTCAACGCGTCATCAAGGGTCTTGCCCGCCTCGCGCACCGCCAGCGCCATCAGTTCCGGCCGGTGGGTCTCCATCAAATCGGCCGCGCGCTCCAAACACGCCGCGCGCTCTTCCGCCGACCGGCGCGACCAGTCGTCGAAGGCTTCGGTGGCGGCGGCGAAAGCTTGGTCCACATGGGCGGTGGCCGCCTCATAAACATGGCCGGCAATACGCCGATTGTCGGCGGGATCGGTCACCACCCGGGCTTCGCCTTTACCCATCTCCCCGGCGATCAAAGGGCCGGCGCGCCAGTCGCTTTCGGCCAGCGCCACCATCTCAGCGCGCAAGGGCTCGACGCTCAACGGATCGGTCAGATCGATGCCGCGAGAATTCGTACGGTCGGGATCGAACAGGTCAGCGGGCAACGGAATGCGCGGGTGGGGAACCGCGCTGAGTTTCCGCGTCGTGACCACCGGGTCGGCGATAATATCGTCGAGCGGCGCCTCATCATCGCCGAGACGGTTTACGAACGACGTATTGGCGCCGTTTTCGAGCAGGCGGCGCACCAGATAGGGCAGTAAATCCTCGTGGCTACCGACCGGCGCGTAGATCCGGCACGCGACCCGCGGCGAGGCATCAGCGCCGACCAGTTGGTGATAAAGCGGTTCGCCCATGCCGTGCAGCCGCTGGAATTCGAAGCCCTCGGTGTCACCCGCCAGATGCAGGACCGCCGCGACCGTATGGGCGTTGTGGGTGGCGAACATCGGGTAGACCACGTCGCGCCGGGCGGCCAACCGCGCCGCGCAAGCCAGGTAGGACACATCGGTCGAGCTCTTGCGGGTAAACACCGGATAGCCCGACAGCCCGTCTTCCTGCGCCCATTTAATCTCACTGTCCCAGTACGCCCCTTTGACGAGACGAATATTCAACGGCCGGCCGACGGTTTCGGCCAACGCGATCAGCCACTCGACCACATGGGTCGCGCGTTTCTGATAGGCCTGCACCGCCAGTCCGAACCCGGCCCAGCCGTCGAGCAATGGATCGGCGAATACCGCGGCGACAATATCCAGCGAGATATCGAGCCGGTCGGCTTCTTCGGCGTCGACCGTGAGGCCGATATCGTGGCGGCGGCAGGCCTGGGACAGGGTCAACAGCCGCTGGGTCAGCGCCGGAACGGCGGCGCCGGCCTGGGCGTATTCAAAACGCGGGTAGAGCGCCGAGAGCTTGACCGAGATGCCCGGCGCATCGTAAACGCCGCGTCCGTTCGCCGCAGCACCAATTTCCTCGATCGCGCGCGAATAACTATCGAAATAGCGCTCGGCATCGGCGGCGGTCCGCGCCGCCTCGCCCAGCATATCGAACGAATGGCGGTAGCCTTCGGCTTCGTCCTCAGCGGCGCGCTTCAACGCCTCGCCGATGGTGCGCCCGATAACGAACTGGCCGCCCATCATGCGCATCGACCGGCGTACCGCCTGGCGGATCACCGGCTCGCCGACCCGCGCGACCAACTGGCCAACGCTGGGCAGCGCGCCACCGGTATCACCAGCCCCCTCCTGGACCACCCGGCCCGACAGCATCAACGCCCAGGTCGACGCATTGACGAACCAACTCTCGCTATTGCCGAGATGAGCCTCCCATTCCGCCCCGCCGAGCTTATCGGCGATCAGCCGGTCGGCGGTCTCGGCGTCAGGCACCCGCAGCAGCGCCTCGGCGAGGCACATCAAGGCGACGCCTTCTGGTGTGGTGAGCTCGTATTCCTGGAGAAAATCGTCGAGGGCGCCATAGCGCCGGCGCGCCGCCCGCATGCCTTCGACCAGAACCTTGGCGTGGACGCCAATCGCGTCACGATCCCCCTGGTCGAAGGGAACGTCGCCGATCAAGGCTTCGACGCGCGCCGTCTCTTCGCCGCGCAGCGCCCGGCGTACCGCGTGCCTTAACGCCTCCTGGGTCTTCGCCTCTGCCATCGGCCCTCGCGTTCTAGACGACCGGCGAGCGGCCGCCATCGACGTTGATGCCGCAACCGGTCACGTACGAGCCGGCGTCAGACACGAGAAAACAAGCCATATTGGCAAATTCCTCGGCTTCGCCGAAGCGGCCCATGGGCAGCTTTTCTTCCAAGGGCGCGAGATATTCCTCATAGGACTTCTCCGGCGCATTGGCCTGATGGCGCCGTTCGTGCTGGCCGGATTTGATCAAACCCACCAACAGCGCGTTGACCAATATATTATCCGGCGCGCCTTCGCCGGCCAGCACCTTGGTCAGCGCCAAGCCCGCCGCCCGGGAGACCGATGTGGGCGCACTGGCCGCACCTGGTGTCTTAGCACTTACCGCTAATACATTGATAATACGCCCCCATTTTCGTTCTGCCATGCCCGGCATCGCGAGGCGCGCCAGGCGTATGGCGGCGAACAGCTTGAGGTCGAGGTCGTCCTGCCACATCTCATCGGTGATGTTGGCGAACGGTCCAAACGCGGTCGCCCCGGCATTGTTGATCAGAATATCGACCGACCCGAGCGACCCCGCCACCGAGTCCCACGCCGTCCGGATCTGCGCCGGATCGGTGACATCGCAGCTCACCGTCTCGACCCTGGCCTGGGTTCCCGATACCGCGTCGGCGATTTCCCGTTGGGCGTCCTCTAATTTGCCGGGGTCGCGCGCCACTAGCACCACATTGGCGCCGGATTCGGCGAATTTGCGCCCCATGGCCCGGCCCAGACCCTCGCTGCCCCCGGTAATCAACGCGGTTCTGCCGTCTAAGCGAATATCCATCAAATCCTCCCCAATTATGCCTGCGACTCGTTGGTCACAGGATACTTCCTTTGACATCTGTGCACGAGTGCGGACAATGGCGCGCTCGATAATAGTCAAGGACGCCGCTCTATGGCGCGCAAAGACCTGTTCCACACCTCCCATTGGGGGACCTTCACCGCCGAAGTCGAAGATGGCCGGTTCGTCGGCGTCCGGCCCTTTGCCAAGGATCCTGAGCCGTCGCCGATCATCCACTCGATGGTCGATGCGGTCTATGACGAGAGCCGGGTCCTGCGGCCGATGTTCCGCAAGGGTTGGCTCGATCGCGGTCCCGGCGGCAACCGCCAGGCGCGCGGCGTCGAACCCTTCGTCGCGGTCCCCTGGGACGAGGCCCTCGACATGGTCGCCGCGGAGATCGACCGGGTGCGCACCGAGCATGGCAACCAGGCAATTTTCGGTGGCTCCTATGGCTGGTCGAGCGCCGGCCGGTTCCACCATGCGAAAACGCAAGTGCAGCGCTTTCTCGGCACCGTCGGCGGCTTCACAACCCAGGTCCACACCTATTCAATCGCCGCCGGCTACGCGATTCTGCCCTATGTGCTGGGCAGCGCCCAGGCCGCCATGTCGGAAGCGACGACCTGGGATTCGATTGTCGAGAATTCGGAATTGGTGGTCGCCTTCGGCGGTATTCCCATGAAGAACACCCAAGTCTCGTCGGGCGGGCCAGGCCAACATGTCGCCGGGCCCTATCTCAAACAGGCGCGCGAGGCCGGGGTCGAATTTGTGAACGTGTCGCCGATCCGCGACGATGCCGGCGATTTCCTCGACGCGGAATGGCTGGCCCTGCGCCCCAACACCGACATGGCCCTGATGCTGGCCCTGGCCCACACCCTTGACAGTGAAGGCCTGGCGGATGGCGAATTCCTGAAACGTTACTGCGTCGGCTTTCCTCAATTCGCCCGCTATCTGCGCGGCGACGATGATGGCCAGCCGAAAGATGCCGACTGGGCGTCGCCGATCTGCCAGATCTCACCCGATACCATCCGTATCCTGGCCCGCCGTATGGCGTCGAAGCGCACCCTGATCAACACCAATTGGTCGCTGCAGCGCGGCGATCATGGCGAGCAACCGTTCTGGATGACGGTGGTGCTCGCTGCCATGATCGGCCAAATCGGCCTGCCCGGCGGCGGTTTCGGCTTTGGTTATGGCAGCATGGGCAATATCGGCAACCCGCGCCGCCCCGTACCCTCACCGGCACTGTCCGCCGGCGAGAACCCCTGCGACAGTTGGATCCCAGTGGCGCGGATCTCCGACACCCTGCTCCACCCCGGCGAGATCTATGATTTCGACGGCAAGCAACGCACCTACCCCGATATAAGACTGATCTACTGGAGTGGCGGCAATCCGTTCCACCACCACCAGGATCTGAACCGACTGGTCGAGGCGTGGCGACGGCCCGAGACCATCATCGTCAACGAGCCCTGGTGGACGGCGACCGCGAAATTTTCCGACATCGTTTTGCCGACAACGACGACGTTAGAACGCAACGATATCGGCGCCACCGCGCGCGACCGTTTTATTCTGGCGATGGAGCAAACTATCGATCCCATCGGCGAGGCCCGCCACGACTACGATATATTCCGTGGACTGGCCCGTCGCCTCGGCACCGAAGAGGCGTTCACGGAAGGCCGCGACGAGGACGAGTGGCTGCGTCATATCTACGACCGCACCCGCCAGCGCGCTGCCGAGCGCGACGTCACCCTGCCCTCGTTCGACTCGTTCTGGAGCGAAGGCCATGTGGAGGTGCCCGAACCCGACGCCCCCCATGTCATGTTTGCCGACTACCGCGCCGACCCCCATCTCTTTCGGCTCGCGACCCCGTCGGGGCGAATCGAAATCTTTTCCGAGGCCATCGACGGGTTCGGCTATGACGATTGTCCGGGCCACCCGGCGTGGCTCGAGCCTATCGAGTGGCTCGGCGGCGATGTCGCCGCCCGCTATCCGCTGCATATGATCTCCAACCAGCCGCGCACGCGCCTGCACGGCCAGATGGATAACGGCAAGATCAGCCGCGACAGCAAGATCCAGGGCCGCGAGCCGGTTTGGATTCACCCCAAAGATGCCAAGGCGCGCGGCCTGAAAGATGGCGATGTGGCGCGGCTGTTTAACGAGCGCGGCGAGTTGCTCGCTGGCGTCCTGGTCACCGAGGAGGTCCGGCAAGGCGTGGTGCAATTATCGACCGGCGCCTGGTACGATCCGGCTGACGCTAGCAATACCGGCAGTCTGGACAAGCACGGCAATCCCAATGTGCTGACCCTCGACAAGGGCACCTCGCGCCTGGGCCAAGGCCCCATCGCCCATAGTACGCTCATCGAAATCGAGAAGTATGAAGGCGATCCGCCGCCGGTGACGGCGTTCACGCCGCCCCCCACCGTCGAACGATAAGTCAGTCTGGAAACGACTCAGTCGTCGCCGGTCGCGGCGTCGGGTAAATCCTCGTCATCGGTACGCGGATGGAAGCTGTCGTAGAGTTCTGGCCGTTGCCACTGGCGCAACACACCGGCCTTGGCCCCGTTATGGTTGCCCGAAGTCACCTCGTCGTTCAGGTTGCGCAACTCACGCACCCGCTCCAAATCGACATCGACGATGAACAGGCCCGGCCCGGTACTCTCGAATAAGACTTCTTCGGGCGTCGCCACCATCGCCAACCCACGCTGGTCAGCGGAAAACAGATTTTGCGTGGTCACCGCGATGGCCAAATTTTCGATCGAGCGGGACCAGATAAGGTTACGCCAGGTTGCCCACAGTTTCTGCTTATCGACGCCCCCGGGCAGGAAAATGATTTCGGCGCCACGCAGAGCCAAGGCGCGCGACACTTCCGGCACATAGACTTCGCTGCACATAGCAAGACCGACCCGACCATGAATGGTGTCGAAGACCGGGAACTCGTCACCGGGCACATACTGAAATTCCCAATAACCGCCGCCGGTATATATCCACGGCCCTGGCGGGTGAGTGCGTTTATAGATCCCCGGATTGCGGCCATCGGGATAGGCCAGCATCAGTAAATTATGCGCCGTCGCGTCGGCATCGTTGATCGGCTGCAGCGTACCGAACTGAACATGGACACTATACTTTGCAGCCGCTTCGGCGATTCGCTCGATTGGATTGAAGGTGGCCGGCATGCGCCAAGGCCCGGGATAGGATTCAGGCAATGCGACGAAATCGGCGCCCTGATCGGCAGCCTGTTTTATATAGGCGATCGCATCCGCGACGTTTTTCTCATCATCCGGTGGCTGATGGGCCATCGGCTGAACCACCGCAATTTTAAAACTCATGGCTGATCTCCCCAATTGTTGCAGGGTTGTTCAAGCACTTTCCAGAATTGGGCAGACCTTTCGGCAAGCTAGTCGCTAAATCGGTCGGCCATCAAATTAAAGGTCCGCTCGGCGTGCGCGTCGGCCAACCGGCACGATTCTTCGACATCGCGCGCTTTCGCCGCCGCCAGCATTTGCCGATGTTCTTCGTGAGCGCCCTGTTCCTGTTCATCATTCAAAATGACCAAGCGCCGATACCTCGCGGCTTGATCGTAGACGATTTGTCTAAAATTCAGCAGCCATTTCGACGTACAGGCCGATACCAGCGTATCGTGGAAGTTCTCATTCGCCTGCTCCCACACCTCAATAGAGGCGCCAGAGGTTTTTTGCACAGCTTGATGCTCACGATCCAACCGACCATAGGCAACAACAATTTCAGCTTCCCAGTCGGCATCGCCATTCCGCAGAGAATCACTCAGCGCCGCATGTTCGAGCAACTTACGGGTATCGGTAATGTCGCGAATGTCGGCCAGCGATACGGGAGCAACTCGGAACCCTTTTTGGCCCTGCGCGGTTACCAGGCCGTTGGAAACCAGACGCGACAGCGCTTCGCGAAGGGGGCTGGCGCCGATGTCATAACTATTACGTAATTCCTCGACCCGCAATTTGCTCCCCGGCGCAAAGACACCGGTGAGAATATCCTGGCGTAACTTTGCGAGGGCCAGTTCGACGAGGGTCGAGGCCTCGTTCTTTTCCGTTATCAACGTCATGCCAACTACCACGCTACTCGTAAATCACGTTCACGATTCTTATTCTTAAGGCCAATGATAGCAGGGTTTTCTTATAGGTAAATTAGAGTTCCGACAAATATCTGTTCCGAGAATTCGCTAACACCATAGCACCGTGCCAGAACGGCAAAAAAAAGCGCCCCGCAAAGCGGGGCGCTATTAAACTGAACTGTACTGGGAGGTTAGAAACCGAAAATGTTGTAGAAGATGAATGAATGACCGTCGTTGTCGTCACCGGCCACCCCATCACGGTTTTCAGCTTCGTTGAAGCTCAAGCTAGCGGCCGTTGTCCAACCCGGCGCAACTTCATAGTCCGCATCAAACGTGAGTACTTTGTTGGTGTGATCTGGCACGCCTGCGCCATGCTCGAAGGTAGCTTCATAGTAACCAACAGAAACACCCCAGGGTCCGCTTCGGTATCCAAGACCTACATCCCACCAGGAACCTGCGTCAGTTCCAGGATCGGTCGTTTGATTAGTACCGGCTTCACCGAAATCAGTATAGCCCGCACCGAAGGAGAAACCGCCATAAGCGATGGTACCACCGATACCGAGTGTTTCAGGACCTTCAACGGCCGGATCTTCGCTGTCGCCAAATTCACCAAATGCGGCAATGACTATTTCAAGGTCACCAAATTCACCGACAAAGTTACCGGCGATATCGAAGACTTTCTCAAAACTGCCATTGTTGTCCACCTCACCAAAGCTAGCGCCCGCAGCGCCAGTATCCGGCGTGAACGAGGCACCAAGCGTGAAGCCGGCGATATTCGGTGTGAAATAGGTAATCTTGGTCGATTTACCAACATTGTCCGTACCAACGCCGATCCAGTTACCAAAATTGAAGACATCGGAGACTTCGCCATCGTAGCCACCGCGAGCGGCTATGACATCAGCGCCATCGACGAAGAGTGAATCCGCGGCGTTATCGTTATCGCCCAACTGGATGCGGCCAAAATTGTCGCTGTCAATAAATGCGAAAACCTTGTCACCGTTTGTGGTGTCGTCGGTGTTCACATTGAGGACGATTTCGACACCGTACAGGATGCCGTTATCAGCGGTGTTGCGCGCTTCAATGCCCAACTCACCTTCGTCAGTGACGAACTGGAAGCCACGACCGAAGCCGGCTGAGTCGTCCTGGCTGCGGTGGTTGATCTGGAAGCGGACTTCACCAAACAGGCTAACTTCGAGATTGTCGCCGGATCCGACGGTGCCGGCTGTTGCCGGTGTGAAAGCCAGGGCCGCTACAAGAGCTGTGCTACCTAGCAGGGCTGCGCGATACATAAGGTATTCCCCCTTAATTGATACGTGGTTCGGCGAATGTGATATTCGTTGAACCATAAAAAATCGTTAACGTTAAAACACGCTTGAAACGCTTAAACTACAACCATAATCGGAATGCAACATAATAATATCGATATTTTCCCGGTCGCGCGTTATTGTAACGAGTGTGACATTTTAGCAATGTGACATTTTCGTTAATCACGCAGCTTCAGGACTTGTGTTCGGTGCTGAAGTGAGTGAATGCGTAATTTTGTTGATATCCACAAGTTCAAGCGCTTGACCACACGAATTCAGGCCTAACCGGCCAATATTGTCGGGCACAGGCGACCCGCTTTCCCAGGGAGATCAAAATGCTATTCAAATGCGCCAACCATGCGCCGGCGGCCGATCATGGCCACAGCCAAACCGTGAAGAGCGGCCGCAAGCACCTTACCGTCGACATCCATTGTCACGTGCACATTCCTGAAGTCGACGCCATGGCCGAAGGCCACTGGACCGCGGAAGATGTGCCGGCGATCCACTTTGCCAGCGATCTCACGCGCGGGCTCAACGCCGAGCAGAACGAAATTTTGATGCCCAAGCTGACCCAGCCCGAGCTGCGCATCGCCGATATGGACGCCTGCGGCGTCGATATGCAGGCGATTTCGCCGGCGCCCTGGCACTATTGCTATTGGGCCGATCCCGAATTGGGCCGTGAGACCGCGGTTTACACCAACAACCACATGGCCGAACTGGGCGCCAAATACCCGGACCGCTTGATCCCCATGTGCACGGTTCCTCTGCAGGCCCCGGAACTGGCGGTCGCCGAGCTGGAACGCTGCCATAAGGAGCATGGTATGCGCGGCGTCGAGATCGGCACCAATGTGGGCGGTAAGGAGCTCACCCGAATCGGGCTGGAGAAGTTCTTCGCCAAGGTCGAAGAGCTCGACATGCTAATTTTCATGCACCCGGTTGGCACTACCGAGGGCGATCGGATGAAGGATCACTATTTCACCAACCTGATCGGCCACCCGTTGGAATCGGCCTTGGCGATCGGCCATCTGGTGTTTGACGGCTATTTGGAACGCCACCCCAATTTAAAGGTCTGCATTGCCCATGGCGGCGGCTACCTGCCCGGCTATTGGGGCCGCTTCGATCATCCCTACCCAACCCGCGAAGATGTGCGGGGCAATTTGCCCAACCTGCCGTCGCATTATCTGAAAAAGCTGCATTTCGACACGGTGGTGTTCACCGAAATGCAATTGCGCCACCTGATCGAAGCCTGGGGCCCGGATCATATCCTGATGGGCACCGATTATCCCTACGACACGGCGGAGACCGACCCCGTCGGCCATGTCGACTCAGTTCGGGGCCTGTCGGAAGACGATAAGGCGCTGGTCTGGGGCGACAACGCGGCGCGGCTGCT
>WLWD01003537.1_pt1 | contig 62058 bp, 23 predicted proteins | sample 6712731 | NCBI WGS metagenome assembly WLWD01 (sample SAMN12718690, study PRJNA576275) | sponge metagenome | isolation source: marine sponge | host: Mycale hentscheli | place: New Zealand: South Island, Marlborough, Capsize Point | collected 2014-11-01 | reverse complement strand
TAGTCACTGGTCACACGAGGTCTTAGTTTTTGTCTCTCTTGGGTAGTGAGGGGGTTGGTTCTCATGGGACCAGTGACTAGAGGTAGTGATGGGGTTCTCATGTTGGGACTAGACTAGAGGTAGTGATGCCGGTGGTTTCTCGTGTGACCAGGACTAGAGATAGTGATGAGGTTCTCGTGTGTGACCATTGACTAGAGGTAGTGATGGGGTTCTTATATGACTAGTGACTAGAGGTAGTGATGGGGTTCTTATATGACCAGTGACTAGAGGTAGTGATGAGGTTCTCATGTGACCAGTGACTAGAGATAGTGATGAGGTTCTCGTGTGACCAGTGACTAGAGGTAGTGATGGGGTTCTCATGTGACCAGTGACTTGAGGTAGTGATGAGAATTTCGTGTGATCAGTGACTAGAGGTAGTGATGAGGTTCTTATGTGACCAGTGACTAGAAGTAGTGATGAGGTTCTTATGTGACCAGTGACTAGAGGTAGTGATGGGGTTATCATATGACCAGTGACTGGAGGTAGTGATGGGATTCTCATGTGACCAGTGACTAGAGTAGTGATGGGGTTCTTATGTGACCAGTGACTAGAGATAGTAATGAGGTTCTCATATGACCAGTGACTGGAGGTAGTGTTGGGATTCTCATATGACCAGTAACTAGAGGTAGTGATGAGGTTCTCATGTGACCAGACTAGAGGTAGTGATGAGGTTCTCATGTGACCAGACTAGAGGTAGTGATGAGGTTCTCATGTGACTAGAGGTAGTGATGAGGTTCTCATGTGACCAGTGACTAGAGGTAGTGATGAGGTTCTCATGTGACCACTGACTAGAGGTAGTGATGAGGTTCACGTGTGACCAGTGACTAGAGGTAGTGATGAGGTTCTCGTGTGACCAGTGACTAGAGGTAGTGATGGGGTTCTCGTGTGACTAGTGACTAGAGGTAGTGATGGGGTTCTTATATGACCAGTGACTAGAGGTAGTGATGAGGTTCTCATATGACCAGTGACTAGAGGTAGTGATGAGGATCTCATGTGACCAGTGACTGGAGGTAGTGATGAGGTTCTCATATGACCAGTGACTAGAGGTAGTGATGAGGTTCTCGTGTGACCAGTGACTAGAGGTAGTGATGAGGTTCTCATGTGACCAGTGACTAGAGATAGTAATGAAGTTCTCATATGACCAGTGACTAGAGGTAGTGATGAGGTTCTCATGTGACCAGTGACTAGAGATAGTAATGAAGTTCTCATATGACCAGTGACTAGAGGTAGTGATGAGGTTCTCATGTGACCAGTGACTAGAGATAGTAATGAAGTTCTCATTTGACCAGTGACTAGAGGTAGTGATGAGGCTCTCATGTGACCAGTGACTAGAGATAGTAATGAAGTTCTCATATGACCAGTGACTAGAGGTAGTGATGGGGTTCTCGTGTGACCATTGACTAGAGGTAGTGATGGGGTTCTCATATGACCAGTGACTAGAGGTAGTGATGAGGTTCTCATGTGACCACTGACTAGAGGTAGTGATGAGGTTCACGTGTGACCAGTGACTAGAGGTAGTGATGAGGTTCTCGTGTGACCAGTGACTAGAGGTAGTGATGAGGATCTCATGTGACCAGTGACTAGAGGTAGTGATGGGGTTCTCGTGTGACCAGTGACTAGAGGTAGTGATGAGGATCTCATGTGACCAGTGACTAGAGGTAGTGATGAGGTTCTCGTGTGACCAGTGACTAGAGGTAGTGATGAGGTTCTCGTGTGACCAGTGACTAGAGGTAGTGATGGGGTTCTCATATGACCAGTGACTAGAGGTAGTGATGAGGTTCTCATATGACCAGTGACTAGAGGTAGTAATGAGGTTCTCATATGACCAGGGACTAGAGGTAGTGATGAGGTTCTCATATGACCATTGACTAGAGGTAGTGATGAGGTTCTTATGTGACCAGTGACTAGAGGTAGTGATGAGGTTCTCATATGACCAGTGACTAGAGGTAGTGATGAGGTTCTCGTGTGACCATTGACTAGAGGTAGTAATGAGGTTCTCATATGACCAGTGACTAGAGGTCGTCAGTCAATCTGTCGTCAATTAATCTGTAGTCAGTCAATCTGTCGTCAGTCAATCTGTCGTCAGTTAATCTGTTAGTCAGTCAATCTGTCAGTCAGTCAATCTGTCGTCAGTCAATCTGTCATCAGTCTATCTGTCGTCAGTCAATCTGTTAGTCAGTCAATCTGTCATCAGTCAATCTGTCGTCAGTCAATCTGTTAGTCAGTCAATCTGTCAGTCAGTCAGTCAATCTGTCGTCAGTCAATCTGTTAGTCAGTCAGTGTGTTGTCAGTCAATCTGTCATCAGTCAGTCAGTCAATCTGTCAGTCAGTCACTCAATAAGTTTGTCAGTCTGTCAATAATTCTGTCTGTCAGCCTGTCACTGCTGTTGTATTTCAATTGAATGCCACACATTTTTTTTTTTTTTTTAATGACTCGGCTATAGTATTACTCTCTAATTTCATTATTTTTATCCTCATCAGTCAGGATTTTTTTTTTCTAGTTATACATTGCTGTTGTTGTTAATTATTATTAATTATTAATATTATTATTACTACTACTACCACTGTTATTATTATTATTATTATATGTAGGTAATAATCCAAGTTGGCCTTCGCTTGTGATGGAGTCTAATTTACCAAAGGATCTGGTCATCCGGACTGCTGGGAATGTCATATGTCTACCATTCAGAGATCGTTTTCCATGAGCTGTTCTCTGGGAGCCTTGGGGATCTCTGCAGTCACTCTACTGTATACATCTTCTATGAGACTGAACTACAAACTAGCTGTACTAGTTGTCATTTCACTGATTTCGTTTCATTCACACTCATATGATCTAGTAGACTTGGTAGCGTGACATGCTACAATTATTTGCAGAAAATCAAAGTTTAAAATGGGTGTATGTTAGCAGTAAGCTTGCTTGGTTCTGTTGTGGTGTGATTGAGGACCTGTTACTAAAACTGATGTATATTATTATTTTTATTCAGTTTTGTTTAAATAAGTAAAAGGCAGCAATAGCAAACATGAGTATACTAACTTGGCAAGTGTAAAATCGGAGTAAAGAATATCAAAACCCGTTACACATCAAGGGAATGCTATTGCGACTATGGCCTCAACTTATAGATGCATTAGATCCAATTGCACACATTCCATATCCTGAGATACATGTACAAAAAGTCTTGTTGTAAGGTACATAATATACCATAGGTAGGAAGGCCATGCAGTTGCTATGCATTCAGTGTGGTGGGTGCTAACTACATAAACCTCATCATTGTACTAAACTGCACAGCACATGGCAGTCTACGTTTGTCAGTGGTACATCTCACAATATTAATTTCATAGTTCCCATGACTTTCACATATATCTGACCTATCGCATCGCTCATGATGACACTAACATTGCACAGGACCACAACCTCCACATATTTTTTAACCTATGGCACATCTAAATACAAATTGCATAACAATCAGTTCAGACACAAGAAAAATGGTATATAGAGAGACTGCAGTTGCTGTGCAATTAAATTGATACTTGCTTGGGATCATGCTATGGCTCCACCTTACGTAGGAGGAGCCCATGGTCACCATGTAATAAGTATTGTTAGTGTGATAAAGGAAGAACATGTTCTACTATGTAAGGACACGTTTAATCCCCAAGGTCTTGGATTTCGCGCCTCATGCATATTAAATATGCATGCATTACTGATTATCTGGGGATCCATTGCACACCCTGCAGCATGACACTAATTGCTCAGTGACCAAGGCCTCCACCTGTGACCTGCACCATCTGCACACCTCCGCAGGACCATTCCCTACGATCTGGGCCAAACTGACTTTTGAGAAATAAGTTGCTACTGTATCTAAAAACTACGGGCAGAGTGCACTAGACACTGGTCTATGAATCTGAATTGAGATGGTTTGATCTGTATGCATACATGCATGTAGCATAGCCAAGTGTGTAAGCATTGTTTAGAATAACTAAGGAACAACAACACTGCTGTGATTGCATGTCATTGATCAAAATATCACAATAACACCACCACCTGTCCCCAGTAATGAGGTGTATTCTGCTGCTATCGCCCTCCGTATCCCAGATAAACGTCCATTTGCAGCAGAATAATAAGCAGACAGGACTATTAGGTTCAACACTACCAGCTGATCATATGACTTCCTTTATTTTTTTCAATTCATTTAATACTGACATGCAATAACCACAATCCAACAAAAGATAATCAACAGCAAAATAATCACAAAAAGAAAAAAACAAAGACGTAATGTTCGATAGACATGTCGTACAAATGTCACTTGTACTTAGAGATAGTCTTCATTTACTTCTTGAAATCACTTCATTGTAATCGTTACAGCCTGACAAAAAGAGAAAACATTAATAAAATGCAACAATAACATATATCCCAGCTACATACCTGTAGCTCTTATGAACAAGACAGTGGTGCTTCACATGGCTGTGTTCAAACATCTAGCATAGTACATCCTCCAACACGTGCTCATAGTTCCTCAACTCCACCAATTAGTGTCCATCTAAGAACATGCACACACATCCAAATACAAATTTGTAAATCTCTTGCTGCCGTTAAGCGGTCATGCACACCTGGCAGACCCAGGATGCCTGTGCACTAAGCAGGCACTGTGAGCCATGCAAGCAAAGCTCCTGGAGCCAGGCTAGGAACTCGCAGGAGAATAGGCCTTTCCTCACAGCAAGTGGCGTGGCCACCCAAAGACCCCTGGACCATTGCTGTTTCATGAGAAAGGCCTTGAATTTGCACCCCAGCAAATGCCAGGTACCCAATCACAGCTGGGTGGACTGGCAGGAGGCATATGGAAAACCAAATGGAAAATTGCCAGAGTGGGGCTTGAACTTGGCCCTGAGCCAAGGACACAACCACACACACACACACACACAAGTAAGTGGGTTCAATGCAGGATATAACTAGCACTAGTTTCCCATTCATATTTTCCAAGCCACCGACCCAGCCTTCTCCTTAACCAAAAGTGACAGAACTAAAAAAAAAATCAACATAAAATATGAACATAAAAGTATCACACTTGGGTTTTTGGCTAAAAGCACATTACTGCCGTATTTAGATATGACTTTTAGAATTCAGGAAAATGCCAATTATCTATGGAGACTCAGTGTAAGCATTCAAACCCTTTTCCTTATCCTGTTGGTAGTATTATCTCTACCACTTACAAGCCCAAAAATTAGTTATAGATGCAATTCTTTCAACCCTTCCCACTATCTTAATCTATAGCCACTTTCTCTGCTTAAGTTCACAGCCACTCCTCAGTGGTTACTACCAAGTTCTACAAGACTGCAAGTAAGCAGTGGACGTTATTGGGAGGAAGGGAGAGGAGGAGATTTGAATCAGAACTATGTTCTAATTATATCACACATTTCCCAGCATAGGGGTAGGTAAAGGCAGGGTTTCATAGAGACTATGGCAATGTTGGGATTCCCTCCCCCCACCCCCATCCCGTTTCGTTCACCCTCCATACTTTTTCCCTGACAAAACATTTTAAGAAAAAAATTAAAAAGATATACAAAAAACCACAGTTTTACTGTACTGTTAGTTCGTTTAAAATGTAAAATACTTCTTTTATAAAGTTGAGGTGCATAATTCATAATAGTTTGTCCTGTTTTCATCTGTCTGACTTCAATATTATCATTTGGCTAAATTAACTCTACAAAATCCCCCCCCTACCTCAACCCCCCCACACCTGTATAAATCACCTGAGACAAAACCTACCTAAAAATTGTAAATGATGCTTCCAGGTGAGCGGTTTTCCTCCGATGTCTCATGTAAGTTTGCAACGTTTCTTTTACTCCCTCGTAGTGCAGCCACGCCCTTTTCTCCCCAGCTGGTAGTAAAGACCCTTTACCAATAATTGTCCGTGATGCGTATGGTATAAATTCTCCAGTTTTCGCGTATTTTGTGCGCGGTGGTGTGAGTTGTATACGAGGCAGATAATGGTGAAGGTCAGGCTCGACGGAGCCCCCCAGAAGAGAGATGTGATTGAGATGAAGTAATTTTTTAGTGGTAGTGATTTAGTGTGGGTGAACTAGTGTGATCGTAATTTGTGGTGTGCGCTATTTGTATAATGTTTGAGTTTGACTTGGGATAGCTACAACTTTTTAATGACCAGTGAAAGAAAGTATTGATTGAAAATTGTATTAGTATCTTGCAGCAGTAGAGAGAAGCCTCAGCATCATAGATGCATCCCCCAGAATATATGCTGAATAAATCTGCTGGGATATTGGTTCAAAATTTTGGCAGTCATTATGTAGTAGTAGGCAGTAGCTAGCTGCTTCTAAATTGTGAATGCATATTTTATCTGGAAGTTATTTTAGCACACATTCATATTTACTCAAGTCAGGAGTGTTTGATGACCTTTTATGCATGCAAGCACATGTTTGGGCTATATTTAGAATCAGGAGTCTAACACATCTTGAGGTTACTTTCATTAACTTTTTTTTCCCATCTCTATTTTCAGGCTGTTGGGAGTTCCACCATGCTATCTGCAGCATTGATGGAGCTAAGAGGACACTGGAGCTTATGAATATAGAAGTCTGAATAGGTCTGACTTTACTCCTCTACAGTGCACCTCCACTGGACAGCTGACACTGTGGAATAGCCCCCAAATGATTCTAGTAACGGCAGATACATGCTGCACTTCTATATTAATGGTGAGATTCCGTTTTTCTAGTTAGCAGAGTACCTCCACACACTTTGTGCTTGGATTTTGTAGCTGATATTTGAATTATAAGAGAATGCACAAAGGTTGCGTGATGATCACTTATAATGTTAGAGTGGAGAGGCTAATATTCATTAGTGACCATTGGTAGGAAAAATGCATCATGTGGCACAAAAAATTGAGAGTTCGTTAGTATAACATGTCTATTGACAAGACACCCTATACCAATATATTGAAATGTCACCTCTTTTAGGATTGGTGACCTTTACCAAATACCATGATGGCTAGACTCCTTGTGATATATGTAGGATTAGCCTAGTAACTATGATACACCTTTAATAGTGCCTATCACAGGACTGTCAACTCTCTCACTCCAACAATAACTTTTTAAATACTTTATGCTTGTCAGATACCTAACGTGTGATTGCTGACTAAATGTGAGTCCTGGTGAATGGGCCTGTTTATTGGAATTAGGGACCCTTTACCAAGTTCTAGACTGTGGGTTACTGTATTTGACATACTTTACGGTTGACCAAATGCCTGTGACACAACCTCAATATTTTCCAAGGTTTTAGGAATTCTTTACTAAATATTGAAGGCACCCTTTACCATGAAATTGGTTGATGTAGGATCGGGAACCCTTTACCAAGTACTTGTGTTACCTTATTGTGACAACACACCCTTTACCATTTATTTGGTTGACCAGGTTCAAGTACCTGTTTAGATCAGGAACCCTTTACCATATATCTGATTTACGTTGTTGTGACAAGACATTCCTTACCGAGCAGATGTGTTCTAGAATATTCATTGGGAGTGCTTACCTAAACATTACTATTTTTAAATTGCCATATATTATTGATAACATTATTATCTGTATTAAATTAGAATGATGTGGGTGTGGGCTCAATTAGGTCTGGATTACTCGCTCCCTTCTCTCGCTCGCACCTGGAGACAGCAAAGTAGTTGCTGCCACCAGAGTGTATGCCTCCTGCTGACTACCCGGCGAACCATACCCGCCCGAAGGAATAGGTTTTAGGTAGGATTAAATTACTTTAAACACAGGATAACGACACACAGCGAATTGAGATGACATAGAACTAACTCAAACCACGAGACACACAACTTAAATACTAACACAAACTCCCACCTACTGTTCACACAAAATGCTGCAATGTTCTGGTCTTGTGATTGTATAATCCTTGCTAACACACATACACACGCTAACGCTACCTACTGCACATGACCATAAAACTCAACAAAAATACTTCTGACTACAAAACTTAACATTGATAAGATCTCATGTGGGCAGGCCCACAGTGGGGTAGGGGCAAAATTCTAGTAACTTTTACGGCTATCCAATTTAGCGTAAATTCTATAATTGTGGAGCTAGATTAACAGCAGTAATTTGTTGTAAGCTATAGTTTGATTGATTGAATGAAATAAGCGGCTTGATAGACCGTGTAGGCAGCAATTGGCAGCTATACTATCATATAGCACTTGTATACAGTTCTGTTTCTGATCCCACTAAAGATCCCTATAAAATGACTTCAGTGAACCTTTACTTAATAAAGTTTTCTGATTCCACTTGGTAAAGTCTGTGTTATATACACTTTATAGACTAAAGGTTTGTATTATAGGCAATTAGGTAAACAATTTCTGATCCTGTGGGACCTTGGAAAGATCTGTATCGTAGACATTTCATGTAGGTGAAGGGTCACAGGGACATCTTTAAGGTCTGTAGCATGGGCACTTTGTATTGGTAAAGGGTCACAGGCACTCTATAAAGGTCTGTATTATAGACACTTCATGTTGGTAAAGGGTCACAGGCATTTCATAAAGGTCTGTATTATGGGCACTTTGTATTGGTAAAGGGTCACAGGCACTTTATAAAGGTCTGTATTATAGACACTTCATGTTGGTAAAGGGTCACAGGCAGCCTATACAATCATATAGCACTTGTATACAGTTCTGTTTCTGGTCCCTATAAAATGACTTCAGTGAACCTTTACTTAATAAAGTTTTCTGATTCCACTTGGTAAAGTCTGTGTTATATACACTTTATAGACTTGGACTATTTTTAAAAAGGTTTGTATTATAGGCACTTAGGTAAACAATTTCTGATCCTGTAGGATCTTGGAAAGATCTGTATCATAGACACTTCGTGTAGGTAAAGGGTCACAGGGCCGTCTTTAAGGTCTGTAGCATGGGCACTTTATATTGGTAAAGGGTCACAGGCACTTTATAAAGGTCTGTGTTATAGATACTTCATGTTGGTATAGGGTCACAGGCACTTCATAAAGGTCTGTATCATGTTTGTATTGGTAAAGGGTCACAGGCACTTTATAAAGGTCTGTGTTATAGACACTTCGTGTTGGTAAAGGGTCACAGGCACTTCATAAAGGTCTGTATCATGGGCACTTCTTATTGGTAAAGGATACTTGCTTAAGCTATATTTGAAAATTATTTGATCGTCATAGTGAGTGTATGGTGGGGAGGAGAGAGAAATATTTTAGTTTGTTCTTAACTATTACATGAAGTGTGCAGTAAGACTGGTAGGGAACTGAACAGTCAGTTTGTACACAAGTGGGTATCAATACAAAAGACGCTTAGTAGAATGTTTCCAATCATATAGTGTTGATATGATACTAATAGGTTAAATGAAAGTGTGGATGAACTCATAAAGACTTCAAGAGAAAAGTGTGGGACATGACTTGAGTGTCAAATTATGTCCATGGAATAATAAATGAAGTTGGGTCCTTATTGTCTTCTAAACATTACTATTGTTGTTGTCGTCATTTTTAAACAAGTACAATATATGTTTTGTTTAAATTTACTTTTGAAAAAGTATGACATGCTGAGATTTGGGCAAGGGTATGGAATATCCGAAGTCAATTACCATTATGTTTTGTTGTTTTTTGTTTATTGTTGCTGTTTGTAGATCACTGCTGACATGAGTGATGAACAGTTCTAATCATCCTGGCTGTATGAAGAAGTCCTGAGCATCTTCATTCATTCATGAATAGTTAATTCTTCACCTATCACACAGATACAATGTCACATCACGGACTAATATTTATTGCATTTGCTGATTACTGGAATAAAGTTTACACACTAAAATATATGGCTATAAAGTGAGTATTGTAGAACACCATTTGGAGTGTTGTAGTAGCTAGTTTAAGGGAGTATCACAACACCCCATTGGTAGAGTATCAATAACACCATATTTGGTGCATTATGAGCCCTAATAGGGATGTAATAGAACTTGGACATGGGCGGATCACAACACCCCATTTGGTATAATGAAGGGTGTACAGGGGTGTAACTGAACACTTCCTCTAGGTGAAATGGAAACACCCCATGCGGAGTAGTACAGCCAGTGTTACCTGGACACCCCAAAATGGGATTCCCATACACCCCATTTTTAACAGTGTATGTAGCTATTCATTTAGAAGTGATGGAAGCTGTTATTCAGTAGACTGTTGGATCCAACAATCAAACTCAACTAAATCATTTATCTCATTCTTGAAATTTGTCATAAATATTTCAGTAGTAGCTGATAAGTACGTATAGTCCAGTATGCTAAACTATACCTCCTACAATTAAGGTAGAACGTTTAAATGTATTTATGTATTGAAGGAGTAGTAATAATGGAACTATATGAAATAGTATTAACTAGTTATTTACAATTTCAGAATATCGTAAATTCATAATAGAATATATAATTACATTTAAATCAGTACATACGATTGATAAGAGATTACAAAAAAAAAGTAGGTATGCAAAAGTGATATCGAAATCATTCTCAAACACATGCATTAACATGCTTTCGAAATCTTTGTATTTTACCAAGACGAAACTTTTTCCCACAGATGGGACAAACAAGATTAGGATCATAAGGTTTCATCATCAGAATCACTAGTGTGGGATATCCTTTCCTTAGATGAGGGTTGGTGCTTTGGATTCAACTGAGATTGACTATTAGGATCCCCTACAGATGATATGCCTTCACTGGCATGAATATATTGATCTGATTTCATTCTTGCTGGTGCTGACGGTACTTGATTCTCAGTTCTGTGCTCGTCCCTTCTTTGATAAATGCCACGTGGATCAGTACTAACAAAATGTTGCGACTCTTGAACTTGATCCCGAGATGGAACTTTAAAATCACTTTGAAAACGAGGGTTGGCATGATAATTATTATCACCTTGATGCAAAAATGTCTCAGTATCTAGAGAAGGATAACTAAGATGAGAACCATCTTGGTTACCTGACACACCTTGATTTCCCGATGCACCGCGATTTCCAGAAACATTATGGTTTTCTGTATTTTTGACAATTTTGTGCCCGCGACTCATGTATTGCTGAGAGTGATTCATTGACATACATCGAATTCTACATTCTCTATTAGTGGCTGATGCTTCCATAATACCTAGTTCAATAGTTTCACTTTGCATACTTAGTCTTCTGTCATGCAGGCCTTCATGAGCACCCTTATTTTTTCTTTCGTGATCTTGATCTGAAATAAAATCTGTTTTGATCTTGCAATTATTGTCTCTGGGTGGGATTGGGGGCTTATCCATACCAGGCGTAGAACATATATCATTGGTTTTATCTTGGTCTTCGTGTCCTGGCAACTGTTCATAATTGTGGTCAAATTGGGTAGTATTTCTTGGTGTAAGACGTCTGCTTCTTGTCTCTATTAAATAAGATGACCGGGTTTTGTGCCGATGACTTGAAGATGGTGTATCAACATGAGTTGGTGGTTCCTGATTCCACAGATAAAAGCATGGGGAATAATGCTTAATCACGAATAAACTTAATTAATGAAGCATTACACTGTAAAAATGGAAGTGTGCATAGCACACTAAATACTCAGCACACCGTAGGTGTGCATACAACAATAAAATGTGTCTAGAACACTGTTTTATGATACCAAGTGTGTTAGCATTCCTTTATTTTAGTGTGTTAAATACCAAGTGTGTTTTGCACACCTCAACTGAACTTGTTTTTGAACTCAGTAAGCATGTTAGGATAGACTGGTTGGTTCTTTAGAAGAAAATTTGACTTCGCTTGAACAGATCCTATCAGTGACTGCAACATTAGAATTATGTTTGGCTTCTTCATATCCTCAAACATTATATTAATCATTTATAGAACAAGTGTCAAGGTCACACAATCTACGCAGTGTTTTAAAGAACATTTGGAATATATATAAGATAACTGCACAAACTATGGTCTTTCCAGTAGCTTTTGCACATTTTAATTATATTCATAGTTTACACACACCGATTCTAGCAAAGTCATTGCTACATAAGAAGAAGCTGTTCTTCTTGTAAGGATCACTGGTGAGATAAAGAATGAATAGAAGCCAGAAGCTCAAGCAAGATCTTCAGAACATTATTCTTGATTTTGGGTCATGTCCCATTATTATGTTAATACGCTATTGATATTAAAAGGGATAGTTTGAACATACCATGGTACAATGTCTAATTACATATGTCCAAGGTTGCATATAAAAGGGTGTAGTTGGGTACATAGTGGAAATAGTAACTTCCTACGTTTGTCTCCAAATTCCCTAAGACCATTTTAGAATGCATGACAGCAACTTAGCGCACAGAAAACTTGGAATACTTATTTTAAACAGGTTGTAATTTTAAAAATAGTGAGCTCTTCTGGAGAGTTATCGTTACTTTTTTTAATTTGAGTAAAAGTAGTTAGAAGTCAAAGGGCATGCAGGGGATTTTCTTTTTATACCTGGACAACAGAAAAGAGTTCAGAATATGGTAGGAGGCCACAAATTTTGTGTACAAAGAATGGCATTGAATTATAAATGCAACCTCCATGGTTAACTCAATAAAAAACCCATCTAAATGAATGTTGCCAGCCTTCGAAGTGTCAGCTGCCCACCTTGTTAGCTACAATACAATAAGACAACATTATCAACCAACTTACTTTATAGACCTCCACTTTGTACATGACAATTTCATGCAGGAGTTTCTTATGTTCTTGAATTTCCATTGAGAGATCTTCAATCCTATTTTTTAAGTAATCAATTTCTCCAGTGAGTTCCTATTAACAAAATATGGTATGTCTTAAAATAAAGGTGCTGGAACATAGCAACATGCATGCACCTCACTAGATATAGGATATGGGAACGCCCACCCATGAGAAACCTCAGTGAAGGCAATGAATGCCTATTCAGAGAACAATAGAACAATTAGTTGTTAATTAATGTCAATTGTCTCATCTTGTATCATTTTGTTGGTGTCATGTAAGTTGTGTGTGGCTGGGTTTTTATATGCTGTGGCCTGCCATGCTCAGCTCAGAGTTGGGGAAGACCCTGGGTTGCCCATATCTAGGGGCTCAAACAAGATTTTACATATCGCCTGTGGCAGCCTTAACCCGTAAAAGACTACTATACTCTCTGGTGGCAGTGGAAGAAGCTACCCTTCCCCTAACCGTCCCCAAAGTGAACTACTGCTAACTTAGCTAACGCCACTTAACTAAAAGATTTCCAAGTCATAGATCAGCAAAATTACCATGTTGGCCCAGCTCAGTTAAATGTTTTAAAATGCAGCTGTTTGATATTTTACTCCCTTGCTCAGTGCTATTTGTTCATACTAGTTTATCGAAGGTGAGACTCCCAGTTTATCTCCTACTCTTGACAGGTAAATGAATCCTTCACTAATGACTATTATTATTCATGCACTTACATGCATTTTGTAATATATAGTATGGTGATGACCAGTGGTCACTTTTATACACATACACCATTAATGAGACGTAGCTAAGTACAAATGAACATTTCATGAACAAATATTGTCAAGTACAGATGAAAATTTAATAATTTTTATATACCTAGGTACACAAAAGATGTGCACAAACTGAAACCAGTGAGTAATCCAGGATTAAAAACAATAATGTATAGCTACATGAATACCTTGAATATATACAGGAGTATACACAGTGGGAGCAGTGGGAGGGTTAAGAGGATTACTAGTAACCACTCCCCCTTCAATTTAATAATATTCTACAAGTTATTGCCGAGTAAGCAAATTGACTGAGACACTATCACAGATATCAAAATAGGTGGGGATGTTTGGTTATACATATTATATTTATTCTATGCTAGATACCTTCACAATGTTGTACGTGACCCATGAGAGAGTTATCTCATGGCTGTATGGCACACCACCATTACACTAGTAGTTATAGCAACAGGCCAGGCTTACCAGTTTTCATGGTTTTTATAGTTACCTTCCTCTAGTGAAACCTACCCAACGAGGTTAGAGGAGCTGCTAAAATATTAGCTAGGGTTGCGGGGAGCCCCTAGAGAGTTTTATGGCCAACTTCACACCTAGATTTACCTTTTCTAGTAAAAACTATTTTAGTAAAGATATCTAGCAAGGAATAAACCACTTATTATATTTGTCAGAGTGATATGGCTAGATATTTCACTCTGGCTCTTAAAAAAAAAATTTGCCTGCTCGTAAAAAATTCTGCCATATCACAAAAAGACTCATGTAATATGTACTATATGTTTGGATATAAGCATATGTATTTTTTTTACTTTCACCTTCACATTTTTGTGTTTGCTAGGTGATAGAACAAATATTGCAACTTCATTAAACAGAAACATATTTAGCTAAATGATCTTTACACGGTATTATCAAGGAAATTTTATTGGAATTACACTGTTTTCTATATGATCTGAATGTTGCGTGATGCAGTAAGGTCTTACTTACAGGTTGTTGTTTTTTTAATTAGTGGTAGAGGTACGCTATCTTGGTTGAGCTGTTTGCCATAGCTGTTCTTACTTAAAAAATCCATTTCCAGATTATTTAGAAGCAAACAAAAAATATATTAGCGGCTCTTTCCTTTCTTTCTTTATCTTTTTTTTTTTTTTTTTTTGCTTCAAGACTTTCTCCTTGTTTCATTTGTTAGCAAGAAAAATCATATTTAGGGTTAGGCTCTATACTGTGTGATAAATCCTTAGAAATGCTTGGTTTTTCAAGTCCCAATATGTTGTGGCGAGTGGTTACTATGACATTGAAACCCTTTCCGTGCACAATTCCACAAACTTGGCCGTGCTCTTTAGTAGCACAGTGCTTTGTGTCAGTAGCTCTACCCGTAATTTATACTCAGAATTATTTAAAATACTGTTTTGAAATACTTGTGTACAATGTCTTGCTCAGAATTTGTGCTGAAGCACATCATAAGTATTCTACAGAAGCAATTCAGTCATGGAAAAAGTATTATTATGGTTTTAATGACAACATAATAACTAATCCTATTGGTTTTCCCATTGATATCTAATATACATGAAAGTAGCTTACCAAATTTCTTTCCACTTCCATATCATAGACATTTTCAAGTAAAGACTCATCCGGCTCTTCCACAGAAGCAGATGACGCATGCTTACTAATTTTCTTAGATCTTTCCTTTTTTTTGAACTGGTTCTCCAGCTTTTGGTGTGCTTTCTTTAAATCTTGGTATTCTAATTTTACATTAGCCAATTTTTCATTTGTACGTTCCAAAGCATTTGCATATGCAACTTGAGTAGCAGTAGCACGATTGACCTAGTATTTAACAACCATTGTTTACAGGTGTGAGAAGTGTTTTAACTCAAGAACTTTATTACACAAAATCCCTAACTTCATACCTTCATTTTTATATAAATTTAAGTTCCACTAAATACTCCACAATAGTGCAATCATGACTAACTAAAACTATTCCTTGAACTATAGTGCACAAAAATATATTTGTTGTGAGTTATTCTTTCACTTCAATAAAATTCAAGTGCGATAAGTTGGTCATACTTTAGTTGTTCAGTGTATAGCTAGTATGCTCAAGTTCAGTTGGCACGGTTATTATTGGAAGAGAAGCAATGTTGTGATAGTAACATTCAAAAGCTCAGGTCAAAACAGTCCTTATTCTTCAGAAATGGCAGGAAAGCACTATTTCTAACTCAGTACGGAAGGAACTGTGAATAAAGTACACTACACATGTCCTGTGATTCACACATAATCTAAGTCGACCAAGTGAAAAGTACAAAAAGCGTCTGAACAAAAAATAGTTGCCTATTTGGTAACTTCATGTTTCAAGCTTTTTATTAAATATTCAGGTCAGCAGTTTTAGCGTCTGTGAAATAAAAGGCTATTTAACATACACAAGTATTTATGTGGAATATGTTTTAATCCACTCCAACATTGTAAATTAAAGGGCTTATTTATTAGGATACTAAGCCTAACTGCTGTTCACTAAATATCACAGTAAGATCAATCCTCATTATAAGCTTAAATACCGTTACAATAATAATAATAAAATTATAAATTTTATAATTACTCCAAGCAAATGTACCTGCGGCCATCGGAGAGCAGCTGGGGAGGGATGACAAGGTAAGTAGGTGTACATAATAATGGTGGTAACTTTAATTGGCATTTGTATGTGGGAATAATGGTTCACTGCCGGGGCATGAGAGGGCTGGCAGTGAACTAGGGTGTTTTCAAGGTACGACAGTGCAGGACATTAAAATTTTGTAAAAGTTTAACTAGTGTGCCAATGAGGTAAAAGAGGAAAGCACTTATCTCATGTACACTGCAAATCAATTATGGTCACTGGATTGTAGCAGCTTCGATGCACAAAAACTTTGAAATAAATGAATTAAAGTATGACAGATAATGATACTTCAAAATCTACGACATTATTCAAGTTCTTTAGTTAAAGAAGAGAAAAGTACAACAGTTTTTTCCTCATATTCAATGCATGCCATCTATAACTAACTACTATTAGCTTCTAATACTATGCCAAAAAACACTGAATGCTCTGAATGGGTATATAATGTTTAACTATGGGAGTAGAAGCGCAGAACTACCCCTAAATTCAGGTACATACACTTGTCACTACAAGGACGTTCAAATAAACCTAACTAAAATTAGCACTTATTCTTAATAATTTCATGATAAGATGTAGTAAACATGAAATTTGAGTAACACTTAAAGAAATGATAAAAGAAATGTTAAATTAACATTTAGCAATAAACATACTTGATCCTTTAATTTGATAGATTCCTTTACTTTCTGATCCAGTTTAGAAGTTACATCTTTCAGCACCTTCTTATATTTCTGTAACTCGGAATCCAGCTGAGGTATTTTACTAGTTTTTTTCTTGTAGTAATCAATATCTCGACTCTGCTCTTCAACCTTTTCCATCATTCCACGCATGAGTTCTTTCGATGTTTGTGATTTAGACTTCGTTTCTGCCGTAATTTGTGCTATTTGTATCTTCTGAGTGTTGACCATGCCCTTCTGTTCTGCTATTTCTTGCTTTAATTCAGCTATTTGTCGTTCAAATTTTTTCTCTTCCTCAAAGTCGTTCATGAATACTTAAGCCTTATATAAAAACATTCATAAATGAGCTCACTAAATTTGATCTCTTTACAGTACTTATGCAGTAATTATTCTAATAATAGCACATTTTCTCAGTTCTAACTGCCAATATATAATGTTTAATTTCAACTGAATCATTAAAAGTAATATTCTGTTTGAATTTATCTAACAATTCAGTAAATTCATTTTATTCAGGGATTTTGTCAGGTTTTTTAAGGAAAAATTTTCCCCACCACCTCTGCTGAAAATTATCATGAACTTTATTGTGACATTTGATACCATTTCTTTATCAAATTAAACGGCAATGAGAAACCCCCTGAATTTCAAATATTATGTAGACTTGATCACCCTCAAGTTGAAAAAAAATACCGTTTCTTATAGTTAGAAACCTTCAATGGCAGTCCTCATCAGTTATGCCAAATTGAACTGACTCCGTAATAGACTTTAAAAATTTTATTACTTGTAGTTACATCAAACTGAATGCACGATATCACTTAGTTAGATTGTCTAAAAATACAAAACAAAATTTCACAGAAAGCAGAACCTATTTGTTCTTCTTCCCTTATAATTTGCCAGTGACTTTGAATCCATAATCTTATTCCGTTCTTGAAGTTATTTTTTAGAAAAATATTTGAAAACTGTTCTTTCTTTTTTTTGCACACGAACTAAAAAATAATTCTGCTTTTACTACCAAAATCCTTTTTTCTTCCAAAAGAATCCTATATGAAATTTGTGGCCGATCAAACAATTCGTAAAAGCAGAATAAACCAAGTCTAAATAAGTCTAATTTTTTTCTGCAGCTAATAATGAAAAATAACCCCCTCACTTAATTTTATAATAGTCTTCATGGAGTTGGGTTCTTAACTCTGTGCCCCATTGTATGGTATTAAAATAGTAACGGCTTTCCTGACTTTCATACACTACAATTATACTCTAGATCTAACCCAAAACTAAGATAACGGCTTGAAACTGGTACGCAATGCAATGTGCAGGGAGCTCAATCCCTCTCCTACAACTCTTCTTAAATTAAGTGAGCATCAATAGGTAAGGGGTTAAAATGACTGCATAAACCAATGGAGCTAACAATCAACATGCCATAGGTTTATAAAGGAATGAGTCCACATAATCAGTAGACAAAACATAGATCTTCATGTATCAGTAGGAAGTTTGCACTCCTTCTAAAAAAGGCTCCGCAAGTGATATATGATAATATATAATAACATATAGTAGGCATAAAAATAATGTACCAGTCTTGGCATCCTAAATGGCCGTAGTATACAGCATGAGAAGTCCTGGAGAAAAAAAAACACTGAAAAAAGTTAAAAATTTGGATTTTAAATGTATGCAAAACGACCGCATTACGGGCCTAAAACAGAAGTTGTGTTTCCGCAATTGAACAAAAACCATGTATAAAAACTGACAAACAATTTCAATAAAACGCCATGCTAATCAGCGCCTCCTGCACCTCCTTTGGCGCAAGCATTTGTAAGAACAAATTGTTTTAGTAACTAGTTACTGTAGCAAGTACCTGCGGATAAAACTAACTGGAAGCTGTCTAGTCTACTACTGCCATGATAAGACTAGTTTGAATTCACTGACTTCTCCAAAGTTGTTTAATGTGATAATAAATAGTGTAAGAATATTGTTCAGATGTAGCTTAGCCTATGCTACATCCTTTAAACTTTTGTCTGGCCCAGCAGCATATATTAGAATTCTCAGCAGCTCTGTATAATAATATAAACATGCAGACTAAAGTGTGCTATCACGTATTGAAGATTCTGGCTTGTCTGAAGTATATGTATAAGGTAACCCAGGCCTTATTCTTTCACTGAGCTCAAAATATATTCTGGCTGTATTCAAACAAGTATTAGCTATTATTGTGAACACTTGCATAATGAAACTTTATATTGTTAGTAACATATGGCGTATTGATTGAAATCAAACAAAACTCCTTTGTGATAGCGCTAATTGAAATATAAATATTATATTTTTAACATAATCTAGCGTATTCAATTTTGTTAGCTATTGTTTAGTGTGGACAACTTTAGTCTTACAGAGTGAGGAAATCAATCCCGACAACTTGTTGTGGCTTTTCAGAAACCAATAAAATGCATGTGTAGTAACTACAGGAACATTAGAACTTCCTGACATGCATGTTACACGAACACTTACAGTAGGGCATACTTTCTGAAGAGCAGGCATTTACCTACAGTTGATGAAAAAACACAACTCCAGCAACAGACGCTTCTTAACATAACACACACCAAATGGAAAGATAGCATTGGAACTAGAACACATAGAACATTGGAACTTGCATTTGCAATACTTACTGGTTTGACAAACTTAGTAACAAACTTCACAGAACATAGAGAAGCTTTACTTATCTTCACCAGCTCTATGACGAGCTATTAGCTGAGAGCTCTGCACGCATGCCGTGCCATCTCAGATAATATGTGTGCACACCGTAGCTAAAAAAAGAACAGCGTTTTATTTTATGAACGGTTCGTCGTTTTTTCGTCCGTTTTCTGAAAATGCAACGGCCATACATTTTACGGTACGTGATAACCCATTTTCTTACCGTTTTTTATCAACAGTCACGTAGTACTACGGGCGTTCTATGATCCAAAAACTGGCACATTTGTTTTTACACATACTGTACAGTGTACCCAATACTAACAAAAATCTGTCAGATTTATAGTTCCTTAGACGTACCCACTAGTGACATGGCTTCCTTAATAAAATACCATTATCATATAAGTTCAAAACAACTGTGCTACACATCAGAGTTTGCTAATCTCTGTTACAATATGACACATACCTTATCCTGCATAATAATGCTTGAATTCAATGATCTAGTTGTAGGCCTTTTTTCTGGATAATCATTTAGGCACTGAAAAATGAGAGGAAGTAGAGGATGATCAGGTGTTACTTTATCTATGCTTTTCTTGCGTTTTGTCTTCTGTACAATACCCTGTTCAATCATCGGCGAAGTGATTTTGACTTCAAACACTTCAGGAAAGTCTTCAATTAGCACATGAAGGCAAAGATGACCGAAGGAAAAAATATCCAATTTAAAACTGTACTTAGATTCTTCCATTAGAGCTTCAGGTGGCATGTAATGGAAATTACCAGGAGCAGTGGTATGCTTGTTTGCAGCAAAGGCGGCTTCATCCATTAACTTGGAGACACCAACGTCAGCTATTTTAGCTTGTGCCCCTTTTGTAAGCAAAATATTTCTTGCCGTCAAATCTCGATGAATGATTGGAGGATGGCATTCGTGTAAATACACAAGGCCATATGAAACATCCTTTAAAATTGAAATTTTCATTGAATCATTTATTTTTGATGGCTTCTCAAGGAAATCAGCTAAATCACATTCCATCTTTAGCATCACCATGGCAATGTCCTCTTTGCTTTCACTCCCATAGTATATTCCCAAGAAGGGAACTATGTTGGGATGTCTCAACTTACTAAGAACAAGACATTCCCTTTTAAAATTATCAATTACCCGCCTCTTCTCGTCTTCGTTGACACCTTTACATAACAGAGTGTGAGGCTTCTTCGCTGCGCACAACATCTCGCCAACTTTGACTTCATAAACGAAACCGTAGGATCCAGCAGCTAAGGCTGCAGCACTTTTCGGATCCTTCTCCGCTTCCAGCAATTGCTCATTTATAACGAACGGCTTCAAATCTGTGTCAAGAACTGAGTCGACCATGATAAATCACAAGACCGATCAGATCTCACTCAATTACGACTTGGGGGCAGAAAGGTCGTCGAGTAAAAAGGCAACGCTCAATTTTTGTATTACGACGCGACGATCACAAAAACGACGATTACAAAACGGAAAGGGTGTTCCCTTCATTAGGCGTGGCTGAATATAAACTGGAACACCCACCTGAAATAGAATTGGTACCGATCGTTATGCGTACTTGACCCATCTCTATGTTCTGACCGCGAAACCGTGCAATGGCCTATGGTAAAAGTGATTCCTGTACCGATTGGGTACTAGACCAGGAACCGGACTACGCATCCTCTCGCAAGATGATGTACAAGCCTACGTTCGGAACTGGATAACAAGAGATTCACTGCAGCACAACAAGAGACCCTAATTTTTTTATTATAGTAGGGGAATGAACGGAATTCGTAAAGAATGTTCCACAATAATTGCTAGGGCAGCTCTAGAAAGCTCCCTCACAAGCACTCCAGTAAAGTTAATTGAGCAAGGTGGCTGAAAGAAAAACTTTAGACATTGATTGATTAGTATAGTGGTAGTAGCTAATAAAACTTTATAAGGAGTATCTCAAAATACTTACTAACTTGTTAACTTGTTTAGTCAGAAGAATAAATTAATGTTGTATATAACACATTCAGAGTGGTTGAAGCTATCATGCTATTACAGGGATGGACAAAAAAGAAAAATTACCGGCAGAGGAACATGAAACCTGTAGATGAAACTCAATTTTTAAACCAATGAGGACTACATCGTGGAATGAGTATTTTAAGACATTTAGTGCAAATGAAGGTAAAAAATTAATTTTTAAGGTAGCGTACACACTGTAATACACTATGATTATGTCATGTGTGAGGTGGCCGAATATAACTATTAAGATTTCATTACAAAACTTGGCTTTAATCAACTTGGAAGTACACTCACACACACACACACACACAGAGACAACCAACAGGTAAGGATCATCACAATCACACGTGATACGCAGCACAATAATTGTCAACACACATAAGGTAAGAATCGGTAATAGGTGCGAATGTTAATGTCCATGATAAAATCCACACTTGTTCACATCAATGTGATTATTAATATTTAGAGGTTGTTTATGTGACCGTATTATGGTTTTGTACTGGATTTTGAGTTTGAGATATATTCAATAATAAACATCAAAATCCATTTTAATGTGTGTGTTCAAAGTAAACAGGGTCATAGAAATTTTAAATATGAATTTTTTTATTCATACAAATATCATTAGAATGAATCACATTTAATGTTTAACTACTGAGCATCAATACCTATATGTGCTCACAATTTCCTCTCACTTATTGCACAAGTAAGAGTACAATATAAGAATGTTTCACTAGCACGCAGTTTGTTCATGAGCCTAGTGACATAATTTCCATAATGTACTACGAGTGTGATAAGTAATTTGCTGTACTCTTCTATTTTTTTCCCACACCTGTTTCAGTAATTCCATTGGTTTCCCTTGCTGCACATATACAATCTATTACTGCAGTAGTAAAATAATTTTATCGCATTTTTTAAGTTGAGATTGATTGATGAAATTAACATAGAACAACAGACTTCATTATTGCAAAAAGAAAAAGGACTAGCTACTACTATTTCTGGAATTTTAAGGTACCCCTGCATTGTTCTTCCCATGCTTCAAATTTTGTCTTCATTGTTGAATTTGGCTATTAGCTATAGCTATATAACAATTTCCATCATTAGCTAAAATGTCTTAGTAAATTATTTTCATTTTTCTCATAGACCAGTTTCATTTTTTTTCATGATTAACTTACCTATTCACTCATTTTCTTTATCTGTAATACCTTAGTAAATTTGTTTGTGCTTAGTTTTAACTGTTTTCCTTCTTGATTTTAGCAGTTCATTCATTTCAATTTTCGACACTTACATACCAATTATTGTGTGAATGAATATTAGAATACAAAATACAATAAGCCAACATTTTTTCCATAGCTACAGCTATTTATCCCTTTATGAAGATAGAAGGATTAGCTATAGGCTACAAATCACAGGGCAAAAAGCAGAATTTCCTGCTGTAGTATTTGTGGTTAAAATGTGGTGGTAATCATATTTCCTTCAATCATGAAATGAGCACTGTATATTACATATGCATGATAGAATTACAGCTACAAGATATAGCTAATTCCCAGGTACTCGACATTGTATGATCATGTGGCATACTGTGTAGAATTTTAGGTACATGATAGCTATTAGAATCAGATTGCACTTTGTATAGAATTATAGGTGCATGATATTTAAGAATCACGTGTCAATTTGTGTAGAAGTACAAGGTGCGTGATATTTTTAGAATCATGTGGCATTTTGTATAGAGTTATAGGTGCATGATAATTAAGAATTATTTGTCATTTTGTGTAGAATTTCAGGAGCACGATATTATAGGATAATGTGGAATTTTGTGTAGAATTCTAGATTCTAGATGCTTCAGATTTCTGTTGCATTATACTAAGCATTTCAGGTAGCTAGTTGTCAGATAGCTAAAATGAATTTGATGGTACCAAAATTGTTTATGGAAAATAATACAAAATTAATTTATAGTCCAACTGGGCAAGTCTGAAGAGCATACCTATTTGAAGGGACCTCACTCAAGATTCTACTTTTTGTTTGCCTCTTGGCTTGGGAGGACTTTGCTTGCTGGAATTCATCATCAAGGTTCACAAAGAATTTCTCCACAAGTGATGACCTCCACAGAAGTGGCTTGACATAGTTCGTCGTCTTATCCACTTTCTTCACTTGAAACACAATCTACGTGCAGCACTGAAACCCACTTCTTTCGGTCCTCTTCACCATAACTTCTTTTGAGAAAACCACTTTTTCTCCCTTGCAGTTTCTACAATAAACAAAACCGTATTCCCTAATCATGAATTAAAAAAGAATATGATTTCATGGAATGTATATGTGTGGACGTACGTATGTCATTTTGTGCTTTGACCCCCTCGTGTTTTTGTTTGCTTCATGGTCTACCCCATCCCATACCTCCACTAAACAGAATCTTTCGGTTTAGCAATCCCATATCATTCAAGGAAATTAATTGTTTTACCCCTTCGTATTAGGTATTTTCTGAATGACACAAGACAGACTTAGGTATTAAAACTTACTGTTAAACTCAACCTGTACAGTAATTCTTTAGAAATTCTTGTTGTTAAGTCTCAAAAATGTAATAGCGAATGGTTATTATGGTATTGAAACCCTTTACCAGACATAATTAAAAACTGCCTTTTTTAGTAGCTACTAGTGTTAGTTGTCAAAGTCATTGATAATTCAGGCAGTCAAAGACTACAGAAACTCCGGAAATTGAGGTAAGAAAGTAGTTCCATATTTTGTTAGCTAACGTCAATAGTGGTCACAACAGCTACGTAATTATACTTTTAGGAATGGACTGATAAATGCTTTTGATGTGTTTTGTTGTGCACAGAGCCTCACTGCCCTTTGTGCTCAAGCACATCACTAGTACTTTTAGAAATGAACTTGTCAGGTCTATGAGCCTCGACTCTCCAGCTGAAGAGACACCCGAGGCTGCGTTCTGAGATGAATATCATATGTGCAGTCTCATAGCCACCCGTACCGGAAGTAATAGAAACACGTACAATTCCTTTCAAAAGGTCACCTCATTAAAATGATACTTGCACGTGGGCGTTCAATTTTTTTTTTAGTTTGCAAGGAAGCCATACACGTGTTTGTCTTAATACTGTGGTATGCTGCTCAGTCAAGCTAACAGCATAGTTTGAGGAAAAAACCAGACCATTTTAGCATCAGAACACCTATTAATATGGCAAGTTATATATTTCTTATTAATTCGGGACATAGCAATCTGCAACCAAATTAGACTAAAATAATTAGTGATATGTCATAGGTGATTCATGTATTTATGATATACTAAATTTGTAACTGCAAAACAAAGAAAAATTTTTTAAAGTGATATTGAATGTATTATGATAATACTTTATGTACAATCAAAGAGTTCAATGCTAAGGAGAAGAGGTCCAAAGACAACGATCCATCCAGGCAGAATATGTGGTCCTTGCCAGTTATGCTGCAAACCTGCTTCTTATTACATAAACTTGTCCACTTGGGATCCTGAACTTTCAACAAAACTTCAGGTCATGGAGAAAACGATCACAGTTGACAGCTGTATTTGTCATGCATGTGAAAAAGACATAGAAAGAAAAATTAATTCAGGTGACTATGTACCAGGCTGGACATTACAGAACAAAGAAAACATAACACTGAAGATGGGAAGCTAAAACAAGTACATCACACAATCAACCCTCAAGTATACATGTAGTGCACAATCAACCCTCAAGTATACATGTAGTGCTAACATAAAGGGGTCGTACAGGCACTGCCCTAACACTGTTGCCATTAAATATCATTTTTGTCAAGTCAGTGATATGGATTTGTACATCACTGAAAACGATAAAATATGCACAAGTTGTAATAATAGTCACCTCGAAATAATTGCTAATTTTAAGCAAAATGGAATGAGATTATAAATAATAATATGCACAAGTTGTAATTAATAGTCACCTCGAAATAATTGCTAATTTTAAGCAAAATGGAATGAGATTATAAATTGCCCTTGTTTCTTGTCGAGGACTTCACTTGGTGACTTAATTCTTATAATTTTTTTATTCATTGTCTTTTTATTTAACACCCTTTGAGTTATAAATGCGCAATAGTTTATCTGTTCATCATAATTATGTGTTTTATTTTTTAACAGCTTGTAACCAATAGGCATATTAGCAGTAGTTCCAATAAAATCAGGAAGTCCAACAGGAAACATAAACAACTCGGGACATTGCAATCTGCAAGCAATTACTCCCTTTTAAGCCATATCATCACTAAACATACTATAATAGCTATCTCTGAAATTAATATTGTAACTGCAAAAGTACTTACCTTTAGTTATGATCAGTATAATTTTACTTCCTTCTTTGCTGAAACCAATACCTGTGATAAAATACCAGTAAAACTTTCTATTTTTCTGGAGTAGAACAAAAAATTAGCGCTATATTTTTAAAGTGTCTTGTGCTCTCTTTAGACACAAGAGAACACAACCTACTAGTGACAGAGCAAAGCTACGCCCCAGTCAAACTCCATTTCCTTGTCTTTGCACTACGACCCGAACCATGAATTACGTCATCGGTTTTTCGAAAAGAAAACCGGGAATTACGTGAGTTGGCTACGAGACTGTGTGCACACAGTTAAACCGACCTTTTACCCATTAACCTCATATATAATCATATTCATACAACCTCAAACTACATCAAATGTTTCATCATGCAGGTCATAAAAGTGTGTGCAATTGTATGTTTTATTAGATGCGTTCAATGATGTTCTTTGCCACGCAAATCATCCGCTTGTATGTCAGTGCTTTTTTCAGCCCCCGTTGCAAGCGCCATTGGAGTGCCAGCGATAGGGGTTGTGAGTAAACTATGGCAGAGGACTAGAATGCAGCTCTGTCCCTTCGGGATAAGCTCAACCCAGTGCTAGGACCGGTCGCTCGAGGGAGTTACGCCCCCCCTCTCCGAACAGGACTGATAGAGATTCTTTTGTTTGAAGTGTTTCGTTTGTGCGCAAGCTCGCTCGCCATTTGTGCTCAATCACAACACTAGTTAATAAGACTGTGTAGCAGTATATTTCCTGCAGTATTGGCCCAACAGCACCATAAGAGTATTGTTCCCCAAGAAACATGGGGAAAAGAACGAAATACTACGGGTCAAAAGTTCCAGACCCTTTCCTAGTCTCGCGTAGCCAGACCCTTTACCAACCGTTAACCGCTACGCGGGGAAGGAAAGGGTCTGGGAACATACAATACAACGACTTGTTCAGCAGCACCCCAAAAAGGGTGCTCAATTATCACATTCCAGCAAGCTTGCGGTATACTGTGTGACGTCAACATCACATCTGGGAGGGTGGAAACGTTGCTCAACTTCAATAAACTGGTGAAGTTATTTTTCGTAGGCGATTTATAAGCACTCCTGGCAAGCAATAAACGTACGAGCATGAATAGGAATCCTGCTGCCCGGACGTGGTCGTGACGTCATTGGTTACCACAAGCGTTAGAATGTGATAATTGGAGCACCCTTTTTGGGGTGCTGCTGAACAAGTCGTTGTATTGTATGTTCCCAGACCCTTTCCTTCCCCGCGTAGCGGTTACGGTTGGTAAAGGGTTTGGCTACGCGAGACTAAACTTTGAATTAGTCTGGTATAGCCAGACCCTTTACTAAACTGCTACGCTGGGAATTGGTCCGGGGACATGGCTACACCAAGTTTGTTTGCCCCATATATATTGCGGTGGTCAATTACCATAGCAAATTACTGGGAATAGCCCTCCTCAACCACAAATAGAAATTCCTATACGTTTCAGCCACCGTTTCAATGCTTGGTTTAGGCAATCATGGCTAATTTGCAGTAGAAATTCAGGTTTAAGGGAGTTGGGGCACTCACTACTTCCACATTCCTCTACTCTAGAACAAATTAGGTATGGCCATGTTCCCAGGCCCTCTGCGCACTACATGGGTCTAGCTCTGCCAGACAAATTTTAAATATGGATCGTATCTACCATTTCCCTCTATCCCTAGATAGAATATTGGTCAGTGACATCATTTTGTGGACGATTTAACAGCTACATGGCCCTATGTGTTTTATTTCATTTAGTCAGTCTTATATGCCCCTGCTGGACAGTTTCGACTACATATATAATATGAAGTACTATTCTAGTATGAATTGCCCACTGCAGTTCAAGCTGCTAACTTTTGTTATTTTGATAAACATAGCTACATTTCCATGCTATTTCACTTAGTTGCGCTATTTCACTTTCCTGGTGCAATTTTTCGTATACGTTTTCGAATGGGCGAAAGTATAGTCCAATATGCAGTGTTTTAAAGAACATTTGGAATATATATAAGATAACTGCACAAACTATGGTCTTTCCAGTAGCTTTTGCACATTTTAATCCTGGTGCAATTTTTCGTATACGTTTTCGAATGGGCGAAAGTATAGTCCAATATGCTAAATTATACCTCGTACTAATCAAGTTAGAATTATCTATTATACAATTTCAGAATATCATAAATTCATTGTAGAATATATAATTACATTTAAATCAGTACATACGATTGATGAGAAATATTACAAGCATGATTACAAAAAAAAAGTATCTATGCAAAAGTGATATAGAAATCATTCTCAAACACATGCATCAACATGCTTTCGAAATTTTTGTATTTTACCAATACGAAACTTCTTCCCACATATGGGACAAACCAGATTAGGATCGTAAGGTACATGCACCATAGTCTGGTCAAAACTTGGATCTCGATTGACTTCATCAGACACTTCTTCTGCTATATTCTTGATGTCCTGATCTATGCACTTGTGCAATGACTCATCATCAGTGTCATCATCATCAGAACTACTAGTGTGGGATACCCTTTCCTTAGATGCGGGTTGGTGCTTTGGATTCAACTGAGATTGACTATTAGAATCCCCTACAGAAGAAATGCCTTCTACTACACTGGCATGAATATATTGATCTGATTCTATCGTTGCTGGTGCAGATGGTACTTGATTCTCAGCTCTGTGCTCATCCCTTCTTTGATAAATGCCACATGGATCAGTACTAACAAAATGTTGTGACTCTTGAACCTGATCCTGAGATGGAACTTTAAAATCACCTTGAAAACGAGGATTCGCACGATAATTATTATCACCTTGATGCGAAAATGTCTTGGCATCTAGAGAAGGATAGCTAATATGAGAACTATCTTGACCAGACTGTTCATGTTTTACAGTCTTGAGTGAAGGCTTTTCTAGACCTTGCAGAGAAACTTCACCAGAATGTTCATGTTTTACAGTCTTTAAAATGTCATCTTTCTTACTCTGACTTGGAATCCCTCGCTCACCAGCCCTCAAAGGAAGCCCATTTTTTCCCTTTGGCATTGTTGCTCTCAAAGGAAGTCCATTCTCTCCCATTGGAATTGTACCATCTTTATTAATGGCTGATATTTCCATAATACCTTGTTCAGTATTCTCACTCTGTGTGCTTGGTCTTTTGTCATGTAGGGCTTCATTAGCACCCTCAACTTTTCTTTTGTGATCTCGATCTGAAATGATATCAGTATTGGCCTTACGATCAGTGTCTCTGGGTGGGATTGGGGGCTTATCTAGACCAGGCATAGAGTAGATGTCATTGGATTTATCTTGATCTTCGTCTCCTGGCAGCTGTTCGTAAGTGTTGTCTAGTTGAACAGTATTTCTTGCTGCAAGACGTTTGCTTCTTGTTTCCATCTGATGAGATGATTTGGTTTTGTGCTGATGACTTGAAGATGGTGTATCAACACGAGTTGGTGGTTCCTGATTCCAAAAATAACAAAATGGGATATAATGCTTATTCAGGGATAAACTTAATTAATGAAGTATTAAATTGGTCTAACAAGCATGTATAATATAATTATACATGTAGAAGAGCCAATAACCGCTTGAAACTAAACATTGCTATACACAATAAATATAGGTTACACTTCGATGTTGAGGTCAATAACACAATTGAGGGCCAATGACGGGTTTGTACCATAACTCTAGGCTATTGGAAATATATAAAAAATTGAACGGTTCACTTATTAACTTCCGAGGAGGTGAGTATATTGTTCACCCTGAACTAAGCAAACTGATTGGACAGTTTGGACATACCATGGTACAATGTCGAATATAACATGTCTATTAAACGAGGAATTTGTGTATAAAAGGGCATGTCGGGGGACATTATTTCAGACAAGTGGAAATGGCGGCTGCCCATGTCTGCACCAACTTCTCTGAGACCATTTTGGGAATGCATTACAACTTAGCACACAGAAAACTGGGAAACAACGTCACTAAGTAATAAATAAGTCATGAGCACCTAAACACAAGGGAAAATAATAACAATAAAATGGCGGGCTATAAGAAAAGAAAGAAGAAGAGTACTGCTTGCCATTGACTCAACTAAATTCAACTGCACAGAATATAAAGCTACCACCAGATTACTGTTAGGTACTATCCTTATGGGTCGTCTTCAACCAATAAGTACCACACGCACACAACATTGATAGGAGCTAGACTTAACCGTTCTATAACATCACTCACAAAAAAATGATTATATATAGTAGTTTCTAAGTTGGGGCACTTGTTTAGTAAAAGGAGCAAGAAGTCCAAGGACATGCCAGGGATCTTTCTTTCTATACCCAGACTCTTAAAGGAGTTCAGAATGTGTATGAGGCCACAATTTTGTGTATGTAGAATAGCATTAAAATATAAACGTGGTCACTAAGTTTAACTCAATAAAACCATCTAAGTGAATGTTGCTAGCCTTCAAAGTGTCAGCTGCCAACCTTGCTAGTTACAACACAATCTAACACAATGATTATTCACAAGGATTTGAAACAACAAATATATAGAACAGAATTGTTTCAACACACAAAGTCTTAAATATAAAAATAATTGTAACTCATAAAAACAGTAATTGAAAGTCATTAAAATCAATTTTTTTAAAGTTTCTAGCATGAATTATAATTGTTAAAATCAGTAGTATAATTTATTTAAAAAATAACCATAAATTTCGCTTAATTATTTCGTGTTATATTACCTTGGCTACTTTGGGGAATGTGAGGTATTTTCTTACTTCCAAGTCTACCTTGCATGAATTAATGATAGATCATTTCAATCTTCCAAACACAGTCAAAACTACCATCAGGACCTTGTAAGTAGGAAAATTTTTCAAACGAAGCATCAGAATCCTTAGTACGAGTCTCCTCATCAGCTAAAGCTTCAGTAGTTGGAGCTACTATACTTACAATATTTGGCAGCTAAAGAATGTCTTATTTAATTTGGTTGTTTCAATTATCCATTTGATTGCTCATTTCGAATTGTTATAAAAAGTTTATTTACATATGTTAACTGCAATAAAGTTATTGTCAACTTCTTATGTAGCCAAGAGTAACTACTACTTTATGAAATAACGATTAAGGATAAAGACAAACTTACTTGATTAACCTCCACTTGGTACTTGGTAATTTCATGCATGAGTTTCTTATATTCTTGAATTTCCATTGAGAGATCTTCAATTCTATTTTTCAAGTAATCAATTTCTCCATTGAGTTCCTATTAAACAAAATACATTATGTTGTTATAAAGAAGATTAATGTGCACTAAAGGTGTTCACCCGTGGGATATGTAACAATAGCAGAACTACCACTATATGGTTCACACTGCTTAACTAAAAAGCTTCCAAATCATAATCAACCAAACTAACCATGTGGACCTGCCTTGGTTAAAAGTTATAAATGCAACAGCTTCATATTTTACTCCTTAGCTCAAGTATTGTTTGTTCACATCCAATCATATCAAAGGTGTGGCTACCACTTTGTCTCCTAATCTTGACAGGTAAATAAATCCTTCGCTAATGACTCTATTATAATTCATGTAGAATTACTTTGGAAATAAATTTACGATACATCACACATATTTTGTAAGTTAAGTGATGACCACTCGTTATTATTTATACACATATAATGCGTACAAATGAAAAAATTATGAACAATTATTGTCAAGCACAGATGAAAAATTTATGAGTAAATTTTTTGGTAGGTACAGAAAAGCTGTGTATAAACTGAAATCATTGAGTAATCCAGTAATAAAAATGATTAAATAATTTATAGTTACATGAACATATGGAATATATACAGGAATATATGTAGTGGTCCAGGATTTAGAGGATTACTAGTAACCTCCTCCCTCCAAATTAATAATTTTCTACAATTTATTGGTGATCGAGCGAAGCAAGTGAGACACTATCACGTGTAACACAATGGAAAAACAAATATATTTGTTTATGTTAGGACGTTACGTATGTCATTTTGTACTTTCACCCTTACGTTATTGTGTCTGCTAGGTGATAGACCCCATCCCAAACTCCACTAAACAGAGTCTTTTTTAACGATCTTCACCCATATTATCAATGAAATTTAATTGAAATTAGGTAGTTTTTAATATGATCTGAATGTTGCAGAACGCAGTTAGGTCTTACAGACTTACTGGAGTTCATTATCTAGAATTTGTTTAGGCATATGCTAGGACGTACACTATCTTAGTTAACTACACTGTAAACCAAAAGGTGTGTAGTTCACACCAAATTAAGCATGAATCATTTGTAACAATAGTCACACCAAATTATGGTGTGATGCGCACACCTCATCATTTGGGTGTGAAGTACACACCAAATTTAGTGTGAATTCTCACCACAATCACTATGAACTCATACTTACATTAATGCTGAATTATTTAAGTTACATTGATTGTAGTAATACATATCAACATTTTTTTTCCAAAAAGAGATTGGTGTAATCCCAGATCTCATTAATCAGACGACTAAAATCTTAGTCAACTCTCTTATCTAGCACACAAGTGTACAAAACATTTATAAGGTAGATTACAATGATAATAGCATTGGTTTTTGCCTGCACATGAATATAATTAATGTTCGGTAAGGGTCCATGCTATTCCATTGAGTGTGAATTTCACACTAAGTGTGCATTCACACTAGGAAGAAAGTGTGAAGGACACACTATGCATAGGTGGTGGGCATTCACACCACCAGTTTGGTGTGAATTTGGTGGGTTTTCACGCTATAATTTTTACAGTGTAGCTGTTTTCCACAGCTGTTACTAAAACATCCATTGCCAAAAATGTTAAGTCACAAAAAGAATACAATGTAAGGCTTGTGTTTGGTATAATGTGAACAAGTTTGTGTGTGTGTGAGTGTTAGGAGTTACATCTGCTGCTTAGCTAAGAACATTTTCAAGCAAACAATAAAAATGTTGCTGCATTAATTTCTTTTTTGTTTCAGCTTCATAGCCTTCCTTCCAGGCTCTTTTGTTAACTAGAAATCTTATTAACGGTTAGGCTCTATATTGTGTGATAGAAATGCTTGTCTTTTCCAAGTCCCAAAAAGTTGCAGTGAGTGGTTACTATGACATTGAAACCCTATCCCGTACGCAGTTTCACAAATTCTGTCGTGCTTTAGTAGCGTATGCTTTTAGTGAGTAACTCTACCAGTAAATTTGTAGATAGTCTGAATTATTTAAAATATTGTTTTGAATTAATTGTGCACAATGGCTCACTCGCCCTTTGAGCTCATAAGAATTTTACAGGAACAATTCAGTCATGGCAAAATTGTTAATACTGTTTGAATGACAATAGCGTAATAAATAATCCTATTGATTTTCCCATTGATATCTAATATACATGAAAGCAGCTTACCAAATTTCTTTGCACTTCCATATCGTATAAATTTTGAAATGAAGACTCATCCAGCTCTTCCATAGAAGCTGATGATGTATGCTTACTAATGGTCTTAGTTCTTTCCTTCTTTTTAGCCTGGTTCTGCAGCTTTTGGTGTGCTTTCTTTAAACCTTGATATTCTAATTTTACATTAGCCAATCTTTCTTTTGTCCTTTCCAAAGCATTTGCATATGCAACTTGACTAGTAGTAGCATGACTGACCTAGTATTTAACAACCATCATTTACATGTGTGAGAAATGTTGATATTAACTCAAGAACTTCATTACACAAAATCCCTAATTCAATCCTCCATTTTTATACCAATTTAAGTTCCACTAAATACTTCACGATAATGCTATCATGAGTAACTAAGCCATCCCTTGAACTATAGTGCACAAAAAGACATTGGATTTGCTGCGAAATCTAAAGTGGTGTTTTACTCGCATCAACAGTCTCTTTCATTTCAATATAATTCAAGTGAGATAAGTTGGTAATACCTAGTTTTTCAATGTTTTGCTAGTATGCTCAAGTTCAGTTGGTACAGTAAGTATTGAAACAGAAGTAGAAATTCTGTGTTAATAACATTCAAAACCTCAGGTCAAAACGGTATTTTATCCATCAGAACTGGCGGGAAAGTACTGCTTCACACTAAGTACTGTACAAGGAACTGTGAATAAATAATACAATACATGTCCTGTGATTTACGCAGGAAGTACCAAAGCGTCTGAACAAAAAAGTGTTGCCTATTTGGTAACTTCATGTTTCAAGCTTTCTATTAAATATTCAGGTCAGCAGTCTTAGTGTTAGAGAAATAAGGCTATTTAATTATAACGAGTATTTATGTCGGATAAGTTTTAATCCACACCAACATTCTTGTAAGTTAAAATACCTATAAATTTGGATACCAATCCAAACTGCTGTTAACTAAACAGCAGAGTAAGACAAATCCTCATTATCTATAAGTGATACCGTTAAAATTTAATACGTAAATGATCCGATATATAATGCACGAATAAAATTATAAATTATAATTTGTCCAAGTAAATGCCCCAGTGGAGGGCATTAGAGTTGGAACAAAGGAAGCTATAGCTGTAGGCAATGCACAGAATTATTCAGAATTATTGTTGTGTGTGTCTAACTTTCATACCATAATAACAAAGGATTTCATAAATGTTTGCTCATTTGCACAGTCATACTTGGTAAATGTTGAACTGGTGTGCCAATGAGGTAAAAGAGGACCAATTATGGTCCAGGATTGTACCAGCTTTGATGCACACAAATTTTGAAAGATATTGACTAGCTACTAATTATAATGCCAAAAACAAAAGGCTGAATGCTCTGAATGGGTAAAGGTAAGCTACTAAAGCTACAAAACCTGTGAGTGTAGAAGTGCAGAACTACCACTTAGTACAGGTACATACACTTGTCACTACAAGGATGTTCAAAAATGCCTAATTAAAATTAGCACTTATTAATAATTTCATAACAAGATTTCGTAAACATGAAATTTGAGTAACACATAAAACATTAAAGGAAATATTTAATTAATATTTAGCAATAAACATACTTGATCCTTTAATTTGATAGTTTCTTTATTTAGTTTACTTAACTCCATGACTTTCTGATAAGTCATTTCTTTCAGCACCTTCTTGTATCCCTGAATTTCTGATTCCAGCTTAGGTACTTTATTTTTGTAGTAACCAATTTTTCGACTCTGCTCTTCAACCATTTCCTTCATTCCACCTATGACTTCTTTCAATGTCTGTACATGTGATTTAGACTTCATTTCTTTTGCCATTTGTGCTATTTGTATCTTCTGAGAGTTGACCATGCCCTTCTGTCTTTCTATTTCCTGATTTAATTCAGCTATTTGTCCCTCAAACATTTTTGTGTAACTTTTTTTATTCGTATGAGTAACCAATGTTCCTTGTGCTCTCTCACAATCTTTGCGCTCCTCCTCAAAGTCGTTCTTGAATATTTCAGCCTATACAAAATAATTCATAAATGAGCTCACTAAGTTTAGTCTCTTTACAGTATTTATGCAGTAATTATTCCAATAACAGCACATTTTCTCAGTTCTAACTGCCAATTATGTTTAATTTCAACTCAATCATCGAAAGAAATATTCTGTTTGAATTTATCTAACAATTCAGTATATTAATTTCTTTCAGGGATTTTGTTAGGTCTTTATAAGGGAAATTTGCCCCCCCCCCTGAAAATTATCATGATCTTTATGGCCACTATAATCAATTAAACAGCAATGAAAAAAAAACCCTGAAATTTCAACCATGTTAACTTGACCCCTCTCAAGTTGTTGTTTTTTTAAATGCTCTTATAGCCTTAAATAATATATTACTTGTAGCTACATCCAACTGAATGTATGATATCACTTACTCTGATTGTCTCAAAAACAAAACAACAATTCACTGAAGGTAGAACCTATTCGTTCTTCTTCACTATCTTTTCCTGTACTTGAAGTAATTATTTTCGAAAAATGTTTGAAAACAGTTGTTGTTTTTTGCGCACAACAAAAAAAGGTAATTCTGCTTTTACTACCAAAATCTCTCTTTTCCAAAAAAAAATCCTGTACGAGACTTGTGGCTGATCGAATAATTCGTAAAAAATAGAAAAAAGAAAGTCTAAAAAAGCATCAAAAGAGCTACTCAAAACCATATGTTTACTGAGCAGCTAATAAACCAACAATTTCTTTTAGAATTCTTTAAGGGGAGGCATTACTATTTAATACCATACCATGGGGCACAACTACCACTTGGAAGATAAAGAGTTAAGAACTCAACTCCATAAAGACTTTCATATACTACAAAAAAAACTTTAGATCTAACCCAGAATTAAGATAATGGCTTGAAACTGGTACAAAATACAATATGCAGGGAGCTCAATCCCTCTCATACAATTATTCTTAAATTAAGTGAGTATCAATATGTAAGGGGTTAAAGTGACTGCATGTACCGATGAAGCTAACAATCAACATGTCATTATAGGTTCATAAAGACTGAGTCCACATAATCAGTAGACAAAACATAGATCTTCATGTATCAGTAGGAAGTTTGCAGCACTCCTACTAAAAAAGCCTCCGCAAGTGATATATAATAATATATAATAACATATAGTAGGCATAAAAACAATGTACCAGTCTTGAAGAATATTATTGTCCAGATGTAGCTTAGCCTATGTTACATTCTTTAACATAGAAATTTGGTCTGCCCCAGCAGCATTATTAGAATTCCTACAGCAGCTCTCTATAAATATAAACGTGCAGACTAAAGCGTGCTATCAGATATTGAAGATTCCGGCTGGTTTGAAGTTTAGTATAAGTTAACCCAGGCCTTATCCTTCCACTGAACTCAAAATATATTCTGGCTGTATTTCAAACAAATATTAGCTATTATTGTGAACATAGAGAATAATGTTATTGGAACTTGCATAATGAAACTTTATATTGTTAGTAACATATGGTGTATTGATTGAAATCAAACAAAATTCTTTACTGATAGTGCTAATTGAAATATAAATATTTTATTTTTAACATAATCTAGCTTATTCAATTTTGTTAGCTATTGTTTAGTGTGGACAACTTTAGCCTTACAGAGTGAGGAAATCAATCCCGACAACTTGTTGTGGCTTTTCAGAAACCAATAAAATGTATGTGTGGTAACCAAAGGAACATTAGAACTTCCTGACATGCATGTTACACGAACACTCACAGTAGGGCACTTTCTGATAAGCAGGCATTTACCTACAGTTGATGAAAAAACACACCTCCAGCAACAGACACTTCTTAACATAAGACACACCAAATGAAAAGATAACACTGGAACTAGAACACATAGAACATTTGAACCTGCATTTGTAATTCTAGGCAGGTAAAAGAATGAATGGGAGTTGCCACTTAACAGTACTTATCATAGTGTTTGCTTTTTTTCTCACTTTTAAAAACTAAGCCAAATTTAAAAAGGGTAACTTTACAAGACTGAAATAGTCCTTTAGTCTGAGTTCCTCTTCTCTAAAGGTATAAATAGCCGTCATCAACAAGAACCACTGTTACACAGTCAATGAATGAATGACCATGAGAGATACTACTATAATCCTCAAGTGTAAGCGCAATGAGGATTAATAATATGTGGTTGAGTAAGACAAATCAAATATTGCTTAAGAGCAAAGGGTGGGGGAGGGGGTGGGGATCTCTGTATCAAACACTGCATATACTACAAAAGTGAGTACTGCTATATTGTTTGTACAATAAACTGAACAAATTCTTACGACTCACCTATAAATTGCATGACCAAAAATGTACTAGGTCAGTCAGGTAAGTTTCAGTACACGTCAAAAAAACTTGCTAGTTTTTGGATCGTAGAATGGCCATAGAACAGAAGAACAGAAGAACCATTACCGTTGTTCACCCGTTTCTTTTTAATGAACCGTGCTAACGTAGTACGGCTGTACAATGACTGCACTGTTTCTATGAAATGGTCGTAGTAATTGTAGTGCTAATACATTAAAGAAATTGAAAACATGAATAAAATGCTAATTTCATGTAGTACTTGCTGATTAAAATTATAAACAAAAAATCTTTAGATATAAAATTATTTTGTAAATGTTTTTAGCAACATAACAATGAAGCTGCTTAGTCTGCCCAACCAATGCTTGGAAGTTGTGCCGTGCTATTCAGAGAAGATGTTTGAGAGTTGCTGCTACAAAGTTCTGGAATTTCCACACAATAGACTTGGAATTGTACCATAGTGAGGTACTGGAAGAGAAGTGACATAAATATACATAACTATCATTAAAAATTTGAGTTGTCATGTAATTATCATCTCGTCACAATAGTATACTGTGATAGCTGTTCTCATAAAATAAAAGTATTACCTGACATTCACTGCTGTCATTGTGTTTACCAAAAAGGCAACCAAAGTAAAAATTGAAAGTATTAGAGCTAGTATCCCGAAAACCTACTAATTATACAGCTAATAGCCAAACAGTAAATGCAGTTGAGACACTTAATGAATACAACAAATTTTTTAAAAAAATGTGATAGCTAGACAGCTGAACTGAACACAATTCGATAAAATACTTACTGGTTTGACAAACTTAGTAACAGTAACAAGCTTCACAGAACATAGAGAACCTTTACTTATCTTCACCAGCTCTATGACGAGCTATTAGCTGAGAGCTCTGCACGCATGCCGTGCCATCTCAGAAAATCTGTGTGCACGCCATAGCTAAAAAAAGAACAGCATTATATTATATGAACGATTTGTCGTTTTTTCATCCGTTTTCCAAAAATGCAGCCATTTAACAGTACGCGATATCCCATTTTTTTACCATTTTTTATCAACAGTCACGCAGTACTACGGCCGTTCTATGATCCAAAAAGTGGCACATTAATTTTTACACTTACTATATAATGTACCCAATCAGATCAGTTCCTTAAATGCACCCACTATTGACAAGGCTTCATTAATAAAATACCATCATATAAGTTCAAAACAACTGTGTTATACATCAGAATTTGCTTTTAATCAAATTTCTGCTACAATATAACGCATACCTTATCCTGCATAATAATGCTTGAATTCAATGATCTAGTTGTAGGCCTTCTTTCTGGATAATCATTTAGGCACTGAAAAATGAGAGGAAGTAGAGGATGATCAGGTGTTACTTTATCCATGCTTTTCTTGCGCTTTGACTTCTGTACATTACCCTGTTCAGTCATCGACGAAGTGATTTTGACTTCAAAAACTTCAGGAAAGTCTTCAATTAGCACATGGAGGCAAAGATGACCGAAGGAAAAAATATCCAATTTAAAACTGTACTTAGGTTCTTCCATTAGAGCTTCAGGTGGCATGTAATGCAAATTACCAGGAGCAGTGGTATGCTTGTTTGCAGCAAATGCGGCTTCATCCATTAACTTGGAGACACCAACATCAGCTATTCTAGCTTGTGCCCCTTTTGTAAGCAAAATATTTCTTGCCGTCAAATCTCGATGAATGATTGGAGGATGGAATTCGTGTAAATACACAAGGCCATAAGAAACGTCCTTTAAAATTGAAATTTTCATTGAATCATTTATTTTTGATTGCTTCTCCAGGAAATCAGCTAAATCACATTCCATCTTTAGCATCACCATGGCAATGTCATCTTTGCTTTTACTCCCATAGTATATTCCCAAGAAGGGAACTATGTTGGGATGTCTCAACTTACTAAGAACAAGACATTCCCTTTTAAAATTATCAATTACCCGCCTCTTCTCGTCTTCGTTGACACCTTTACATAACAGGGTGTGAGGCTTTTTGGCTGCGCACAACATCTCTCCAACTTTGACTTCATAAACGAAACCGTAGGATCCAGCAGCTAAGGCTGCAGCACTTTTCTGATCCTTCTTCGTTTCCCGCAATTGCTCATTTAGAATAAACGGCTTTAAATCTCTGTCAAGAACTGAGTCGACCATGATTTAATACGGTACCTTACAACCTACCCAATGACGACCTTACAACCTTACCCAATAACCTTACCCAATGACAACCTTACCCAATTACGACCTTAGTTCAAGAACACATCACCGGGGTTCGCGCGGGTCAACTTGCTTATATTGTGACCACTAAGCTCCAATAAAGCGAATTACCGGTACCAAAAAGATTTCCGGTACCTGTGCTGCACTACTAGGCTTTCAGATCGACGATCTAGGAGAAACTGAAAGAAAATTTGATGCATAAGCTGCAAAACTTCTACCCTCGCTATGCGCCAAGAAGCTTCTCAGCAAACAGGATTATCTATCAAGACAATTGATGTGAGTTCATACCATAAGCTGAGTTACATCAGCTAATTTAAATAATAATGATTATAATAATAACAATAATAGTAATAAAATATTTCTAATCTGTTATTTTGGCTTTGTGTTTTATAAATAATATTGCAGGTGGCTTAGTGCGCTAGCCAGACCCTTTACCTAACTGCTATACAGGGAAAAGTCTAGTATATAGCCTATACTAATCATCTCCAAAGGTGGATATCATACATGCTAAACAATATCTGAGCATTAACTATCAATGACGCATAATATAGGGATGCCATGGATGGCCTATTTAATTACACACATCATTCCCAAGATCATTGGATTTATTTAAGAGATATGATGCTGAGTGTACAGATGAAATTAAGCTGAGTTATTTACCATACCCTTTTCCTGCATAGCAGTTAGGTAATAATAGAGACAATGCGTGGCCTTCTATATACCTAATTAATTAATTGTAGCATTATTGACCCTTACGGGTCAGATAGTGCTGCCCCATAATCATAGTAGTTAGAGCACTAGAAGCTGTGAAGCTTGGAACCTAGGTTTTAATCCTGGCTACAACATAGACTTTTTTTACTCATTTTGCAATTATTATTATTATTATTATTATTATTATTATTATTATTATTATTACTATTATTATTGTTATTAAAATTATTACTTATTATTACTATTATTATAATTATTATTTATTATTATTATTATTATTATTGTTATTATTATTATTATTACTTATTATTACTATAATTATTATTGTTATTATTTTGGCTAGCTCATCGAAAGAAGCAAAATCTCATGATACATTTTTAAACAGTTAAGTAACTATACTACAGACAACACATCAAGCCATGCTGTTGAGCCTCTTCATTTTATGAACAAATATTGGGAAGAAAGTGATGTGAGCAAAACACTCAATATCTGACTCAATCTAAAATACAAAAAATATACGGTGTGTATAATCTGTGTGTATGGTATATTACCTAATATTAATTAATAAGGTATTTACATACATACATACACACATACATACACACATACATACACACACATGCATACATACATATCCAACAAACAGGTGACAGAGTTTCATACAGATATCAAAGCCCTAAAATTTCTCCCTCTTACTGTACCTCTCTCCCTAATTTATTTTCCTCCAACCCTCCCCCACCCCCCCTCCACTTTTTCCCCCAGAATTTATTTTATTTATTTCTTGCAATTGCGTCTGAGCTAATTAACTCAAGCATGCGCACAGGCCAATAGTCTTATACCTATTTTGATGTGAAAGTTTTTACAATTCATTCATTTCTCGATGCAACAATCAAAGTACTGAACAGTTAACTGTCAAGACATCATTTCCTTTTGTATGGTGTCTATAAACCTCAATATATAAGGCACATTCTTGTTTAACTGATGCCCTCAAAAATCATTGTCTATCTTAGAACTGGATCAACAACCACAAGAAAAGATCAAAGGCAAGTTTATAACCAGTAACCACAAATGAATCAGGTGCCTCAAAGGTTCTCAAGAAGAGAAAGAGACTAAGAGAACCATCAGGTTATAATGCCTCTGCTAAGGAGTTCCACTCTCGGCAGATTGAAGGTGAGTATGAAATCTCATTTATTGCAGTGTTGTAGTAATAGAATGTGAAGGTGAGGTACACGTGTGGATATAATGATGGCTGCAATAGTAAAGTCACTCTAACAGTGCAGTGTGGGAAACAAGATGATAAAGCTTAGTAAATGAAACTCACAGGAAGATGTTTAGCAAAATAGTAGTAAAAAATACATTTAGTCTTTAGTACCGTAATTGGGACTGAAGGGTGTTCTAATGAACTGAAATATAAGCACATCAGAAATGATTTGTAATGTATTACTGAGAGGTATAGTCAAGCAACTTCTTTGTGTGTGCATGCACTATACTTTTGAATTATTTCGGATAGCAAATTAATGTTCTACTGTACAATAAGCCAGACTAGTGTAAATCTTGATCCATCTTGTTGAACCAATGCAATGGTTAGAAAAAGAAAAGGTGTTGGTTTTTTATTCAGAGTGTTTTGTGGCATTGTAATAATTGATTATTTTTGTGTTAGGACAGATAAATATCATTTTTATTAACATTCAGTTGAGATATGGAGCATATGCAAAGTGACTCAGCAGTATCCTAGTTCTTGTGTGGCTTATTTGTACCTATCTTCAAGTGATTCAGCAGTATCTTAGTTCTTGTGTGGCTTCATTGTACCTATCTACCAGTGATTCAGCAGTATCCTAGTTCTTGTGTGGCTTCATTGTACCTATCTATCAGTGATTCAGCAGTATCCTAGTTCTTGTGTGGCTTCATTGTACCTATCTATCAGTGATTCAGCAGTATCCTAGTTCTTGTGTGGCTTCATTGTACCTATCTATCAGTGATTCAACAGTATCCTAGTTCTTGTGTGGCTTCATTGTACCTATCTACCAGTGATTCAGCAGTATCCTAGTTCTTGTGTGGCTTCATTGTACCTATCTATCAGTGATTCAGCAGTATCCTAGTTCTTGTGTGGCTTCATTGTACCTATCTATCAGTGATTCAGCAGTATCCTAGTTCTTGTGTGGCTTCATTGTACCTATCTACCAGTGATTCAGCAGTATCGTAGTTCTTGTGTGGCTTCATTGTACCTATCTATCTACCAGTGATTCAGCAGTATCCTAGTTCTTGTGTGGCTTCATTGTACCTATCTATCTACCAGTGATTCAGCAGTATCCTAGTTCTTGTGTGGCTTCATTGTACCTATCTACCAGTGATTCAACAGTATCCTAGTTCTTGTGTGGCTTCATTGTACCTATCCATCAGTGATTCAGCAATATCATATCCAAGTTTTTGTGCAGCATAGCAATCACTTTCACTTTTCCACATTTGAAATAACTGGTAAAGGGTTTTGTCGTCCTGAAATTATTCAAATAGTCAGCTGTTTTTCGAGGCACTATTTTGCATACTTAGTTTGTAATAGCAAAAGTGCCTTTATATGGCTACTTGACTGCCAATTTGCATTAAGAGTAGATCTAAGAAGCTGCATTTTCCAGTAAAAATGGCGGCGCCCACCAAACATAGCCTGTCACATACAAGCATATACCCGATTTGGCATTAAACACCTCTAATAGTGTCTCACTTGCCAAATATATGTACAAGTAGGGAACGTGTTCCACATCACTATATGTAACTGTTGCTATATGTGACCGTCTGCACAATGCAGCATGCTTAAACGTCGAGAAAATATTATGAATGACAAAATTCTTTTCACAAATGACAGCTGAATTAGCATGCTCAGTGGCAACTGAGGGTGGAGGCTAGAGGAGCTGGAGCCCACCTCCTCCCCCACCCCCCCCCTAATTTTTAGCAGGTGCGGGCTGAGCCCCCACTTTTTTCTACTGTCAAGTCACTAATATTATAGCACATTATGATTATTTTGTTTTATGACATAGCATGTAAAAGCACAAAATCTTCATGAATAATTAATTTAGCTCATGATCATTGTATGTTTGATTCAAAGTAATGGTAGTAATCGATGCACTATTTTGAGCACCCCCACTTTGGTAAATTGGTGCGCACACACACACACACACTTTACGTATACTTATTATACTGAGTACGGAAAAACATTTAATAGCACACCATTTTTTTACGTGCCAAATTGGAATGATAATAATATGGTGAGAGAACCCACATGTATTTGAAATAAGTGATTTCTTTACTTCTCATGATATTATTACCCCACCAGTTGCAATTTTTTCCCATTGATTTTGCTCACTACGCAAATGCATGAGTAGGGAGTGATGTGGAAATCATTGCATGAGTAGAAGTATAATTATGATGCATAGTTCACAACACAATCATGAGTATATATAATTGATTAATTTCCTTCTTTTAATGTTCCATAATGTGGAGTTTCACCACATAGAGAGCATTTAACAAGTTGTGTTAAATATGGGAAATTATAACACACTAATTATGTGAAAATACTTTGATAATATCAAAGATACAATAAATATAATATTGAATCCTATTGGATTATCAAATGCTTGCACACATGATAAAGCAGTAGCCATAATGTGTTCCAATGCCATAAGTAGCGAAGATTGTGGTTGAGCACTGTTTTTGTGCTTCCAAGTTCTTATGCTGATTATTGTATACAATTAGTACTTTATGCATATGTATGAATTGAATAAAAACCACCAGGTAACATTTAGCAACATGTATACACAATACAAACATACATACACACACAGCAAATTGTACATTATATTTAATTTGGTAGATGTTTTTTAATGAACTTATCTTTCCGACAATTTAACTACATACAGTAGAATGTCAGTTATCCGAAAACAACCAAAACTCAATAGTGGCACGTGCAGTCACGAATAATTTGCTTGACCACACCCTCTCATTGCACTCTACAATACATTTTTCTATAGGATTCAGTTATACGAACACTTCTCGGTCCCAGTGTGTTCGGATATGTGACATTCTACTGTATTAAAGTAGCTAATCAGTCACACAAGAACTGGAGAAAACAAGTATTTTGTACAACAATGCGCACCTCATTGGTGAGGACAATTATTGTGCGTGTGTGTGCGCACACATGTGTGTGTGTGTGCAGAACTGAGAAGATATACAATAATTTATTCAACTGTCAGACTGGTTTGTTACCACACTATAACACAACCTATCCTCTGCCTGGCGTATGTTCACAGGAAGTGTATATTACCAATAGTTGTTCATCACTGACAAAATTTGGTAAATATATCTTTTTATCTTTTTCAGCAAGTTGGTTCCCTTCGCAAATTCAATTAATACAGCCACTCCTTGCATGTTTTGAGCAATCATTGAATGATTAACAGAGCACCGCAGGGATAACAGCCTCACATATGGCACATCCCATTATAAAAGAAAACTTGGCAGCTCCATGGAGCATATATGTGTGAATGTGTGTGTATGTATGCATGTGTGTGCGTGTGCGTCCAAACTGTGTGCTTGTTTTTCACATATCTTAACATGTTATACTTTATACCACCACTCTCATGTCACCTTGTTATTTATTGTTTGTCATCCACTGATGAAGGTCACTGTTGAATTACTGAATTACAACAAATAAAGGCTAGTGGAGTTTCAATAAAAACCTTATGTCTATCCCTAGCCAAACAGGTATATTTAGAGTAATAAATGTGTATGCTTGCACGCAAAATTTGATAGGTAGGCAAAGTAGAAACATTCATTTCTGATATATTGCCCACATGTATCAACTGGTTGCACCATTTAAATCAATTTTTATTTTGAATAACTGAAACTGGCAATATTAAAATAATGTATGAATATAACTACAAAATACCACAAAAAAAATAAAACGGCTGGAAATTTTGAAACAAGGAATCAGTTTAGTTATAATAGTTACTTAGATATCCTGGACATCTTCCTAGAAGAATCCTGAAACAGATAATACAACAATTCACCAATAAGTTCACTTCAAGCATAGTAGAGCAAGAAGTATTGCACAAGTCAAAGAACAATAATGAGGAAATGTTAGTGAGCAAGCATTACTGCATCCTACTCTGACCAAGATGTACGAATAAAAACTAAAAGTATTGCATACCCACAGTGACAACACAACTCAGGATTAGGGCTACTAACTGCTATTATTAATAAAAAGAGGCTATAAACGCATGCATCTACAGTACTTGCAGGGTTTCATACAGAGGGGGGGGAACTGAATGTTAATAAAAATGATATTTATCTGTCCTAACACAAAAATAATCAATTATTACAATGCCACAAAACACTCTGAATAAAAAACCAACACCTTTTCTTTTTCTAACCATTGCATTGGTTCAACAAGATGGATCAAGATTTACACTAGTCTGGCTTATTGTACAGTAGAACATTAATTCACTATCCGAAAAAATTCAAGAGTATAGTGCATGCGCACACAAAGAAGTTGCTTGACTATACCTCTCAGTAATACTTACAAATCATTTCTGATGTGCTTATATTTCAGTTCATTAGATCACTCTTCAGTCCCAATTACGGTACTAAAGACTAAATGTATTTTTTTTACTATTTTGCTAAACATCTTCCTGTGAGTTTCATTTACTAAGCTTTATCGTCTTGTTTCCCACACTGCACTGTTTAGAGTGACTTTACTATTGCAGCCATCATTATATCCACACGTGTACCTCACCTTCACATTCTATTACTACAACACTGCAATGGATGAGACTTCATACTCACCTTCAATCTGCCGAGAGTGGAACTCCTTAGCAGAGGCATTATAACCTGATGGTTCTCTTAGTCTCTTTCTCTTCTTGAGAACCATTGAGGCACCTGATTCATTTGTGGTTACTGGTTATAAACTTGCCTTTGATCTTTTCTTGTGGTTATTGATCCAGTTTCTAAGATAGACAATAATTTTTGAGGGCATCAGTTAAACAAGGATGTGCCTTAATATATTGAGGTTTATAGACACCATACAAAAGGAAGTGATGTCTTGACAGTTAACTGTTCAGTACTTTGATTGTTGAATCGAGAAATGAATGAATTGTAAAAACTTTAACATCAAAATAGGTATAAGACTATTGGCCTGTGCGCATGCTTGAGTTAATTAGCTCAGACGCAATTGCAAGAAATAAAATAAAAATTTTGGGGGGAAAAGTGGTGGTGGGAGGGGGGGGGGAGGTTGGAGGAAAATAAATTAGGGAGAGAGGTACAGTACGAGGGAGAAATTTTAGGGCTTTGATATCTGTATGAAACTCTGTCACCTGTTTGTTGGATATGTATGTATGCATGTGTATGTATGTATGCATGTGTATGTATGTATGTGTGTATGTATGTGTGTATGTATGTATGTATTATGTAAATACCTTATTAATTAATAGGTAATATACCATACACACAGATTATACACACCGTATATTTTTGTATTTTAGATTGAGTCAGATGTTGAGTGTCTTGCTCACATCACTTTCTTCCCAATTATTTTGCTCATAAAATGAGGAGGCCCAACAGCATGGCTAGTGATGTGTTAATAATAATAATAACAATAATAATAATAATAATAAATAATAATTATAATAATAGTAATAATAAGTAATAATATTAATAATTTTAATAACAATAATAATAGTAATAATAATAATCTATATAATCATCCTATCATATATACTCCTCCTACTTCCAATTCAAGGATTCAACCTTGGTTCCAGCTTTAGAGCTTCTAGTGCTCTAACTACTTGATTATGGGGCAGCACTATCTGACCCGTAAGGGTCAATAATGCTACATTAATTAATTAGGTATATAGAAGGCCACGCATAGTCTCTATTATTACCTAACTGCTATGCAGTAAAAGGGTATGGTAAATAACTCAGCTAATTTCATCTGTACACTCAGCATCATATCTCTTAATTAAATCCAATGATCTTGGGAATGATGTGTGTAATTAAATAGGTAAGCCATCCATGGCATCCCTATATTATGCGTCATTGATAGTTAATGCTCAGATATAGTTTAGCATGAATGATATCCACCTTTGGAGATGATTAGTATAGGCTATATACTAGACTTTTCCCCGTGTAGCAGTTAGGTAAAGGGTCTGGCTAGCACACTGAGAGCCACCTGCAATATTATTTATAAAACTCAAAGCCAAAATAACAGATTAGAAATATTTTATTACTATTATTGTTGTTATCATTATTATTTAAATTAGCTGATGTAACTCAGCTTATGGGTATGAACTCACATCATAGTCTTGATAGATAATCCTGTTTGCTGAGAAGCTTCTTGGCGCATAGCCAGGGTAGAAGTGTTGCAGCTATGCATACCTTCATCAAATTTTCTTTGCAAAAGCAGTTTCTCCTCACTACTTATCGTCGATCTGAAAGCCTATAGTATTGAGTTGGCCGCAAGAAAAACTTGAATAACTTTAGAACGGAAGCAGCTACACATCCGGTGTTTGCACCATTGGAAAGCTCGCGCCGAAGCGGTTAAAAATATTTCCTCAGTAAACTCCAAAACCGGAGAGAAAGTGCTATTCCAAAACTCAATATAAAAGTCTATGGGAATAGAAAAAACCACAGGTTTCCCGCTCAAAATGATTAGCTTAGGTTGCGAGTGTGGAAACAGGATAGACGGAGTGTTCTGTTGTTGCAGAGGGTACAGGACCAACTGATAGGATGTTGGTATGATTATTTGTCTACCTGTTCAATAACAAATGCCATATAGCCAATATATTTCAGTGATATAGCTATCATTTAGCTAGCAACTTGTAATACAGCCACACTTACGCTGTTTGCCGTTAAATTGTGTGCTTGTCAAAGCCGTGTTTATGCCAATTCCTTTTCTTCACTATTATAGATGCCGTTTATTGTAAGAATTAGGACCAACTCAGGCAGAACTCCACCTTCAACTCGGATCACAACCATTTTTTTGTATGTGTACCACTTAAATTCTATCATTTCATCAATTTTCATATACCTTATTATAAATAAATGAAAGAATTGATAATTTTATTTAACATGAAAGTCTAGTAACTTTAGCTACAAGTTTACAGTGCTGTACTGCTGAATCCTGTGAACATCAGAATATTTGTTGGGACACAGTAGGTAGAATCCACTGATTTTAATCCTGTCTCTTTAGAATAACTCCCACCAGTTTGTGTTTTCCATCTGCTGTACATTATCTGCGCATAAGAAACATAAATATCATTGAAAACAGACGAAATGAGCTGTACAGCGCCCGACAAACTCCATAAACTTCACCAAATTTTTTTCTTTCAATAGTTACAGTATTAATGCGCACCTGTGCTACCGCCCCTTTTTCACGTGCAACGTTGACGTTTGCGCGCTTAAAAATTTACTTGGATTCACATGACTAAATTGCTTTTGGTAAAGTACTAAATGCATTCCTAAATTACCGCGCTTGCGGTCGTGCCAACTCAACTTGGACATACTATTATAGTAGTGCAGTAGTCTCGCGCGCGCCATACCCTTGCCTATCCTACGGTTTTAGGATAGGCAAGGGTATGGCGCACGCGAGACTAATCTCAAGCTAGCTCAATCAATGTCTTGTTGTGTGTCCCCGTTTTCATTTGTAGAATCTCGCTCTCTGCCGCCACTTACATCACGATCCAATAGAGCGTTTTCATGGCGCGTCATAGTTCACGTGCGATGCGATAACCACACCCACTTCTGGGTACTGGTGTACAAGGAGAGAGATGGTGCTGTGTATTGTAGTTGGCTGCACGAAGAGGTCTGGGAGAGATAAGGATGTTAGCTTTTACAGGATTCCGAAAATTATGTCTAGCAGGGGTACTAGAATTTTGGAACTTAGTGAAAAGCGTAGGGCAGGATATTTAGCGGCAATATCAAGGAAAGATATGACAGAAAAAATTATAGCTAACGACAGGATTTGTTCCAGGCATTTTGTCGATGGAAAGCCAGCTCCTCTCGAAGATGAGACTAACCCTGACTGGTTGCCCACTCAGAATCTTGGTCGCTGTAAAGTTTTAGGTAATCCTTGTCAAAATGCTGAGAGGTGGATCAGGAGGAAAGCAAGAGAGGATGTTAGAAGAGAGACAGATGAAGAAATATCTATTACTACAGCAGAGTCGAGTAGAGACAATGCTGTGGAGGGTTTGCTTGCTCTAGCCAGTTCTAATTTATCTGCTATTGTAGGTAGTGAAGGGAGCAGTATTGTGGAAGATGGGGATGAAATCACATACGATAGTGGTGCTCAATTCAGTGAAGCTGAAATCACTTGTGAGGCTGTTTGTCAGCCAAGTAACTCGGCTTCTAGCAGCAGTGATGTTAGTGTTCAAACTGATATGTCCTGTACTTTGGTAAGTTTAGAAATTAGCTAATAAGAAATGCTGAAACTTTTATTATACATAATTTCTATAGATTGGGATGATGCAAAGTGAGCTCAACTCTTGTTATGTAACTATTCGTGAACTCCATGATAAGATTTTTCATACAGTACCATTTAGTGAGCAGTCTCTACAGAATGATCAGTGTGTAAAATTTTACACTGGTCTCCCTTCTTTTAGAGTCTTAAAAGCTGTTTTTGAGTTTGTGGCACCACCTACTGAATATTTTAACAGAAATCCTACAAAGCTCACTGATTTTCAAGAGTTCATAATAGTTATGGCTAAGCTTAGGCTTGACAGCCCTTTGCAGGAGTTTGCTTACAAATTTGGAATATCCGTGTCTACAACTTCACGTATTTTATTGAAGTGGCTTGTCATTTTGGATACTAAGTTGAAACCCTTTATCAAGTGGCCTGAACGTGAAGTTTTATGGATCTCAACACCGGCTTGCTACCGATCTTCCTTTGGAAAGAAAGTGGTTGTAATCGTAGACTGTTTTGAAGTCTTCATTGAACGTCCATCAAACCTTCTAGGAAGAGCCAGTACGTGGTCTTCTTACAAGCACCACAATACGGTCAAAGTTTTGCTGGGAATCGCCCCTCATGGTGTGGTGTCATTTGTATCTGATGCATGGGGAGGCAGAGTGAGTGACAAACATTTAACTGAACATTGTGGTATATTGAACTACCTTCTACCAGGAGATATAGTACTAGCGGATCGCGGATTCGATATTTCAGAATCAGTGGGACTTATGCAGGCCAAGCTTCACATCCCAGCTTTCACGAAAGGGAAAGACCAGCTTTCAGCTTTGGAAGTTGAGGAAACACGTGCAATTGCTAATGTTAGGATTCACGTAGAGAGAGTTATTGGGGCTGTTCGTCAGAGGTTCACAATATTGAAAGGAACTCTGCCTATAGATTTCATCATAAAAAGAGATCAAGAAGAAAAACCATTATTGGATCGCATTATACATGTTTGTTGTGCTTTAAATAATTTATGTGACTCTGTTGTACCTTTTGATTAGCTGTATTATTTGACTCTTAGTTCTATTATTGGTTTAATCCCTTCAAAGAATTGATATAATATATAATTGCTCAATACATTAAAAAAAATCATGATAAGAAAGTTATCTGACATTATGAATGGGTAAAATATAATAACTAGTTTATTGTTTGGCTCTTCTTTTGCATTCAGGTAACTTTCGACAAGTTGGACAGTACCATTTTCCACTAGGAATAGTCTTCATCTTCAGACATCTAGTATGATACCATTCTATAGGACAGTTGGGAAAATCGCATGCAATCATCTCGTCTCCATCCTTTTCAACACCTTTACAATAACAATACTTTTTGGCTGCTTCATTTTGGGATGGAGTCGAAGATGGTTCTGATGTACTTTAAAGTCCAGCCTGTGCAGAATGTTTAGAGCTGCTAGAAATACATGGTCTGGTATACCACCTGCCAAGCAATTCAGGAAGAATACAAATCTTGAAAAACTCGGTACACTTTTTGACACACTCTAGCCAAAAGTCAGGATCTGGTAAAACACATTCAATATGTAATACAGGTTTACCATTGTCAGGGAAGGTGCAAACCACAAAGTCACCGTAATCCACTCCACAGATAAAGATCTGCGTTTGAACCTGATAATAGTAAGGATGGGAGTGATCAAGACCGAGTAAGCCATCTGCATTCTTTTTTAAACAAAACTTCTTGTCATGTTCTGCACTATCATGGATAGTGTCGCTTCTATGACAAAATGGACACTTGATTTCAACCACTCCATTTGTGCAACAGCTACATTTCACTAATCCATCAGGTGAGGCTCCAATATGAGCCCACTGTGGATTTATGAACAATCCACCATCATTCACTTCAAACTCATCATGCTTGGCTATCATATGGTTCACATAAGTATCTCTTGCATATTTTTCATGATTGCACCCCCATGAATTCGCAGCACTGACAAATTTAAATGCTTCTGGGTAACAGATTACTTTGATCAGACTTTGGGTTGGGCTAGTTGGATCAGTACGACAAGCTGCTTTCATTTTAGATGCTGTTATTCGGCCGGCTCTATACTTATACCACAGATTTGAACGAAACTGTTCTCGAGTAACTCTTTCCACTGATTTTGCCATTTCATCAGTCATTAATATTTGAGTATTACAGCAAGTATCTAGAAGTTCAGGATAATCCATTTGCAGGTACTCTTCTTTATGAAGTTGAGGCAATGGAAGGGGGAAATTGGGAAGAAAAGTTTTGGGTTGAAAGTCATTTGCATACGGAAGTGTTATTGATAAAATAGCCGGCTTACTTCCACACTCACTTAAAGTTTTATAAAAATGTTCAAGTGCTACATCAGTAGGTGGAGAAACAGTATGAGACATTCTAGCTTTTTTTGAAGTAGAAACTGTTGAATCTGTCAAAGCATCATCTATTTTCCTTTTCTTTCCCTTTGCAGAAGTAAAATCAATGTCTTTAACTGGAGCATAAGGAATATTTTTCTGAAAAGTAGGAATCACCCATTGGCACTTTTCTTGTGTACAAGTTGTCTTACTTCGAAGTCTGGCTGATGTCTCAAGAAAAAATAAAACTGCAGCTACATGAGTGCATACCTCCCCCAACCCGGCCATGCAATTACAATGGGCACAGAATACTTCTCCAGTCTTCTCACATACTATCCAACATGATATAAAGGTGTAGCATTGCTTCGCTGTGAATGCCTAACCTGAACCATACAACAAAAGGAGTAATTATTCAGCTGAATAGTTCTATCACTGTAACAGAACGTGTGTCTGAAATTAGATACTATTTTAATGTTTCTTCAACACTACTAATATCGATGTTGAATGTACACAAATTGGTTTTCAATTCATAGTTTGAGTTACAAAACACAAGTTCTACCAATCCTAACTTCACAAGTCATCAATAATGATAGCATTAAGATTAACTCCAGCACTTTATAAACCATGAATCATGCCTGAAACTTACCCGTCCCGTAACAACAGATTTGTGATTGATGTTCCAAGCACTGACCTCCTTGACCCAGCCACATACAAATTGATTATAAGCTTCCATCGATTTATGCGCCTTAAACTGCTTAGCTGTAACAAAACTAGTCTCCAAAACTAGAAAGAGACCAAATCAGAAGCTTCAACCGGTGGCAAATCACAAGTAGATGGCGAGTCATTCTCAGTTACAGCTTTACCGGCCAATAAGAAAGGGTCTACACCATTCAGCAAGTGCAGCTTCTCTAAGTACCTCTTTTTAGCCTCTCCCGGTAATCCCTCCGCGTAGTCGGAGAGTCGAGTAGTAGCCAGAGCCATATTCCCTGAAAAACAGCTGTACACCAGTAATTTGACAATGCTCAACGCGCGTGCTTTTAAAGCCCATGACATCATTATTACGTAAACGACGAAAACACTCTATAGACACTCTTTTTAGGACAAAAACCCTTTACCCCATCAAGTATCAAGGGATTTAGGATAAAGATACCCTTTACCCTCCCATTTAAAGTTAAGCGTTATCCCTTTACCAAAAGTATCCCTTTACCAAAAGTATCCCTTTACCAAAAGTATCCCTTTACCAAAAGTATCCCTTTACCAAAAGTATCCCTTTACCAAAAGTATCCCTTTACCAAAAGTATCCCTTTACCAAAAGTATCCCTTTACCAAAAGTATCCCTTTACCAAAAGTATCCCTTTACCAAAAGAATCCCTTTACCAAAAGTAATTTTATTCTTGGCTTTGGCTGTAAGAAGAAATGTTTAGTCTAATCAGTCTAAAGATGTCTCGTCGACGTAAGTGAAAGGTATTCATCATACAAGTGTTGTTTGGTAATAGCAACCTAAGTCAGATTTGGGCTTACCATATGGTGGGGTTATCAGCCACCTGCTGCATATTTAGCTGATTTCAGCTTGATGAGAACAGAAGCTTTATGATTACAAGTTCGCCTAAATAAATCTGTGCATGTGAATGTCAGAAATTGTACACCCTATGCTTCTAAATAATGGTTTGCAAAATCATGACACTGATGTACTGATAGAATGTATCATAGTTATTCTAATTACAGCACCAAAACAATTCAGATTCTATTATTAGAACAGAACATTAATTGTTGGTTTGAGCTGGTTCTAAAAAATTAGGTCTGAGCTTAGCAATTAGGATGGAGTTGGACCTGTGACCTCGGCAAGTGATCAGTACGTTGTCACATCTTCATGCAGTGATGGCAATTTTGGAGTACCAGCACTGAATTTCATCTTCTCTGCTTCCCTAAAGCAGTAGTTTCAGCCCAGATAGAGGTAGAAGATAGTCCCACAAATCTATGTATGCCATGAGTCCGTACATATTTGGCTAAGCACCACAGAATAATTCCAAATTCAGTTTAGTTTGTAATAGAACTAGGAAGAAAATATTACCGCGAAATGGTGCTAAGTGGTGCTGTAATTAGAATATGGTATAAAGCAGAGTCTATATCCTTGAAGCCCCTGTACTATTATAGAAATGTATCCAGTGTTATAGGTATACTTTGTATGTGTAATCATGTAGGAATCTGTGATCTTGATGAAGAGATTTGTTGTGATCTCAGTGACAGCAAGAGGTGAAATAGAATAATATGTGAGTTTGTATTGAACATGAGTAACCAAGGTAGTCGGGATTAATAGCATGAGTATGGTAATTAGAATAAGGTGATGCATCATACGACTAACCATGCTATTATTTGCTTATAGTTGCCAACATCCTAACATGTATTAGAATTGCAGTGCTATTAGCTGTTTATTTAGCATTGATATTTTGCCCTTGAGCTGATGATCAAAGCAGTGGTTGCCTGGCTAGCTCTCTTTACAAGCTAGCAATACCCTATTACTTTTCTAGGCAGGGCTGTAAGATTGAAATGGTGCATTTGTTGACCCGTACCAAACATACCTTTAAATTTTAAATTTGTTGTGCAACATTCATGAGGATTCGATATTAAAATAACAAACAGCTAGAACCTGTGATATTCAAAATTCATTAGTATTTAAAAAATAATTGGATTTTTTTTGACAAATGCTTATTTGCACCAGTTTTTGAAAAGTTGAATACATAGATATAGTAATAATAATAATAAGTGTCTGTTGAATAAAATTAGTTGTCTTAGTTTCACTCATCTCTGCAGTTGTTCTATCACAGTTCCTTCTCTAACTTCAAACGTCTTGGATCCCATTGGAAGTTAAATAAAAGTAGAGGCTGGATAATAAAATCACGATACGTCATGTTCGCTCTTTGGCAGTAGTTTCACTTCTCTCTGGTCCTGTTTTAAATCACACTGTAGTAACAGTGCAGTCTAACATATCTTGTTACATACCACTTTTTACCCATTACACGTGTGCCTGTGGAAATATGTATGCATTTATGTGGCATGTGTATGTGTTCATGTTTGTGTAGGTGAAGTACTTTCTTACAATGGGCCTAACTGATATGTTTGATGTGGTAAGTTAAATGCAGCTAAATGTGTTAAAGTCACGACATGCACGCACGCACACAAACACACACAAACACACACTGTCTATGAGCCCAAGCAATGATACAGATACTTTCTATTTAGTTAACCTGCTTATTTTTACCAGATTTGTATGGTTATGTTCATATCTGGTAAAGGGACAGTAAGTATGCAAATAAATACCAGATTTCAGGAAGAAGTCAAGATAACATTATCATTATATGTGACCGTCTATAGGAAAACCAGGCACAACGCGGCACCCTTCGAAAAAATTTTTTTTGCACTTACGGAGTTGTCGGCGTCCAGATATTGAGCTCTCCAAGTTTTATCGTCATAGCTTAAGTCGTTCCCGCTATAATAGACCTAACCGTTCCCTTCCGTCGCTTGAAACAATACATTTTTAAGAAATCGATCGATCTTTTCTCGATATTATGCACGCCGCGTTGTGCCCGGTTTTCCCGTAGACGGTCACATATATTGAATGTGTAACCCTGAATATTCTGGGGCCCTGGTTAATTCCAAACGTAGAGAATGTGTGCCATCATGGAAGAGTGAAGATCTGTTCTCAAGTCATCTTCTATTGTTGAACCTTCACTTGTTGATCATGTATAGTGTTGTTGTTTTTCAAAATGTAATGTATAAACATTATTAGTGAGAATTTATTTAGAACAACCCAAATAAAATTATGGTGACATCAGGTGGTCATTACAGGTAAAACTCTATTAAGGAAGTGTATCAAGGCATTATTTTACTTGACGATCTTTCCTAATTTAATATATGCACGTTGGGTACAAGGTCCTCAGATACACAAGACAAAAGATAAAGCACAAATAAAAAGGGATAAGTGGCATTTAATTATTTCATAATAGTCTCTATGGTATAGATATGTGCATTTAATTATTTTATAATAGTCTCTATAGTATAAATATGTAGTCTTTTGGCAAGAACTTCTAATATATTTTAAAGACTGGTGGCTGTGTGTGATAAACAAATGGTATGATGTGTAACTCAGTTAATCAAAGAAATTGACAAAATTCAATCAAATAACAAAAAGGTTTTCCTTAGACTGCTTTTACAAGTTGCTCTCACCAGGATTTAGGAGTATACTATAAAGTGTTGTGATACATCATAGGGTGTTATGGTACACTATAAGGTGTTTCATTAAACACCTACTTTTTATAGTAGGGTGTTATGATGCACCATAGGGTGTTCCATTACACCCGAGTAAGGGTGTACCGTTACACCCCATTTTTTACTGTGTAGACCTGCCATCACCGTATGTCTCGCTCAAAGAAATATAAAAAATCGGTTATCCAATAAAACGTTCCGATTTTTTGTTTACAGGCTCCAGAGGCGGAGCTTTACAGGTTAAAAAAAACTGAAGCCGTCCTATTCGAAATTGTCTCGTGGAGAATTGTTAGTTCGACCACCGCACAGTATCGACGTTTTCTTGATGTTAGGGCCTTCTCGGGCTTACATTTTTTACTACTGGAGGTCCAACAGTAGCTAACAGAAGATCTACGAAGTGCGGACCTTGTTATAGCTCTGTGCCCATCGGAACGTCAGTCTGCATCTTTATTGAAGCAAGTTAAAAATGTATACGAGCTTTTTTGCACTATCCCCGTAGCATTTAATGGTCGATACCAGGCCTTAGCTTGCTGATATAGCTATAGAAGAGTTTCTAGCTAGAAAATATCTGTGAATCGACGGAAATGCTTCACTGTTTTTTACCATTTTAGTAAACGGTGTCGGCCGTTTAGTCAAAACGGTACGGAACGCAACGATAAAAACTACGGTTAAAAAACTACCATTTTACGGCCGCACTACGGAACGGAATTCGAAACTTTTTTTTACTCCTACTGTATATGATATAGAAATTCTTAGAAAAAGTAAAGCACCTACATTAATGCGTAACCAGTTATAGTACATGAAAATGTAACTAATCTCTCATAAACAAAGTAGTTTGCAGTTGCAATTTCCTTAGAAACTAAACTTAGAGTAATTGGCGAGCGAGCGAGACACTTACAGGGGTAACACAATTGAAAATCGGGGATGTTTGTGAACGTGACTCTCGGGGCCAGTTGTGGGCGTGTAAGTATGAGGCGGTGTGTAGGAAGCCTCTGGTGCGTCAGCTATGGACGGAGTGCGTGGTATGCTTGAGAGTCACGTGCAAATGGCCCTCTCACACTGTGGAAGGACCAGGTAGCTCACTTGTCAAGCGCAACCTGAGATCACTCGCAACCGTTGACTGCTGCAAAGACCTCCGGGAAGTCGCATTGTTGAGAGAGTAAAAATATCTACTTGACAGCTTGATGAATTTCCTGAGATGATAGGTGTGTAGTATCTTGTTTCTTCTTGAACTTTGTCCGGTTGAAAAATCTGAGAATCCATGCGAAGACTTGTGTCAGGGCGAAGAATGATGAAAACTTGCACCACAGGGAGTTCAGAAATCTCACTTGCGAGGAATCCATGTTGAGTGATACTGAGATGGTTAGTATTTGTACTGCTTCTTTGGGTCTATTGATGGTTGTCACAGGCGAAGCATCCGGAGGCCTGGAAAGCCACGGTGGACCCGACCACCACAATGTGGAGGCTATCAGATCGGATGCCGCAACTCCCCGGCTTGCTAGGTCGGCTGGGTTTTGATCTGTGGGAACGTGTCGCCAGGTGGTGAATGGTAGTAGATCCTGTACACTCTGCACTCTGTTAGCCACGAATCGATCCTTGTGTTGTGTTGCTTGCTTGGAAAGCCAATGTAGCACGATTTGGCTATCGGTCCATGCGTGTAGGTTGTCCTTAGAGATGTCCAGAATGGTCCCTGTGTGAGCCAGTATCTTCGCCAGTAGATGGGCTCCGAGCTTTCGGGATTGTTGTGTGTTTCACTGGTAAAACGTAAGCTTTCGCGGTCACCAGTGACGTGTGAACTGAGCCATCTGTCTGAACTGATCTCAAGTATACTGCGGCACCATAAGCTTTAGTGGAGGCGTCCGCAAAGCCGTGTAGAGATGTGAAGTTGGATTGTCCGGTTGGAGATGTGATTCTTTTTGGAATGGGGTGATCTAGGACCTTGGGCAAGTCGGCGTCCCACATGTCTTGCAGATCTTGAGGAACTTCGTCGTCCCAAGGTAAGTTCAATTTCCATGTTTCCTGGAGGATGGATCTTGCGATGATGGTGACGGGCGTGAAGAGTCCCAGAATGTCGAAGACTCCCGCGGATGTAGATGCAATTGAACGTTTAGTGATCTTCTTGTCATTGATGATGTCTGTGTGTAGGACATCGTTCTGAGTGTCCCAATGTATGCCTAGCGCTTTGGGTGACTCCGCGAGGCGAAGAGTCGTGCTATCGTCATCGCGTAGACTAGCAGGTGCGAGGTCAAGAAAGTCCAAAGAGTTAGATCTCCATTTCCTTAGCACCATGCCTGCCCTCGCAAGAAGACTGCACAACTCGATCCTGATTTGTGTAGCTGCCTCAATGGAATCCGCGCCAGAGACTAAGTCGTCAACGTAGAATTCTGTGGAGATCGTTGCTGAAGCTCGTGGGTAGATGTCTTGAAATTGATCTGCCAAGTAGCAAAGTGTCTGCGTAGCCAGGAAGGGTGACGAGGCCACGCCGAAAGTCACCCGTTCCATTCTGCAGTCCATGATGTGTCCTGTCGGTTGGCGCAGAAGGAAACGGTGTAAGTCTTGATGATCCTTGTGAAGTAGGATCTCCCGGAACATCTTGCTGATGTCCGCGGATACTGCGTGTTTGCGAAATTTGACAAGTACGTCTGCCAAGGGTGGGTACAGGTTGGGACCCACACGTAGTGTGTCGTTCAGCGAATGTCCGCTGGTGGTCTTGGCAGAGGCGTCAAATACTGGTCTCGTCTTGGTGGTACTGGAGGATTCTTTGAAAACTCCATGTACTGGCATGTAGTAGCAGTCCTTGTTGAGTTTAAGTTCTTGTTCTGGTATGATGTGCGCGTGCCCCAGTTCAATGTATTCCCGAAGCGCCGCGTTGAAGGGTTCCAGCTTGTGTTTGGTGGAGAGTGACTTCTCGTTGGAGAAGAGCCTTGACATTGCCTGTTTACGTGAGTTCCCGATTGGTGGAGGGTTGTCCTTGCGTGGCAGAGCTACTGTGACTCTGCCGTCCTGTAGCTGGACGTTGGCATGGAAGTGGTCCACTGCCGCTTGGTCGTCCGCGCTGAGTGGTGAGGCCTCTGGGACCTTGTCCATGGCCCAGAGCCTCCCCAAATCTTCATCAAGTCGAGTAGCAGGTGTGATTATGGAGAGGACGCGTGTACTCCCCGACAGAGGTCCGATGACTCCGTAGCCGAAGTGTGTCGAAATGAAGCGGTGTCTGTCCGTTTTCGTGACCTCCCCGCACAGGTCCCATGGGTGTTCCTGACATAGCAGGATGTCCACACAGCCTCCCATCTGCGGGTCGGATAGGCCCAGACATTTTGTGCAGCCAAGTCCCGGACAACGTCACGGTCAGCTGGTGGTGTAGACTTCAGAGCATGTGGGATCACTGAGAACTCGATGGTGGACGAAGAGAAACTTGAGACTGTAGAATGTAGTTTTGTGTAGACCTTGTCCTTTGATCGTATGGTTCCTTGTCTGAATCCCTCGAAGACTCTGTCCTGGGGAATCCGCTTGAGCTTGAGTGAGGATGCCAGTTCTTCTGACATGAAGGTGCCCTCGCTTCCGTGGTCGAGTAGCACTCGGGCCTTGACGATGTTGCCATCGTGCTGAAGCTTAGCGGTGACAGTACATATGAAGTTTCCAGAACTAGAGTCTTGTGGAGAAACTGGGGTCTCTGTAGGTTGGTTGACCACAGCCATAGAGGCAGGCGTGGTTGTCGTGGTTGTAGTATAGGAACTGCTGCTTATTCGCTGCTCCTTGTGTAGCAGTGAGTGATGCCTCAAGTTGCAATGCCGACATGAGTGGCGGTTTGTGCAACTCCGAACGGCGTGGGCTGGGGAGAGACAGTTCAGACAGAGCCATTTCTCCCAGACAATGCCGACATGAGTGGCGGTTTGTGCAACTCCGAACGGCGTGGGCTGGGGAGAGACAGTTCAGACAGAGCCATTTCTCCCAGACCAGCCTGTTGCGTTCCTCCGTGCTCAAGGCCGCGAAGACCGAGCACCTGCTCAGCCAGTGCGTTTCACCGCATGAAGCGCACTTGGCAGGCATCGTAGGAGGTTTCTTTCGTGGAGACGTAGGTGTATACGTAGGATTGAACGATGTAGACGAAGTTGAAGTAGCAGACATAGTAGATGGAGTAGATAGAGAATGGGTGTCAGCCCAGAGGAGACGTTGCTCAATGAACTCAGTGAAGTCCGTCATGGTAGGCGAAGGATACTTGAGAAGCCTTTCCCAGTCCTCCCTGAGCTTCCCATCTAAGAAGGGCCTCAGGAAGTGGGGCATGAAGAGACCGAGGTCTCCCTTGACATGATTGTTGAGTGCTCTGTAATTGTCCAAGACTGATACTTTAAACTTGCGAAGGGATGAGGCAGACTGATCTGCCCGTGGTGGTTCTGAGACCTTCTGGACTAAGATCGGGATCATTAATTGTGGTCTCCCGAACATGCGTCTGAGGTCATCCAGCAACTTGTCGATGGATGCTCCCTGTTTTAACAAGTCTGCGATCAGCGACTTGCCCTGCGATGGTACAATGGCTTGCTTCACAATCGCAATCTTGTCGGCCTCACTGAAACCCTCAGCACGATGTTTGAGGAGAGACAGGAGGCCAAGCTCAAAGGCTTCCCATTGGAGCAGGTCACCCGAGAACTTAAGGATGTCAAGGTTGAGGGGAGCCATCCTTGGACGGTCCTTGTGAGTATCCCCGGTGGAGGTCGTCGAAGGAGAAGATGAAGTTGAAGTGGCCGCGGCGGCGTCGGCGATCTCGGTGAAGTCGTTGATGGCTTTATGTAGAGTTTGAATTCTTTCCTTAATAGCTGGGTGAGAGTGTAAAGACGGTGCAGAGTTGACGAGAGGTCTGCAGTTGGTCGAGAAGACGTCGAGTTTGAAGCTGAAGTGGGACGTGGTCTTGTCAGCTGTGGCTGCAAGGCGTTCCATGTCGTCCACTAGACTGTGGCTGTTGTTCCACAGTGTCTGCTGTAGTTTGATACGTCGAAGGTTGAGGCGAAGGCCGGTATGACGATCGTTGTGTTTGTCTGACTCGGCTTGTTCGAGATCATACGCAGTGGCGTCGTCAAAAAGGAGTTCATCGATCTGCGATTAAAGATGCTCATGTGCAGAGACTGCTGAAGAAAGTTCATCTGTAAGGTCATCGATTGTGATGTGGTCCAAGTCATCTAGATGGCTGTTGACTAGTGACTTGATCTTGCTCTGTACTTTAGTTACCAGTCACGCTTGTATGCGCGTTGGCGTCGTAGATGTGCGATGTTCGCACGAAGTGAGTCGTCCTCCAGAGGTGTAGTCATGATGAGTCGAGGTGACGTGAAGAGATGGAGATATCAACGAATCGACAAGAAGAGCCTAGCTAGTACGACAAGGACTGAACTCGAAACAGCGAACGATCAATCGAGGTGAGTACAGAGGTCAGGCTGTAGTGCCAGTTCGTCACAGGCTCGAAGGACCAAATGAACGTGACTCTCGGGGCCAGTTGTGGGCGTGTAAGTATGAGGCGGTGTGTAGGA